>Ga0316204_10007900_pt1 | contig 15203 bp, 11 predicted proteins | sample 6monrhotite_MG_2_FD_205661 | JGI IMG/M metagenome (GOLD analysis project Ga0316204, IMG submission 205661) | Microbial mat bacterial communities from mineral coupon in-situ incubated in ocean water Damariscotta River, Maine, United States -... | ecosystem: Environmental > Aquatic > Marine >...
TCGTGTCTACGCAATAGCCGATGAAGATATGGACCGCAGTGATGAAGGCAAGACTTCTGCAGTGCATTTTATGCGTTTTGAGCTCAGTGACGAAATGGTTGACGCGGTTAAACAAGGTGCAGCGATTTCCTCGGGAATTGATCACCCAGCCTATACGGCTAGTGTAGAGCCTTTATTGCCTCCGGTGCGGGAGAGTCTTGCCGCAGACTTGGCATGAATTGAAGATTGACCTGCGCCGGATGCACGGTACACTGTCATGCCTATGAGAAACACTTTTCCTTTATTACTTCTAATCGGTATATTTTTTACTGGCCCTTGTTATTCCTTAGAAGAACTCGAAGCGGACAAAAACGATACCGACTTGATCTCGGTTGAGAAGGAGACTTGGAAGGAAGGTGACGTAGTTATTCCAGCTTTTCCACAATCTGATGACCTTATCAAAGTTGAAATCGATAAGGGAGAGCAACTTTTTAATTTCTACATTGATGCAAAGAATTTATCAGCCCTGCCAAAGCAAGGTGTGACGCGTTATACCGTTGTGATCGAGTCAGATAGTGGGGCGAAGAATGTATTATTTGAAGGTATTCGTTGCCAGACCAGGGAGTATAAAACCTATGCGTATGGAACTTATGACAATAAGTTATCTAAGGCCATAACCTCAGAATGGAAATTAATACGTGAGGCAGATTCGATGACGCATCGGTACAATTTTTATCGTTATTATTTGTGTAGTGAGTACCTTATTCCGAACCCATTAGATATTGTATTACAAAAAATAAAATACCCTGAAAATTTCCAAGTATCGGATGAACGCGATGATTAAATTTCGAGTAAAGGATAGTGTTATTTTATGAGCAGTAAGTACGATGCCTCGTCGATTGAAGTATTAAGTGGTCTTGATCCCGTTCGCAAACGCCCGGGAATGTATACTGATACCACCAGACCTAATCACCTCGCCCAAGAAGTTATTGATAATAGTGTTGATGAAGCCTTAGCCGGACATGCATCTAAAATCGAAGTCACGCTTTTTAAAGATGGTTCGATTGAAGTGAAAGATGATGGTCGCGGCATGCCTGTTGACAAACACCCGAAGGAAAAAATTTCCGGTGTTGAAGTTATTCTTACCCGACTCCATGCTGGTGGCAAATTTTCAAATAGCAGTTATCAATTCTCGGGTGGTTTGCACGGTGTCGGTATATCCGTTGTTAATGCCTTATCAACGAATCTTGAAATATGGATACGCCGCGACGGTAAAGAACATCATATTTCATTTAAGAATGGCAAAACGGCTTCAAAACTCAAAGTGGTTGGCAAGGTAGGTCAGCGCAATACGGGTACAACCTTGCGTTTCTGGCCAGATAAAAAATATTTCGATTCAACTAATTACTCATTGCCACGTTTAATCCACGTTTTGCGTGCAAAAGCAGTGCTTTGTCCTGGTCTTGAAGTTGTATTCAAAGATGAAAAAGCCAAAGACTCGATGACTTGGTATTACGAAGATGGTCTAAAAGATTATTTGAATGAGGCCCTTGGCAAGCAAGCGAGAGAGCCAGATGAGCCATTTATGGGTTCAATGCAAGGTGAACATGAAGCCGCCGATTGGGCTGTTGCATGGTTACCGGATGGCGGTGAAGTTATTGCCGAAAGTTATGTCAACCTGATTCCAACTATTCAGGGTGGAACACATGTTAATGGGTTGCGTGCCGGTTTAACCGATGCGGTTCGTGAGTTTTGTGAGTTCCGTAAATTATTACCTCGTGGCGTTAAGATTGCCCCCGAAGATGTTTGGGATCGTTGTTGTTATATATTGTCTTTAAAACATCATGACCCACAGTTTTCAGGTCAGACTAAAGAACGTTTATCTTCTCGTGAGTCAGCGGCCTTTGTTTCTGGTATTTCCAAAGATGCCTTTAGCATGTGGTTAAATCAACATCCGGAAGCCGGTGAACGGATTGCGATGCTGGCGGTTAATAATGCACAGAGCCGTCTTGCAGCAGGTAAAAAGATTGCCCGTAAGCGCGTTACGACAGGACCTGCATTACCCGGGAAGTTGGCTGATTGTAGTGCGCAAGATGTTACGCGTAGTGAGTTATTCCTGGTGGAAGGGGACTCTGCGGGTGGTTCCGCCAAACAGGCTCGAGATCGTGAATTTCAAGCCATCATGCCTCTGCGTGGTAAAATATTAAATACTTGGGAAGTAGCTTCAACACAAGTGCTGGCTTCTCAAGAAGTACATGATATCAGTGTTGCGATCGGCGTTGATCCCGGCTCAGATGATATACGAGGATTACGCTATGGTCGTATCTGTATTCTTGCCGATGCGGATTCTGATGGATTACATATCGCAACCTTGTTGTGCGCTTTGTTCTTACGCCACTTCCGTCCTTTGGTTGAAGCAGGGCATATTTATGTCGCAATGCCACCACTGTATCGAATTGATGTTGGTAAAGAAGTTTATTACGCACTTGATGACGATGAGCAGCAAGGCATACTGGATCGTATTAAGGCTGAGAAGAAAAAGGGCAAGGTCAATATTCAGCGCTTTAAAGGCTTGGGTGAAATGAATCCTATGCAATTGCGCGAAACATCGATTGCACCTGAAACACGGCGTTTAGTACGACTAACTATTTCCGCAAAAGACAAGGTCAACGAGATGATGGATATGTTGTTGGCCAAAAAACGCGCCCCTGACCGTAAGAAATGGTTGGAAAAGAAAGGCGCTCTCGCAAAGATTAACTAGACAAGATATTTCCTATGGCTGGTAAAAGAAAAACTACTAAATCCAAGAAGTCTAAGGCAGTTGGTGAGCCTACGGCAGAACTCAATTTTGAAGGTATTGAGGAATTACCGTTAAGAGATTTCACCGAGAGCGCGTATCTCGATTATTCGATGTACGTTATTCTTGATCGTGCCTTGCCACATATTGGTGATGGCCTTAAACCCGTGCAACGCCGTATAACTTATGCGATGTCGGAGCTCGGCCTATCGGCCAGCTCCAAGCATAAGAAGTCTGCCAGAACAGTCGGTGATGTACTTGGTAAATTCCATCCACATGGCGACAGTGCTTGTTATGAAGCCATGGTGTTAATGGCTCAACCCTTTTCATATCGCTACCCAATTATTGATGGTCAAGGTAACTGGGGTTCGCAGGATGATCCCAAGTCGTTCGCAGCGATGCGCTATACCGAGTCAAAGTTAACGGCCTATGCGCAGACCCTGCTAGGTGAGCTTGAGCAGGGCACGGTTGACTGGGCCCCGAATTTTGATGGCACACTGAAAGAGCCTACGCTGTTACCTGCACGAGTGCCGAATATCTTGTTAAACGGTACAACCGGTATTGCAGTTGGTATGGCAACAGATATACCACCACATAACTTAAAAGAAGTAGTGTCTGCCTGTATTCATTTATTAGATAACAGCAAAGCAACGGTTAAGGAATTAACCAAGTTTGTTAAAGGTCCAGATTTCCCCACAAATGCGGAAATTATTTCGAGCAAACAGGAAATTCGTGATGTCTATGAGACAGGCCGTGGCAGTATTCGTATGCGCGCTTGTTATGAAGTTGAAGACGGCGAGATTATTCTGACGGCATTGCCGCATCAAGTCTCGGGTGGCAAGGTTCTTGAACAAATAGCGGGTCAAATGACAGCGAAGAAATTGCCTATGGTCGAAGACCTGCGCGATGAATCTGATCATGAGAATCCAACTCGCTTAGTGATTGTGCCACGTTCAAATAGAATTAATTGTGATGAGTTGATGGCGCATTTATTTGCGACGACAGACCTTGAACGCACCTATCGCGTCAACATGAACATGATCGGTATTGATGGCCGACCTAAAGTAAGAGATTTACGAGAAATTCTTACAGAATGGTTAAAGTTTCGTGTTACTACAGTGACGCGACGTCTCGAATATCGCCTCGATAAAGTACTCGATCGTTTACATGTATTGGATGGTTTATTAATTGCGTTCTTAAATATTGATGAAATCATCAAAATTATTCGCACGGAAGATGAGCCAAAGCCAATATTAATGAAGCGCTTTAAAATATCTGATCGACAGGCTGAATCTATTCTTGAGTTGAAGCTTCGTCATCTCGCAAAACTTGAAGAAGTTAAGATTAAGTCTGAGCAGAAAGAACTTGCTAAAGAACGTGACTACTTACAGAAAACATTAGGTTCGAAAACGCGTTTAAAGACGCTGGTTAAAACCGAATTAAAAGCAGATAACGATAAATTTGGTGATGAAAGACGTTCACCCATTGTCGTGCGTGATGCGGCACAGGCTATTGATGAAAGCTCATTGATCTCGGCTGATCCCGTCACTGTTATTTTGTCGAAGAAGGGATGGATCCGTTCAGCTAAGGGTCATGAGATGGATCCATTGACCGTTAATTACAAAGCAGGCGATGAGTATCGTGACTCATGCCGCGGGCGCAGTAATGAACAAAGTGTCTTCCTTGATTCAACCGGTCGTGTTTATACCGTGGTGACACATTCACTACCTTCTGCGCGCGGTCTCGGTGAACCATTATCAGGCCGTGTGAATCCGCCAGATGGCGCAACGTTTGAAGGCGTGATGGTAGGTAAACCAGATGATAAGTTCCTCGTTGCGAGTACTTCTGGTTATGGATTCATTACTCGTCTTGGCGATCTCTATGCCAAAAACAAGGCGGGTAAAAGTATGCTTAATACGGGCAAGTTTGCCAAGGCCTTAGGCGTTTCAAGAATTACAGAATTGGCAGAAGACTGGGTCGCGATTGTTAGCAGCGAAGGCCATTTACTTGTTATTGATGCTCATGGGCTACCTGAAATGGCACGTGGCAAAGGTATTAAGATGATTAATATTCCATCCAAGAAACTCAAAGCGGGAGAAGAATATGCGTGTGCAATGGCGGTGATTACCGGTGATCAGAAATTGCGTATCCAGTCAGGCAAGAAACACGTTACTTTGAGTCAGTCTGATATGGAACACTATATGGCCGAGCAGGGTAAACGTGGTCGTAAATTACCGCGAGGATTCCAAAAGGTTGATTCTATTTGTGCGGTAGATAAATAGGCTTACTATTGCCTGATAGCAGTTCGTTTAGTTCGCAGTTCTTCGAGTTTCTGTAGTACTCTGTTTGCACGACGGATTTGTACTTGTAAGGTTTTATTTTGCATATCAAGTTTTAGAGCAGTTTCCCAAACACGTTTTGCTTCAGCTATTTTTTCTTGTCGATATAAACTATTTCCTTTCTCAGTCATTTTATAGACAAGGTCATCGACTTTATTGCGGTGCTTAAGTCTTAACTGTAAGAACTCAGTACTATCTGGCGCCAAGATAGCTAGACTCATTAGTGATTTTTCAGCATTAACTAACTGATTGTTATTTAGTGAGCGATTTATTTTCTTTACTAACTGGCTTATTTTACGGCTGTGTTTTTTCTTTTCAGATAATTTTACACGCAGCTTTCTTTCCGCAGATTGTTTCGCTTTTGCTTCATCTAATATTTTATTTTTATGATGAATCTTTGCTTGTAATAATTTAATTTCCGCAATTTCTTTTTTGTCATGAGTAAGAGCATTGGCTTGTTTTATGCATTTTTCTGCCAGGTTTATCTCATTGTCATCTAGCAATTGTTCAGTCATCGCCACTAGACGATTATGCATATCGGCTAATTCGCTTTTAAGGCTTTGCAAATCCCATTGTGCTGAAAGGTTGATTGGTGAATTATCAACATCTTTTTGGCTAATGGGTAATTTGTTATAAAGCAACTTGGCTCTTGCTAATAATGCTTTTGCATCAAATTTATGGATTCGTTTTTGCTGTTGTTTAATGACCATATTGTAACGATCATGAATAAGACTGCTACTTGGGTAATTGTTACGGGCGGTATTTAATCTTAAGATGGCTTCAGCCCATTTCGATTTCTCTATATCTTTTTGGGCCTCGCGTAACACAGCCGCCTCGTAAGCGGTAGCTAAGTTCGTCACTGTTTTGCGTTTTTTAATATAAGCAGAAAATAGCTTTTCAGTAGGTGAAATATGTTCTAAAGAAGTTAATGCAAGGCCATATTTATCATTCTCGACCCATGCATCAATTTGCGCCATTGACGGAAGACCTTCTTGTTTGGCGAAGGTGGAACAACCCGTTATGAATAATAATTGACTCAGCAGCAGGAGGGCGAGAATGTTTTTCATGCGGCTACCTTGTTCGCGACAATTATCTGAGTTTGTTTCATTACAATGCTTTGGTATTCACTAGCAAGACCTTCAACCAAATAGGTTAAAACAGGGTGTTTGCGACTGCGTAGTTGAATTGGCATGTGTTCTTGTACGAGTACGCGCTCACTCACATCGTTGCTTTGATAGAGGTCTTTGTTTATAACGATTTCACCTGGCGCGGCAAATGTACAGAGTCGTGAGGCAAGATTGACAGCATCACCAACAACAGTAAATTCCATACGATCTTTGCAACCCATATTACCGGCTAACATTTCACCAGTATTAATACCGAGCCTAAACTGTACAGGGAAAAGGCCCCTGTTAGTCCGTTCGATATTTAATTGTTCAACAAGTTGTTGAATTAGTACGGCACAGGCAATAGCATGGAAACGGTGATCTTGATCATCTTCAGTAACGCCAAAAACTATCATGGCACAATCGCCCATAAATTTATCAATAGTGCCATTATATAATTTGCTAGCTTCACCAATGTATGAAAAGAATTCATTTAGTAATTCGGCAGTTGCGCGAGGTGTCATGTGTTCAGATATATCGGTATAGCCAACGATATCAGCAAAGAGCACCGTTCCTTCAACATGTTCACCACCAATTTCTACGTTATCGAGATCACTCAATATTTGTTTCGCAACATTGCTCGAAACAAAACGAGAAAAGGCATCTTCAACCTGGTTCTTTTTAAGTAGTCCATCTGCCATCGAATTAAAATTATTAATTAAATTACCAATTTCATCATTACGTCTTTCTTTAATGCGGTAATGAAACTGTCCCTGGTCAATAGCGCGACCGGCATTCATTAGGTAATTAATTGGTTCGGAAATTTTTCGTGCCATAACGAATGAAATGATAATGGCGATGAAGATCATCATAATTGTTGCAGCAGTTACCGCACGAACTGAATCAGTTATTGCCAGATCTAATGAAGCGCGACTGAAAGAAATGAGGACATAACCAGCAGTCACATCAATGAATTGAACAGGATGAAGAAATGAAACCAGTTTTTCCGTTATACCATCGTGACTAAATTCCCATTCGTGGGTATTAGTCTTTGTTTTAGTGTCTTTGTCGAGCCTAAGTTGGTTTGTCCAATTTCCCTTAGGTATGATCCCTGACGTTGCGAGAAGCATACCTTTATCATCATAAACGGCGGTACCAAGAATATTTTCGTCATTTGCCATATTTTTAGTCATAACGCTAAGACTGAGTTTGTCGCTGGCAAGGATTTGTTCTTTTACAGATTCGGCTAATTGACTAGCAATGGTATTGCCGTGCGAGTTTATTTGGCCGCGTAAGAGCTTCTCTTGATTGGTGATAACCACTGAGCCAAGCAATACCATACCGAGAGTAATTAATAGCGAGATCACAAATGACAGCTTCAATGCGATTGGGATATGTTTTGGTAACATCGCCGTAATGCGATTCAACGCTTGTACATACCTGAACTTTCCGTTATTGAGTGTTTTGCGTAAGGAAAATTCAGATAGTAAATCATCTGATTTATGGTCGAACATGGGTTTTGCTCTCTATATATAACATTTTAAGCATAGCATGGAGTTTTGTACCTTGCTTGAGAATGCAGGGTATCGCGATGATTTTGTGATTCATGTCACATTAAAATTATTAATCTATTTAAAATCAATAAGATAAGAATGGCTAATATCTTATTTCTGCTCTTTTACAGCTACGCTGTCTGTTATTCGAGGGCTCGTGTAGAATATGCCACCTCGAAAATATTGCTGGAGAGCAACGAAATGACGTTAATTAGAGCTTTTACCGGTCTTCGCCCCGTTTTAAACCGTGCTGAAGATGTTGCCGCCCCTCCTTATGATGTATTAAATTCTGCTGAGGCTCGTCAGCGAGTAGAAGGCCGAGAATGGAGCTTTTTGCACATTTCCAAGCCCGAAATTGACCTCCCAGAGGGAACAGATCCTTATACCGATGAGGTGTATGCAAAAGGTGCAGAAAATTTGCAACATATGATTGATTCGAATGTATTGGCACGAGATGAAAAGCCGAGTTATTATTTTTATCGTTTAGTGATGGGCGAGCACGTACAAACGGGAATTGTTGCGGCGGCATCGGTTACTGATTACGATTCTAATCGTATTCGCAAACACGAATTTACTCGCCCGGATAAAGAAGATGATCGGGTGCGTAACATCGATACATTGAATGCACAGACAGGCCCTGTTTTTCTTACCTATAAGAATTCATCTGAGGTCGATGCCATTGCTGAAAATATAACCAGTACAGAAGCTGATGTGGATATTACAGCTGATGATGGTGTGAGACATACACTATGGTCAGTGTCAGACGAAGATGTGGTTAGTAAACTAACCGGACTATTTGATGCGATGGATTGTTTGTATATTGCTGATGGACATCATCGTTCTGCTGCGGCATCAAGAGTAGCAGCGAAGCGTAAGGCAGATAATACAGCACACACGGGCAATGAAAGTTATAACTATTTCTTGTCGGTTATTTTTCCTGATAATCAAATGATGATACTAGATTACAATCGCTTGATTAAAGATTTGAACGGCCTAGATGTAGATGGGTTGCTTGAGAAGGTTGCTGAGAATTTTACTGTCACAGCGAGTGAGAGTGCAGTTAAGCCGAATGCAAATGGTGAATTCGGCATGTATATCGCGGGTCAATGGTATAAGTTGGAAATTAATTCATCACTTATCCCTGAGAATAATCCTGTAGCATCTCTTGATGTTAGTCTTTTGGCAGATAACCTAATTGATCCAATTTTAGGCATAAGTGATCAACGTCGTGATAAGCGAATCGATTTTGTTGGTGGTATTCGAGGTCTTGCCGAATTAGAAAAGCGTGTAGATAGTGGTGAAATGGCCGTGGCATTTTCTTTATTTGCAACACGGATTGACCAACTTATGGATGTAGCTGATTCAGGTAATGTGATGCCACCAAAATCAACTTGGTTTGAACCTAAGTTGGCAGATGGTTTGGTATCACACGTGTTAGATTAATCTTAAATGAGCTATTAATGAAGTGGCGGCGATTAGTTTAGTCGTCGTCATCTTCGCTACTGAAATCGTAGTCAAGAGATGTACTGGGTTCTTGTAAGAAGTGGCCTTGAATGTAGTTAACACCAAATTGCCAAAGTAGTGCAAGACTATTGGCATCTTGAACAAATTCAGCAATGGTTAGTTTACCCATCGAATGAGCAGTCTGAATAATAGACTGTACGGTATCTTGGTTCTGATCGTCATCAGACAAGTTACTAATTAAACTACCATCAATTTTCAAATAGTTAGCATCTAAGTGCTTGAGGTTTTTAATAGAATTTAGCCCGCTACCAAAGTGATCTAATACGACTTGGCAATGAAGTTGTTTTACACCATTAATAAAGTTTTTAGCTTGTGTGAGATACATCACCGCACTTGATTCATCGAGTTCGAAAATGAGCGAGTCACCCGATAAACGTTGCTCTTTAAGCTGCTCACTAATCCATGGTAAAAGACCATTATCTGCTAGAGAAGTGCCAGAAAGTTTTACGAAGAACTTTGTTTGTGCGCCTGACGCTTGTGCTTCTGCCAGTCGTTGCATCGCATGCTTAATAACCCATCGATCAATTTGAGGCATTAATTCAGCCTGTTCGGCTGCGGGAAAAAATTGTTCGGGTAAGACCTGGTTACTGTCGGCATCATGCATACGAAGCAATACTTCGTAATTTTCACAAGTATCACCATGTAAGCTAACAATAGGTTGGTATGCGAGGAAAAAATTATCATCGGTTAATGCATTGTTAATAGCTTCAATCCAACCTGCATTACGCTCTTTGCCCGCTTGTTCATCTGCAATAGGATTATGTAAATGAACCTTATTGCCACCATCCTCTTTTGCAATGTTGCAAGCAAGATCTGCGCGTGAAATAACATCATGTGTACTAGAAGTATTTTCTCCGATAGGGCTAATGCCAATACTACAAGTAACCGTAACGGAATTACCGCCTACTTCAGAAATATGGTCTTCGATGGTTTGACGAATTGTATCAGCGTACCTTTCAACACTACTATTATCGCTTGTCTCATTTATTAGTATGGTGAAACTATGGTCGCTGAAACGTGCTATTACGTCAGGTGATTCTACTAAATCAGAAATCACTTTTGCAATATCACTTAGTACAAGATCGCTAGATGCTAAGCCGACATTCTGTTTGACGGTGGAGAAATCATCAATATCGATATAAAGCAAAGCGCTATGTGATGAATCTGTTGTTACCTTTGATATTTTGGATTCAAGCACTTCCATGAAATGCTGACGATTATAGATGCCGGTTAATAGATCTTGCTGGCTAAGAATATTCAGTTGATTTTGTAGTTCTTTATCAGATGCGGTTCGAATAATAATTTGTGTACAAGACTCACCATCTACTGATGCCGGGGTAAACTCCATCACGGCACTAAATTTATTTCCATCGGTACGCAGACCATTAACTTCGATATCACCTTGCATTTCATTTTCATTTTTGGTGAATTGGCGAAGGAATTTTTTGAAGACATCATGGTCGTCAGGGGACACCATATCCATAATTGGCATGCCCTCGATTTCATCAGGGTCATCGTAACCAAACATTTCCATATAAACCGGGTTGGCATAAATGTGCATGCCTTCATGTACATAGGTAATGGCGTCTCGGGAGCTATCTAGTAAAGAACGACAACGTTTCTCAACTTCTCGACTCGATTTATTGTATTGACGTATTTTCCTGCGATCATCTCGGGCACGTAATTCACGTTGTACGACATACTGGAGATGCTCAGGATCTTCATCTTTGTTAACTAAATCACATGCGCCTGCTTTTAGGGCCTCACCGACAGTGATATTTGCTGCGCCATTTGCAGCGACAATGAAAGGAATGTCCCGTTCTGATTTTTGTAATATTTCGAGTGCTTTGTAAGCATCAATATAAGTTAGTTTGTCAGCGGAGATAATAAGATCCCAGTTTTTTTCAGCAAGTGCGGTTTCCAGGTCTTCATCATCTTCAACGCGAGTTGGCCGAACGGCTAAACCAATAGTACGAAGTATATTGGTAATTGATTCGGCATCGTTTGATGACTCATCAATAATCAGTAATTGTAGGGTATTATCAGAATCCATTTGTATCCCTGTTGAACGTATATGTAATGCTTATTGCTATCAGTAAGATAGTATATCAAAAAACCTGAAAAATCATGGTATTGGCAGATGTTTTTATCTTATTTGCGCCTTTATTCAGGTGTTTAAGGTCTGTTTTTATAAAAACAACCCGTGGTATCGAGATCTTAATTTACTTGCGTAACAATTATAGTAACAACACCGTATTTTGGAAGGGAGGTGGTGTTTTATTACAGGCTTGACCAGATGGAATCGAAATCGTCTTCATTAATGGCACTTTCCATCGTATTGGTCCTATTTTCTTGTCGTGGAGCATCTTCCTTTAGCACTTTGAATTCAAATTGAGAGAAGCTACGTGTACATTCTAATTGTTTTGACAATACGGCGATAATGGAGCGATCTTGAAGATTGATACGGATACGACTGTCTAGTTTAAAAGGCATAGCAGGAGTGATAATTGTTGCAGGCTGCTCAATTGTTCTCAGCTCAGGCAACATTAAGCATCGTAAGTAATCTGAACCAGTTTGTGTATCCTTTTCACCTTCTAGGCGAGCGGCAACCGCAACGGCATTTGGGGTTAACATTTCAATACCAAGCTCAATGCTACCACTGCGGTTACTTAGCATCCGGCGTATAACACCAATACCCCATTGTTCAATCGTAAGATCATCGGTATCACGTACCGCAAGTAAATCACCAACATGTGCCGAGAAATTAATATCGCCTTGTGAAACGAGGCAATAACCACCTGCACTGATATTTGCCATGCCGAGTTGAATTGTTTCGTATTCAAACCCTTGTTGTGCTGCGGTGTTATTCGCTAATGAGGCTATATCTGGTGTGGCTCTGCTTGGATCATTTTCAGAATAGGTGTAATTCATATTCCAAACATCCGGTCCCTTAACAATGTCAGAGATGGCGTGAACGCGAGTGGAATGAAAATCAGAAATTTTACCGTTAACATCTGGTTTTGTGCCGGTTTTTTCTGGAATCGGTGAAAAGGCTTGTTCACCACTCACAAAATGATGTGCTGCACTTAACCCAAAGGCTACATTGGCAAATGATTCGTCGCGCTGAATTCGGGAGAAGCTACGCTTGGATAAAACGCTCCAGGCAGCGAGTAGTCGGGTGACTAAATCTCCGGATGCCATTTTGAGAAGTTCAGAATCAGATGATTGTAATTGTTCATTGATGTTAATTATCATTTCACTGGTATTGAGTAATCGGCATGAACGGTAGTCATTACTCTTATGCATTGCCAAATAGCCAGGTTGAGTGTCGCTATCAAGATCGATAATAAATAGACCGGCCGGTGGAGAGCCTTCGGTTATTTTATCCAGCCGGGTAAAGTTAACAAACTGATTAAGCAAGCTACAAACTTTATCAATTTCGCCTCTGTGTAAGCGGTAAGGCATAGATAACGAGAGTAATAAAATTTTCTTGTAGAGTGTGTCTATACTGCTGTTGCCAGGTAATAAATTCAGTGGATCTTTAATTACTTGATTAAGCAAATCGTATGATTCAATAAAGTGATAAATAGTATGCAGCTCTTTCCATATGCCACGGGGGTAAGGTGCGTATACTTGATAAGAGCGTAATAACAATAAACCTTGATAACTCATTGAACGGTGTAATGCAGTAGTGAGTAACTTTAGGTCAGGGCGAGAAGATGTTTCTGTTTGCCGTGCAATGATTTTGTAACCAACAGCAAGTTCTGATAATAATGCGCGCGCAAGCTCTGAGATCTTTCTGTTACGTTTGTTCAGAGGTAGTGGGCGGCCAGCAAAATGCTTTTCGAGTGATTCAACAATGTAATGACATGGTTTACGTAATAGCTCCATTGCTTTGTAACGTTGTGGAACGGGCATATCGAGTCGGTTAATCTCAACAACGGCTTTAAAGACGAGGCGAGACGTTTCACCCAGATTTGCCATTGGTAAACTCGTGATCCATTTTTCCATGAACTTGGGTCGTACATCAAATGATGTTTTATCCGCGCTTTGTTGCGCAGGAATAGCCAACCCAGTTAAATCGATTATTTCTGACATAGCCCCGTTCCATCGTCGAAGTAGTACCACTGCACCCCAATCCCCACAACCGGAGTAACTGCGAAATTCTTTATAACTTGATGATATACATTGGTAATTATAGCGCAGACTTACTCGTTTCGCCTGCTATTTCGCGTACCAATTTAGGCACGAGGTATCCGGGAAGATGTGTTTGTAGCTCATGATGAAGTTGCATCGCTTGCTCATCGTTCACCTCAAAGTGAGCTGCTCCAGACACACGGTCGAGCTGGTGAAGGTAATAGGGAAGAATGCCACAGTCATTTAATTGATCGCTTAAATCACATAAGGATTGTACTGAATTATTGATTCCGGCAAGCAAAACAGCCTGGTTGAGAAGTTGTGTGCCGGTTTTAGAAATGGCATTACAGATAGATTTTACTGAATTATCAATTTCTTGAGCATGATTAATATGCAGAACGATAATCGTTGTAAAGCGCGTGTTTTCTATAAGCTTCAAGAATTTAGCTGTAATACGTTCTGGAAGCACAACGGGGAGTCGGGTATGGAATCGTAAACGTTTGAGATGAGGGATCTTTTCTAGTTTCTGGACTAATTCTAATAATTTATTATCAGACAGACTAAGCGGATCGCCACCACTGAGAATCACTTCGTTAATACTGTTATCTGCTTTTATTACCTCAAGCGCATCATGCCACTGATTCTTAGCCGGGTTTGATTCAACATAGTTGAAATGGCGGCGGAAACAGTAGCGGCAGTGGATCCCACATGCGCCGGTAGTCAGGATGAGGGCGCGGCCGTGGTATTTATGCAATAAGCCGGGGCTTTGAATGGCAGCGTGGTCGCCAACTGGATCAGCCGTAAAGCCATCAATAGTGAGCAATTCATCGCTAATAGGTAGTACTTGGCGAAGTAGCGGATCTGCTGGATTTCCTTTCTGGATTCGAGCTAGATAGGGAAGAGGAACTTTCAGGCCAAATAGTTCAGCCGCTTGGCGAGCAGCAGGCAATAACGAGATCGGCAGCTCTAGTTGTTCGAGTAAATCAGCAGGATCAGTGACAGATTGGGCAAGGGTCTGTTGCCACGGATTAAGCTGCAAAATTGTCGGTGTTCCCTGTATCATAGGCAACCAGATTAATAACTTGGCATGCATCATACCGCATGCGGGTTGTCATAGGCGACAAGCTTAGTACGGATTAGAGAGGATAGTATGGCCAGTTATAGCACCAATGAATTTCGCAGTGGTCTCAAATTGATGATTGATGGTGATCCCTGTTCTATCGTTGAGAATGAGATCGTTAAACCAGGTAAGGGGCAGGCCTTTAACCGCGTTAAGATTCGTAACTTGAAGACCGGACGTGTTATCGACCGTACTTATAAGTCAGGCGAATCTGTTGAAGCGGCTGATGTCATGGATACAGACATGCAGTACCTCTACAGTGACGGTGAATTTTGGTATTTTATGGATCCAGAAAGCTTTGAACAAGTTGGCGCTGATGTAAATGCAGTAGGCGAGAACACCAAATGGTTGAAGGAACAAGACACCTACACGGTAACGCTCTGGAATGGAGCACCATTGACGATTACACCGCCTAATTTTGTTTTACTCACCGTTACAGAAACTGATCCGGGTGTTCGCGGTGATACATCTGGCGGAGGTGGTAAACCAGCGACCATGGAAACAGGTGCGGTAGTACGTGTGCCATTATTCATTAATGAAGGTGAACTATTAAAGGTTGATACACGCACGTGTGAATATGTTGGACGTGCCAAGGAAGATGACTGATAGCTCACCAACAGCATCGTTAGATGTATTAAAAAAACGTGC
>Ga0316204_10007901_pt1 | contig 15202 bp, 15 predicted proteins | sample 6monrhotite_MG_2_FD_205661 | JGI IMG/M metagenome (GOLD analysis project Ga0316204, IMG submission 205661) | Microbial mat bacterial communities from mineral coupon in-situ incubated in ocean water Damariscotta River, Maine, United States -... | ecosystem: Environmental > Aquatic > Marine >...
TGTTTTTCTTTGTGCAACTTTTAACAAGTCGTTGTAGACCGTTTCTTTGTCCATTCCATTAATCTGATTGACCGCCGTCGCGACTTCACCGAGATATCTTAAGAATATAGTTCGGCGTTCCCCCTCTTGCTTAATCGACTTTCGGCGGCGCATGTACATTCCCAATTTCCGGCCGACGGTTTGCAAAGCCAATCGCAATTCCTTTTCGATTTCTGGATAGGCAGCGATCGCCTCTTTTGATTCACTGGTGAACGGAACCCAAACGCTTGCCATGTGCACCATGACTGTTATCGGTGCACTCGGCAAGGAACCTCGGGATTGAGAGAGCCCATAGGAACGCCAATTGGTACTCATGATCGTTTGTGTAATCGCACAGTCACGCAGTTTAAATTGCAATGGAACTCGATTCGCAAATCGGAGGACTTGCATCGTCTGCCCCTCACTGAGATTGACATTTCGCATTGCCTCATGCAGCTTTTTGCGTTCCGCCGATTTAAACTTTGCTGGCGATTGCCTAGTTCCGAAACCAGATTCCTTGATAATTTTGTCCGCGCCTTCGGCCCCCATCCCATCAAATTCATTCATCAAGAATTGTCGTAACGTCCGAGCGTCACTTTGCTCCAAGAGCCGATCAAGGTCCTCCGCCGTGATCTTTTGCACCTGGCTGCCGCCACCAAAAGCCAGTGCCACCTCGATTTGAAACGGATTCCCGCGGTAAACCGATGGTGGACGCGTTGCCGCGACGAAAAATTCGCCCGGCACAACATGGTACAAACCTTTGAGAAGTAAACCCTCCCCAATTGGCGAAATGCATTCGGTCGTCGGATTGGAAATCTTGGTTTGTTGGATCGCTTGATAGAGTGTATCCACTTCTTTCTGTCCAATCTTGACCGTCGACGAGCGCGTACTCAGGTCCGCCGCCTCACAAATCCTTCGAGCAACCGCCGGCGTGACACGCGAAAATGAAGAGGTCAAGAATTGAGATAGCGTTTGATTTTCCGCGTCCTTAAGCATTGAAAACAATCGCCCCAATTCGACACCGTAGGGATGCGGCTTGATCTCAATAGCTTCCGGCGGAAGTTCGCTGGTGGAGCGGTTGTAATGGAACTCGTTGCCGTCCGGGTCTGTGTAATGAATCGTAACATGTGGATTGGCGATTGCTGTTTGCTCAAGATAGTCATCGACACTTCCTCGACCGCGCTTGTGAATACCCTCCAACTCAATCGTAACTCGCGTCCCACTTCTTAGTTCGAGCCCCGGTTTAACAACGTCCTCTTCACCTTCGATTTTTTCGACTTGATCTGGGTATCGCGAGGCCCATTCGATTCCATTTTTGGCGATCATCGCATCGCCTTTTGCGCCGGGCGGAATATCGATCCCCTCCCCTTTCCCATTGAGAATCTCCGGCTTGTTGGTTTTAGTATCAATCTGAATTTCAAAATAATGCGCCGGCTTTCGAATAGACGTTTTCGAGATGATCTTGACAGGCTTGCCCGTCGTTAGCTGACCGTACATCCCAGCCGCACTGATTCCAATTCCCTGCTGCCCCCTGCTCATTCGCAAGCGATGAAACTTCGAACCGTAGAGCAACTTCCCAAAGATTAATGGAATCTGTTTCTTGACGATCCCCGGACCGTTATCCTGAATCGCAACCTTAAATCTTTCTTTACCGGATGGTTCAATGTGAACCCAAATTTCCGGAGTGATCCCCGCCTCTTCGCAAGCGTCGAGCGAATTGTCGACAGCCTCTTTGACTGCAGTTAGCAATGCTTTGCGAGGATTATCAAACCCGAGAAGATGACGGTTCTTTGTAAAAAACTCGCTGACTGAAATACTCTTTTGGTCGGCGGCCATGGACTCGGCTGTGGCCCGGCGGCGACGCGGTTTAGTTGCGGTTGGCAACGTTTGATTCTCCTGAATGATTACGGTGCGATCCGTCGCATCGCCTCCGATCAAATCGAATCGATCGGATGGCAACTTGACGGCGAAGTGATTTCTCTACTCTCAAAAACATCGGTCTAAATGCTTTTGATTTTCAATCACACGCCTCTTGGTTGTTTTAGTTTTGCTATTTGGTGCGGCTGTGGGTCGGACAGCTTATTGACTGACGATCTCTTGCTTTTCAAGCCCAGCCAACACCAGCATCCGTCTTGGACAAAAATTACGCGGATTCCAAAAAGCAATCGAAACGGAAGTGCCGATTATAGCGATTCCAGATATTCGGGCACAGTCGGTTTTAACGATTGTAAAACACTCGGGTCGGATTTCGCCGATCGAATCAGATGATTCTCTCAGAACGATTCTCGGCATCGCCGAAGAAGAAGATACTTTCAGAAGATTTTGAAGTTTCAGCTGGCGAGTTCTTCACGCGTTTGTCAGCGATGATTTCGCCTGACGGATCAGGTCATATACCATTCTGCAAATTCACTCGGCGGAGCGAAATCTGCCACCGTTTACAGTTCAGGAGAGAACGATGAAAAAGACCCTAATACAACTCTCATTGGTTGGCATCATCGCGTTATCTTCTTGGCAGTCAAGCTCTGCACAAGAGGATCTCGCAACGCCACCCAACCCAATCGCTCAGCCAAAGGCTGCCGCCCCCATCACCTCAGCACCAAAAGCTGCTTCCGACATGCAGACGCCGTCTTATACGATATCGGACACGCCGCTGCCGATGAACGGTCGCCCAGATGTGTTTTATAACTATTACTTGCAACCGTCGATGGATGGAACGGCTGCATCGATGTACCCTGCGCCGTATCCTGTGCCAGCAAATGTCGGCCGAAGCTACTACACCTATCAGCCACTGCTTCCACACGAATACATGTATCGACACAACCGTGTTTATTACACGCCGCATGGTACACGAGACAACTTTTATGTTGATCCTTGCACCGGAAACGCAAGGGGTTCCTCATACACAAAAACGACTGTGAGATACACATATGGTTCAAACCATTTGTCGCCAATGCTTTTCTCTCTTCCAAGCTTTGGTCGATCATTTAAAAACGCTTGCGGTGCAACGTGTCGTTAGAACAACCTGTCAATGTGGACAACATGAATCCTGTTTCGGCTCTTAAATGAAGTTTAATCATTGCCTCTTAGGAATTGCGGCTGTCCACCCCAGTCACCCCATCCACGTGAATAAGCGAATCAGGTTTCGCTGTTGCTCATTCACCGATCAGATTTTACTGAAGGAAAATTGATGAAAACGAAAAGCTTCTTTTTCGCTTCGATCGTGATTGCGGGAGCAGCGGTATTTACTGCTGACGTTGCCGCTCAAGATTGCAGCGACGGAATTAATTGCGGAAAATATGGCAGGTTCCAAGCGCTTCCAATTCGAGCCGCAAAAATGGCGACCAGTTTTGGGCATCCCCATCCGGTTTATGCTCACAGTCGCGCGGGAATTACCGCAACACGAACGCATCGCTGGAATCAAGAGCAAGCTCAGCAACACTCTTGGCACCAGGGCTACTACTATCCGCAATACGGCCAACCGCTTGCCTTGGTCGTCCCGCCAACGGCCAGTTTCCAAAGCTCCTACAGCTGGGGCGTAGGCAATACCCAAAGCATGCCGATCTACCACCAATATGGACGTCCTTATCCAGGTGCCGCTGGTGGAGCACAATCAGGAATGTACCAGCCGCCTCCAAACCAACCGTGGAGCACCAATCAATTCGGAGTGTATTACTCGCGAGCACCTTGGTAAAACACCCGCGGCGACGAAAGCTCAATCAATCGGCCTGGTTTGTTTTCATACAAATGCGTCGATGAAATGAACTTAAAGAGAAAAAGGCGAGCCATTGGCTCGCCTTTTTTGCTTCAATCAATGCTGAGCGCGAAAACCGATTAGTCCATTCCTGGGATCCAAAGTTTATTCTCTTGTTGTGGTTCAGCCTGGGTCTCCGGTTCGGCTGCCACACTTGCTCCACCGATTCCCCCATCCGGTGCCCATGCGTACTTTGCTTCACTTGGTGCTGCTGGTTCATTCATCGTGGCTGGAGCACCGGCTTGTGAACGCGGGTTCCCCTGAGGGTCGACAATTCCGAAGCGGACGAGCACTCGCATTAGCTCACTGGAAATCCCCGGTTCACTTATGTATTTTGTTTCGATCTCCCGAATCAAATCTGGAACCCGATCAAAATCGCTTCGTTCAATCCGCGTTTCCAATTCGGCAATCAATGTCCTCGCAGGCGATTGCTTCTTGCCAATGCAATAACTTCGGGCTTTTTGAATGTAGCCAATTGCATCATCAAGCTTGGTTTGCATTCGAGAAAGCATCAAATACACGCTCGATTTATCGATTTTCTCTTCAAGTGAATCTCGGTTCAACAGCTCGTGGCAAATGCCGGTCAATGCACTCCAGGCCGCGGTCATTGCTGCGCGTTGAAACAACGCCACCAGATCATCATCGGGAACACCGGCAAGTTCAAGCTGTGACATGCGCACGATGGACAAAAGTCGATAGTCGTCGATTTCTTCGTGCTTAAACGTCTTTCGGACTGGAACCTCGAGCTTTTTCCTGACTTCATCCAAATCGACTTCCATGGCAACCTGATGGTCGGTAGAAAGCTCCAGCAACAACACCGAGGCGGCCAACGCAATTCGATATTTTTCTTGACCGATAACCTCAATCGGCGCTTTGCCGCCCAGTGAAGCTTGAGGCAGTTTTGGCCAAACTTCCAACATGATTTCGCGGCGTTGTTCTCTCAGCAATTGGTTTTGCGTCTCTTGCGAAGTGCCTTCTGGAAAACGCCAATCCCAAGTTAACGCATCTGAAAGCTTCGTGACCTGAGAAATCACTTTCGATTCTTTTTCATCGTTAATGCATTCACCAACGACCTCCTTCATCTTCGCGATCTTTTCGTCATATTTGTCGTTCTTGGTCGTCATGACGAGGATACGGGCCTCAGCATCCGTTTGCTTTCCAAAAACGTAAAACGAGACACAAACGTTCGGAACGTCTTCTCGGGTTAGATTTTCCACCGATTCCGGACTGACCTTATCAAAAACGAGATAAGCACTTCGCGGTTTGGGTTGATCGCCAGGGAATCTCTCTTCGTCAACGGGGATGCTTTCACATCGCTTGTCCGACACCAATATTTCATTCAACTTTTCCAGATCCGTAATTTCAAAAGTTGCAGCAACAACATCAAGAAGTTCTGATTCCAACTCCGGATCAATCAACTGAGCAAAGGCTTCTGCCTCAACCGCATCTTCGAAATCAACGCCAGGCGTATGAGCGTAGTCACTCCAAGATTCAGCCATATCTTCCGCCGTCCCCAGACAGTTCTGAAAGACCGCAATGTTTCGACGAATCACGGGCTCGTTCGGATATTTTTCATCCGCTTCCTGTAGTAGCTCTACAGCACTCAACCAACGGCCTCGGCTTCCCAACTCCAGAGCCTTTTGGCATTCATCCTTCCAAGGCGCATCTTCCGGTGGAGTGGATGTTGGATTCTCTACCTTCATCAATAAAGGGATTTTTGGGCTCGTATAGGTCTGCATAATCAGACGAGAAATCTTTTCGTCTTCTTCCTGACTATAGCCTTGATAGAGCTGCAAATGGTTTCGAGCTGCAATCACACGACCAGCCTGCAAAAGCGAAATGCCTACAATTCGGATTGCCTCAATGACCGAATAAGGAATGTTGTCGCCAATCAAATCAAGGCATTGCTGCAGTTTGTCAACTGCGTTGTCAAGTTCGCCAGCCGCTGCGTCGAGCAAACCGTGGTTCGCGAGCGCAATCGGATTGTCCGGGTTCTTTTTTAGAACTTGCTTTGAAGTTTCTCGTGCTTTTTCTTCCTCGCCAAGCTGCAACAGAATATTCGTTTTGATATTCAGCAAGCAATCTTTGTCGCCCTTCTTTTCGATGGCGTTGTTGACGTGATCCAACGCCGCGACGCGCTGGTCACCCTGAAGTGCTGTTAGCACCTTATTGATTTCCGGCAACACATCCCGTGCGCAACAAAATTTCACCTTTTTGTTGCTACCGCATGGGCAAAGTTGATATTGGTCGATACTCATAAACTCTTGTCTTTGAAGGGCAAATTCTTCTTGAATTCGCCAAATATGAAAATCTTGATCACATCGATCAAGCAATGGAGAATCGCGTTAAACTCTTGAATTTACGCGATTTCGAGTCATTTCGAAAGTCGATCGTGCGAGATAAGTCGTTAATTAATCTGGCTATTTCGAATGCGAATACCACCACGCTTCGCCAACTGACGCGAGACCGAATTCAATCAACGTTACAAATTGCTTACAAAATGAGAGCACCAAACGCGTGATCAACATTTCCGGGAATGGTAAAACGGCATAACATTCATGCCAGAGTCGTTAAGAGGGTTTGACCGAACGCTAAAGAATCACTGAGGAATCGATGCAGAAAAACATGTTTTCAGCTCAACGCCAGCTAGATCCATTTTGCCTTTTAACTGTGTTGTTGTTTCAAATTTTATTTAGTGAAACGCTGTTTGCCCAAACAAACGGCGACCACTCAGCACTCAGTCCCAAAGCCCCGGTGAGCCCCCTCTACATTACAACATTAAAAGGCGGCCATTCCAGTATCGCCACCAATGTCACGCCAAACCTAAATGAGTTTACCACCGAAGACTACCAAAAACACGTCGTCGAACTGCGGAAAAAGATCCCCTCAAACGACTTCCATATCGTTTTGCAAAAACCGTTCATTGTCATTGGGGACGAGTCACTTGAACGCGTACGCAGTCGCTCCCTCTACACCGTCAAATGGGCAATCGATTTGTTAAAGAAGGATTTCTTCAAGAAAAACCCGAATCAAATCATCGACATTTGGCTCTTCAAGAACAAACGAAGCTACGAGACACATTGCAAAGAAATATTTGGTGTCACTCCGTCAACGCCATACGGTTTTTACTCGTCGACCAAAAAAGCACTCATCATGAACATCTCAACGGGTGGCGGAACTCTGGTTCATGAAATCGTCCATCCATTTATCGAATCCAACTTCCCGAATTGTCCGTCTTGGTTCAATGAAGGACTTGCTTCACTCTACGAACAAAGCAAGGAAGATGACAATAAGATCGTAGGTTTAACCAATTGGCGATTGCGTGGCTTGCAAATCCATATCAAAGACAATAAAGTCCCCTCCTTCAAAAAACTTTGCTCCACATCGACCTACGAGTTCTACCAACAAGACCCCGGTACGAATTATTCACAGGCCCGTTACCTGTGCTACTTCCTCCAACAAAACGGAAAACTGCGAACGTTTTATCACGAGTTTGTCAAGAATTCAGAAACGGACCCAACCGGTTTTGAGACCTTGAAAAAAGTACTGGGCGAAACCGATATGGATGCCTTTAAGAAGAAATGGGAGAAGTCGACAATGGAACTACGCTTCTGATTTCAGAACCTGCTTCCATCGAAACCGGTAGAAAAAACGGCTTCCCCAATCGCTGAAGGACATCGTGATTCGTCATCAGCATCGACAACCAACTGCTTATTTGGCAAGTCAACCGGCACAACTCCGAAGCGATGAGAATGCGGGCTGTATTCAATCGCGCCAACCTACGCCCAAACTTCATCTCGCATCCGAAACGGCGATGCAATGATTCATTAGAGCCATGGGTTTTCGTCGTCAACGAAACAGAATCATAGAGTGATGGCATTCAGGAAGTTGAAAAACGCGATGGGCAAGATCATCAGAAGCTGAATTGGGTAAGTGACGGACGCTTCCCAACGCAAATTGATGTCGCAGCAATTTGCAACAGCTGCGTCCAACGATCCGCCGCGCTAATGGCCGTCACAGATCTTGGCCGTCACAGATCTTGGCCGTCACAGATCTTGGCCGTCACAGATCTTGGCCGTCACCGATCTTGGCCGTCACAGATCTTTGGTGGCAGGAGGTCGCTCCACGGCTATCTTTCTTTTTTATTTTCCCCCTACCGATGCTGATTGACGGTGGTAGATCCACATTCCACAGATCACCAAAGAAGTAAACACGCAATAGGAAATCAACAGCATCAGAGCAAACCTTCGAGGAACCGTTCAAGTGACGAAGGGAACGGAATAGCAACCGCGATGCCAATTCGTTTATAGCAACGGAACTTTCGAATACCGCGGGGTTTTTCGTCCTAGCGGCACCCCTTCGCCAAAATCCCATGATGCCTTTCCACCTCAGGTTGCTTTTTCGAAACACAAATGCTCTCCAGATCTGGACAGAACAGCGTTCGATCCTCCGTGTTCGAAACCCTTGTAATCTCTATTTCGACGAAGCGATTTCAACTCTCTTCCGCCCCACCGGGCGCCGCCCATCTTCTTTACAGCAATTTACCGACCTAAGAACACGCAGGCCTTGCCAAGCGGTGCAATGGTGTTAAATTTTCAACTATCTGACACATTTCTTTCAAAAAACGATTGAACCCATTCGGACATCAGTACATAATTCCATTATTCGAACATTCAGGCAATCTAGGAAAAATAGATGACTGACGATCGACGTTCTCATTTGCTTGAAATCGTACGAGCTAAGGGATTTGCTTCAACACAAGAGTTAGTTCGAGTGGTGGACGGTTCCGAATCCACGATTCGCCGTGATCTGGAGCATTTTGAGAATTTAGGCGAGATAAAACGGACTCACGGTGGTGTTTTTTACACTGGATCCGAACCAAAACTTGCACATTTTGAACGAAATCAGTCACAGAACATTGACAAGAAGCGAGAAATCGCGGCCTTAGCGGCGGAGCTTGTCGACGACGGTGACACCATTTTGCTGGACGGTGGAAGCACAACTTTTGAATTGGCGCAGCAACTGTCGGGACGGCCACTCCAGGTCGTCACAAACTCGTTGCCCGTTTCGAATCTTTTCATCGCGAATCATGATGCCGACTTGGTGATGCTTGGTGGAAACGTTCATTTGCGAACCGGAACAACGATTGGTCCCTATGCAAATCAAATGTTGGGTGAACTTAATTGCCGGCTCGCATTTTTGAGCGTGGCCGGAATCCACGATGACGGTTTCTACAACAGCAATTTCCTGTTGGTCGAAACCGAAAAGGCGATGATGGCGGCTGCAGACGAAGTCATCGTGATCGCAGACAGTACAAAGTTCGGAAAAAAGTCGCTTGCACGATTGTGTGAGCTAAGCTCAGTGCAAAAGCTTGTCGTAGATTCCGGAATCGATGATGAGTGGAAAAACCGAATAACCGATGCAGGCGTCAAATTGATTGTATCAGGTGCGTAAGAAAAGCGACCAATCGTCGTTTTTGCCCGCCCACTAATTTGAATTCAAAACATAAACTGATCGAAACATCCTCGACAAGATCGACACAATGACTTCGACTATGATCGACCGAAACACGATTGAGAAAATCGTGCGACAACTTGTCTATCAACAAGACAATTCATCTGAATCCTCATCGACCAAACCCGATTTGCGAGTCAGCATCTCTGCGCGACACATTCATCTAACGGATGAGCATGTCGAGCAGCTCTTTGGCCCGGGCAAGACGTTAACGCCTGAAAAAGATTTGTATCAAGACGGTTTTTACGCTGCTGCGGAAACGGTCATGGTTGTTGGTCCGCGCAAACGCATGCTTCCCACGGTAAGAGTACTGGGGCCTACCAGAAATTTCTCTCAAGTCGAACTGGCGTACACAGACGCAATCTCCCTCGGCATTGACGCACCAATTCGGCATAGCGGTGATATCGAAGGAACACCTGGTTGCCTTTTGGTCGGTCCTCACGGAGCCGTCGAATTAAAACAAGGCGTGATCCGCGCCGCCCGACATGTGCACATGAACCAAGATCACGCTGCACACTTTGGTGTAAAAAAAGGCGACTTCATGAAATTGAAAATCAAGTCACCTGAATGCTCTGTCGTTTTCGAGGACGTCCTTGTCCGTGCCGACGACACCAGCAAACTCGAAGTCCACATTGATACAGATGAAGGCAACGCTTGTGCTCTTGATCTGGCAACCAAAGTCGAACTGGTCAAACAGGACTGCTCATGTGGATGCAAAAAATAACGAAGACACTTTTTCTGACGATCTAGAACAACTTTCACTTTTTTCGGAGACCTATCAAATGGCCAAAGCCTTACAGTCGCTGGGCATGATCGAAACCAAAGGCTTCATCGCCTTGATCGAAGCCTCGGATGCGATGCTTAAAGCTGCAGACGTTCAATTCCTTGGTTGGGACAAAGTAGGCAGTGCACTGGTTGCTGCATTTGTTACCGGTGATGTTGCAGCGGTTAAAGCTGCGACCGATGCCGGCGCTGCTGCCGCAAGCCGCGTTGGCGAAGTCGTTAGCGTTCAAGTCCTACCACGACCTCACGAAGATCTACCCACCATCTTGCCTAAGCTCAAGTTCGGTACGGCGCGTGCCGCAAAGTAACGAAAGCAAGCCAAGCATCAGACCAAAGATGTCTCATGGAATCATTCAGTGAAACATCACCACAATCAAAACGCTCATTGAAATCAAAACAAGGAAAGCAAAATGCAATCTGCAATCGGACTTATCGAAACCAAAGGCTTGGTTGGCCTAGTTGAAGCAACCGACGCCATGGCCAAAGCAGCCAACGTCAAAATTGAAAAACGAGTCGACATTGGCGGCGGACTAGTCACCACCGTTGTATCAGGTGACGTTGGAAGTGTTCGTGCCGCTGTTGAAGCTGGTGCTAATGCCGCCACCCAAGTCGGCGAATTGATCGGCAGCCACATTATCCCACGTCCAGCCGAAGGCCTGATGGAAAGCTTCTAGTCGATTGACTTGAGTTCGAACAACAGTCGCACTCAAGCCAATGACCACCCCGTGAAAGAAAAGGATTTTCAATCGTGAAAGTACTCGTTGCCAATCTTGGTTCAACCAGCTTTAAGTATCGCTTGTTCGATATGACAAACGAAGCACAGCTTGCGCGCGGAGGCGTCGAGCGAATTGGAGAAGATCTCAGTCCTTGTTTTGTCGAGATCGGTGAACATCGAAGTGAAATGGAAACGCCCGTTCCTGATCATGCCGTCGCGGTCAAGCAATGTTTGACGCAACTGACGGATCCAGAACAGGGGTGCCTTCAAGACGCTTCGGAAGTCAGCGCGATTGGTTTTAAAGCGGTACATGGTGGCCGAATTAGCGGTGTCCACAGAGTTGACGAAAACGTTCTCGAAGCAATGACGGAGATGAACGAAATCGCACCAGCTCACAATCCTCCGTACATCAATGCGATGCGGACCCTTTCGGAAAAACTTCCGGAGATCCCACTGGTTGCGGCGTACGAAACGGGTTTTCACCAAACGAATCGAGATGCAGTCAAATATTACGGCATCCCGTTTGAATGGGCGGAAGATTTCCATGTCAAACGATGGGGATTTCACGGTGCAAGTCATCGTTATATCGCAAATCGAATGGCAGAGCTTTTAGGTCGAGAAGATGCACGAGTGATTTCATGCCACCTCGGCGGATCCAGCAGCCTATGTGCGATTCGCGGACGAGAAAGCGTGATGACATCAATGGGAATGAGTCCGCAAACAGGTCTCCTTCACAACAACCGTTGCGGTGACTTCGATGCGTTTGCCATCCCCATGCTAATGGAAAGAACAGGCAAAACGCTAACAGAAGTCATTGATGAGCTTTCGAGCAAGAGTGGACTCTTGGGACTTAGTGGCGTCAGTGGTGATTGCCGAGATCTTGAAGAAGCTGCGGCCAACGGAAACAAACGAGCACAACTTGCGTTGGATGTTTTTGTTGCGGACATACGGAGATACATCGGATCGTTGATGATAGAGCTTGGCGGATTGGATGCATTGGTTTTTACTGGCGGGATTGGTCAAAACGGACAAGGCATCCGGCGCGACGCATGTGCGGGACTAAGTGAATTCGGAATCGAATTGGATAACGAAAAGAACTCAGTACGAGGTGAAGAATTTTCGGTGCAAACCGATTCGTCGCGAGTGTCGATTTGGGTCGTTCCTACGAATGAAGAATTGGTCGTCGCAAGGCAGACAAAGGAACTTTTGGAAGGTTAATCATGTTCATTGCAAAAGTTACCGGTTCAATGGTCTCGACTCAAAAGGTCGAATCGATGGTTGGGCACAAGTTAATGATTGTCGAACCTTTTCGACTTTCATCTGGCTCACGCAAAAAGCTTGAGACCACCGGTCGCACGTTTGTTGCCGTTGATACCCTCGGCTCCGGCGTCGGTGATTTTGTTTTGATCACACAAGGCTCCAGCGCACGACTAACTCCCGAAACAAAAAACATGCCGATTGATACGATCATCGTCGGGATCGTCGACACCGTGACCGTTGAAGAAAAAAGTGTTTACAACCGCGAGGATTAGATCCAAGCGAAGAAATTCGCCGCAAACTTAATCCACCCGAAAACAGAATAAACAAGAATCATGAACCAAATCAACGAAGCTCTCATTCGAAACGTTGTGTCGCAAGTGTTGGCTGAGGTCAACAAAGGCGCACACGTCGCACCAAAATCCTATGCAGGCATGCACGGTGTTTTCCACGACGCCAATGAAGCCGTGGCTGCTGCGAACGAAGCGTTTGAGCAACTTTCAAGACACGGGATCGAAACCCGAAAGCGAATCATTGATCACATCCGTCGCATCTCGATCGACCAATGTGTTGAACTCGGCACCATGGAAATGGAAGAGACCCAGATTGGTCGCCTCGAGCACAAGATTGAGAAGCTCAAGACATTGGGGGCACGATCGCCCGGAACTGAATTCATGTCCAGCCAAGTCTATAGCGGTGATCTGGGACTTGCCGTGATTGAACACGCTCCGTTTGGTGTCATCGGTGCGATTACACCGGTAACTCATTCACTTCCAACGATCACAGGCAACTCGGTCAGCATGATCGCTGCGGGAAACACGGTGGTCGTCAATCCACACCCGAGCGGAAAAAAGGTTGCAGCCGAAGGCGTGCGCCGATTCAACGAAGCCATCTACAACGACATTGGCATCGACAACCTAATTTGCGTCATTGCTGAGCCAACTCTTGAAACCGCCGACATCATCTTCAAACATCGTGACGTCCGTTTGATTTGCGTAACAGGTGGACCAGCGGTGGGTCGCGCCGCACTTCGATCTGGCAAACGAGCGATCGTCGCTGGCCCGGGCAACCCTCCGGTCGTCGTTGACGCATCAGCCGACCTCGACCGAGCGGCCCAATCTATTATCGCCGGCGCGGCTTTTGACAACAACTTATTGTGCATCGCAGAAAAAGAAGTTTTCGTCGTTGAGTCAGTTTTTGACCAGATGATGAATGCGATGGAAAGTGCTGGTGCACTTCGTTTGAATTCTGCGGAAGTCGACCGGCTCACTAGCCAGGCCATCATCAAAGTTGGCGATGACAATCACGACGCTCCCGCAAAAGAATTCCTTGGGCAGGATGCAGCGAAACTCGCCCATGCCGCCGGTAAATCGTTCAGTGGTTCGCCAGAATTGGTTTTTGGCGAGACCGACGAATTCAATCCGTTTGTTCCTGTCGAACAAATGATGCCGTTCCTGCCGTTCGTTCGATGCAAAAACGTCGACGAAGCGATCGATAAAGCTCGCGAATACGAACATGGCTTCCGACACACCAGCATCATTCATTCGCATGATGTTCGAAGCATGACTCGAATGGGCAAGATTCTAGATACCACTTTGTTTGTCAAGAACGGGCCATCAATGGCGGGACTCGGTCTCGGTGGTGAGGGTTACTTATCGTTCAGCATCGCAGGCCCAACCGGTGAAGGCGTCACGACTCCGTTGACTTTCACTCGGGAACGCCGCTGTTCGATCATCGAGGACTTGTGCATCGTTGGCAAACCCAAAGACTAACAAAGGGGTCAGGACTCTTTTTGATACACATCCGAATTAAACAAAATGTTAAAAGCAACCGTGATTGGTCGTGCTACTGCGACTGTCAAACACCAAAGCATGAATGGACAGAAACTTCTGATCGTTCAGCCGCAAATGAAAAACGGATCGCCCGAAGGTGACCCGTTGATTGCGATTGATGGCTTTGGCGCGGGAGTTGGCGAAGAGGTCATTATCACGAGCGACGGAAGAAATGCCCGAGCGATTTTGGATGCTGATGCAACGCCAGTTCGCTGGTCGATCATCGGAATCAAAGACGAATAACTCAACCAACTTTTCAGACAAACTTTACGAACAAACTTTACGAACTGTGAGTGCAACAATCCAACAACACGATCCCAAAATCGTTGAAGCGATTGTTCGCGAGGTATTGCTTCGCTTGAAATCAAATGTTTCGTTTGAAAAACCGAGCAACAGCAAGCTACCACATTTACGACCTAAAGAAGAAAACTCAGATCACTCCATCCGCTTAACGGAAAAGGTGATCACTCTAGAAAGCTTGCGAGGCAAACTTTCCGGAACAAAACAAATACAAATACAGTCGTCAGCGATTGTCACGCCAGCAGTCAAAGATGAACTTCGTCAGCTCAAAATCGATTTGGTTTTTGACGCGGCGACACCAAATCGAAACGAAGTTCGACAGTTTTATGTTGCGAGACTGACCGATCATTTCGTTGCAACCGAATGGCTCAAACCGCTTGGTTCGGTTTCGATTTGTTGCGGGGACGATTACGAGAAAGTCGCCGTGAACTTGGTCAGCAAGCTTGGCCACGATCAACAGACTACTGCAGAAAAACAAGAGAACAGAAAACCTGAAAAAGCAATTTGTATTGCGGCACAGCCGTTCGTCGCAGTCGCATCGCTTAATCGGGAGCAACAGTTGAGAGCTGCGTTTGCAAGGACCGAGCGCGAGGTTTCAGAAATCAAAGCTACACTCAACGCGAATGTATTGATTGTTGAATCCAACCAAAGTCGGAGTGATCAATTCAAGCTGATTGAGAGCTTCTTGAAGTAACCGTTCAAGGGATTAATAAAAACAAAATGAGAATTGCCAAGGTTGTCGGAAAAGTCACTTTGAATCGCTGCCACCCGTCATTTGACGGAGCAAGCTTGCGTTTAGTGATTCCACAAACTCTGGCCAACCTGACGGGAAAAAGTAAAACCGATTCGGACTCGCTCGTTTCATGGGATGAAATGGGAACCGGAGAGGGATCGACCGTTTCAATCGCCGAAGGGCCTGAGGCTTCACAGCCGTTTCGTCCAGAAGTGAAAGCGGTCGATTGTTATGTGTCAGCCATTCTCGACGAAGTGTCGCTGGATAAAACAGCACTTAAACAAATCAAAACAGAATAA
>Ga0316204_10007902_pt1 | contig 15201 bp, 9 predicted proteins | sample 6monrhotite_MG_2_FD_205661 | JGI IMG/M metagenome (GOLD analysis project Ga0316204, IMG submission 205661) | Microbial mat bacterial communities from mineral coupon in-situ incubated in ocean water Damariscotta River, Maine, United States -... | ecosystem: Environmental > Aquatic > Marine >...
AGCATATTCTGCTGCCCGATCGAGGGCAGCATTCGCTTTATTAGCTTGGGCTAAAGTCAGCTCCAAATTGTACATCAAAGCATTTAAATCGACCGGAATAATATCATTGGTGACAATAGTAGTTAGGTTTTGTGCATCTGCAAACCAACGGCTGCTAAAATCCCAACCTGATTCACAGGCTGCGCGTAGGTCTGCATAAATTTCAGGGCCTTTCCGGCCACTGGCTTCCATGGTTTCTACATCATCCTTATGCATTTCTTCTCTAGGATAATCTCCAGTATCCCAATATCGGTTAAGAATTCCCCCTTCTGGTAGCTCCACCAAATGTTCACTTCCTGTCCATGTTCCTTTTAAGGCCCCTTTCCCATCCATCCAAAAAGCATATTCTTTTTCTAAAGCGGGTAGATACTTAATAAAAACCGCAGCCGGATCAGCTTTAGTGGAAGCCAATAATTGTACCATCGCTGCAAAGAAGGGCGGTTGAGAACGCGTCATAAAATAGGTACGGTTGCCATTAGGAATAAACCCGATGGTATCAATGAGATAGGCAAAATTATCGATCATGCTTTCAATCATTTCCACTTTACCCGCTTCTTTCAAGCCTAACATCGTGAAATAACTATCCCAATAATAAATCTCTCCAAAGCGACCTCCCGGCACGATATAAGGATAAGGTAAAGGAATCAATGTTCCGGGGTCCATATCATCGGGCTTACGGGTCAGTACGTCCCAAAGTACATTTATATGTTCCTCTACACTTCGAGAGGGATCACTTTCAAAACCACTAGCATAGGCTTTTGGCAAATCAAAATGATCTTGTACAAAGGCTGTCAGGTCAAATTTTTCATTATTTTTTTCTTGGTAATAAGTCGCCAAAATTTGATCTGTCGGGAATTTGGGTCGACAATCAACGAAAGTTTTTCCATCCTCAAAAATCGCAGCCATCTGGACATCCACGAATAAATCCCCGTAACGATCTCGGGGAGCAAGCATCTTCTTGTTCTCTTCAAACTGGGCTGCTGGCGATTGCTGACAGGCCCAAAGGGAACCTAGGAGGGTAATTACCAAAAAGTGGATCGAACGCATAATTGCTTTTTCAACAAATATAAAAATTTCTAAAGAGGGAAATTACAAAACCATAGGTCCTGTTTACTACAAACGTTTCATCAATAAAAAGTGTTTTAGGCAAGCAGATTTGCAATTTGAAAAGCCGTAGCTTCCAACAATTTTTCCCCTTGCTCTAAAGCTTGCTCTAAAGACATGGGTTGTTTGATGATCGAAAAGGCGGCTTTTAAACCCAATTGCTGGATACTTTCTTCCGAAGCTAATAAGGTTCCGCATAATGCAATTACCGGTACTTGGTGTTTTGCCGCTAAATCACAAACGCCACTAATCAATTTTCCTGAGGCCGTTTGCTCATCAATTTTACCTTCCCCTGTGATCAAAAAATTGGCGCCTATTAAGTGTTCCTCAAATCGAAGGATTTCCAATACACTTTGAATACCTGGTCGAAGTTTGGCGTTCGCAAAAGCAAGCAATCCTGCGCCAAGTCCTCCTGCCGCTCCTGCTCCCTCTTGTTGGGATAAATCATAATCCAAGTCTAATTGTAAACGCTTCGAAAGGTTTCTTAAGCCCCGATCTAAGCTTTGAACCATTAAAATATCCGCGCCCTTTTGTGGAGCAAAAACATAGGCTGCTCCGTTGGGTCCGAAAAGTAGATTTTGGACATCCACCAGCACTTCTATTCTCACCTGTGGGCTCCAGACATATTTTTCGGGTGGGATAATCCGATCAATTTTCTCCAAGGATGCACCAATAGGCTCAAGAGAATTTCCTTGCTGATCAAGAAATTGATAACCCAAAACACTGGCCATCCCAATTCCTCCATCATTCGTTGCACTGCCCCCAATGCCAAGTACCACCCTTTCCGGATCATAACGAGCAATTTCCATAAGCAAGTCCCCTAAACCAATGGTACTGGTCAGCATGGGATTACGTTCCGAGTTTTTTAACAATTGTATTCCGCTACAACTTGCCATATCTACAAAAGCAGTTCGAGTTTCTGCCGACCAAGCAAAACCCGCCGATATGATTCGAAATAAAGGGTCACGAACCTTTACTGCTTTCCAAGCCGCTCCAGTATATCCACCTAGTATTTTAGCAGTCCCTTCTCCCCCATCCGCCAAGGGAATTTTTAAGACCTCCCAGCCCGGTAATCCTTTTCGAAGTCCTCGGGCAATGGCCGAACAAACGCCAGGAGCATCAAGGCTATCTTTAAAGGAATCTGCCGCTACTATTACTTTTCGCATGAGCTTGAATTTAAAAACCTTGGGATCATAAGCTTAATTGGATAAATTTGCGGCAATAATTTTAATTCCTAAGCATTCTGTACCTATAAAAGGTAAGCAAAAAATTAATTGAATCTTAAAATCTATAAAAATGAAAAATAATTTATTGTTCCTATTCGTCTTAAGTGCCTTGAGTTGGTCTTGCCAGGATACCGCTCCTAAAGGCCCAGCTCCAATCTATGAATCTGAAGCATTAAAAATATTACCGCTCACTGAAAATACTTTCATCCATGTCTCCTACTTAAATGATGGAGCAGGTGAGAAGATTCCGTGCAACGGTCTAGTCTATATCCATAACGGAGAAGCTTTTATTGTAGATACTCCCGTAGAAGGAACTGCAGGCCTGGAATTGATCTCCTGGATCGAAGAAACCAAACAAGCCAAAATGGTCGGTGTCACCCCTACCCATTTTCATATTGATTGCATCGGCACTTTACAACTTTTCCTAGATAGAGGGGTCCGTTCTTATGCACAACAGGCAACCAAAGATATTCTGAACCAGATAGGCGCCATGGCTATGCCTGCGATGGGTTTCCAAGGTAAAAGGACCTATTTAGTCGGTGGGTCTCAAATCACCTTGCATTTTTTAGGAGAAGGACATACCAAAGATAATATGGTCGTTTATGTTAAAGATGAGGAAGTATTATTTGGAGGATGCTTGATCAAAGCGATGGATGCAGATAAAGGGAATCTGGCAGATGCGAATGAAGCAGCCTGGTCCAAAACAGTAGGAGAAGTGAAAAGCGTCTACGATAATGCTAAACATATCGTTCCTGGCCACGGCAATCCCGGAGGGCGCGAATTACTAGACTATACCATTGCCTTGTTTCAATAAACCCGTTGAGATTAGGGCCTTTGAGTTGAATATGGTACTTTATTACCCATGGAAGCATTATCTATTACTTTTGGATAGCCTCAAAAACGTAGGTACTGCTTCCCAGCTAAAAACAACAAGATGTCTGAACAAAACCTGCAATTCCCCATTGGCCCTTATATCGTTCCGGAGCCAATCAACTCTAAGCATCACCAGGATTGGGTACAACGTATTGCGTCGCTCCCCGAGCGTCTAGAAACCCTTGTTAAGCCACTATCTACTACTCAACTAGCTACTCCTTACCGACCCGGAGGCTGGACCGTTCAGCAATTGATTCATCATATTGCAGATAGTCACATGAATGCCTATATCCGTTTCAAACTCGGGATGACAGAAGAAGAACCTACGATCAAACCATACGACCAGGATGCATGGTCAAACTTGCCTGACAATAAACTTCCGATCGAGGTTTCGATGACACTAATCCAAGGGATACACCTACGGTGGACACATTGTCTGGAAGGCTTTCGGGACTGGCAACGCAAGGTCTATCATCCAGAGCAAGCCACCACCATAAGTCTAGAAGTCTTAGCTGGAATGTACGCCTGGCACGGAGATCATCATCTTGCTCATATTCAAAACCTTATTTCCCGTAAGGGTTGGTAAATCATTGGGATTAAAAATCAAAAACACAGCCTATGGAAGTCCGCTTATTCGAACTAAGAGATTGGGAAGATCTGGTCAAAGGGATTGTTCTTGACCAAAACCCAGAATGGATATTAATTCATGAGTTGCCTGATGATTATGCAAGCGATGGTTATGCACTCCTACAAAAAAATCAAATTAGCGACCATTTTAGAGACGAAGACACCGAATTGAGTGAGTTGGTGCTGCGCTTAAAAAAGTACCAGCCGCAAATTCCTCCAGGTTTTCAAATCGGATCGATAGAGAACATGTTGAAATGGATCGAGGCTCAATATGGCCTAGTTCAGGTTCAAGATGAAGAGGAGACGCTCGCAATTGGAACCATCCAGTCGATCGTAGCCAATGAATTGCGCCTTAATCATATTGATCCCCTTGGTTTTCAGGATCCTGCTGTGGTCAATCCCATTTTCCTGAGTGATTTACAACTCGTACAATTTGGATCAGACTATATGGAAAGCATTCGACTCCTGGCAGAATATAGAAAATCGCAGAACTAGGTTTTGACAATTCTACAGGAACATACCGTGACGATTAGTCAAGAAGGTTTACGACTCAGCGATTACTGCGTTGGTATATTTGAAGAACTTCCTTCACGGAAAAGCGTCAAAAAAGCCATTAGCAAAGGACGTATTCTGGTTAATGGCCATCCTGGCCAAACGGGTACCTGGGTTACAAAAGGAATGTTCCTCCAACTTCAAGATCATCTCGAAAAGGAACGGCCGGTTTTCAGATTGGATTTAAAAATTATTTACGAGGACGAATACATGGCGGTGCTTATCAAGCCCCCGGGAATACCGGTTAGCGGTAATCAATTCCGCACGGTAAACAATGCCTTACCCGGAGTTTTAAGCCCTTCTCGCGAAGCAGACCGCTTATCTTACCCCAGAGCAGTCCATCGCCTAGACAGCCCTACTTCAGGGATACTATTAGTAGCCAAAACCGGAAGAGCGAATATAGCGCTCGGCCAACAATTTGCGGGAGGTACAATTCAAAAAACTTATCAAGCCATCGTTTGTGGTTTCCCAAAAGAGCATGGATTCATTGATGAGCCGATCCAAGGGAAAGCGGCCTCAACGTCCTATCGAGTTCTTCAAAGAGAACGCAGTTTAAAAAATGATTTCCTGAGCTTATTGGAGTTATCCCCCAAAACAGGACGAACTCATCAATTAAGGATCCACCTCTCTAATTTGGGGCATCCGATCATGGGAGATGCGCTTTATGGCGAAAGTGGAAAAATCTATAAAGGTAAAGGCTTGTTCCTGGCGGCTACCGGTATTGAATTCCAACATCCTATCCACAAAAAACCTATGTTTTTCGAAAGTAAGGCCCCAAGTAAATTTGAGCTCCTCCTCTCTAGAGAAGCTCAAATGTGGACACGCTTTCAACAATCTCAGAAGTGATCAATCTTTGATTTTCACGAATTTATGGCTCCCAAGATATTGCCCCCCTTGAAGCTGTGCAACATAAATCCCTGCTGGTACTGCCGTTAAATCAATCGATAATTGATGTGCTCCTTCTGGATAATTTTTGGCTTCCTGTTCCCAATACACCCTTCCATCCATACCTATCAATTTGATCGTCAAGGCTTGTTTTTCAGGGAGTGAAAATTGAAGAACGACATTCTTTTGGCTAGGATTCGGAAAAATAGAAGTTTCAATCTTTTTAAACGACTTAGCCGTTAACCCGGAAACTACCTCGCTTAGAAATCCAGAGAAAAAGCCACGACCATGGGTGGCTACCACAATCTTCCCATCCGAAGGACGAGCACGAACCATCAGTGCTAATGCATATCCAATCGTCTCTGTACCCTGGTGTTCCCAAATGGTTGCTGCTCCATTGAATTCTTTAGTCATAAAAACACCTAGATGGGTTGCTAGAAAGTAATAAGTTTCTCCTTCGTAAACCAAGATTTCGGCCCATTCCATAGAAGGGCCCGGAATATCCGCATCACCAGATAAGTTCCCTTCAACTAAGTCATAAGTACTGCCCCCATCCGTTGTTCTAAAGATACTTGGCACGTCATAATTTGAGGCAATGACCAGCCATTCGTCTGCGTTTTCGGGATGCGGCTCTATACAATTAATATAATACCAAGGTTGGTCAAGCGCAGGAACTGAAACATCCTCCACCATCGGCGAGTCCGTATCTGCCCCGGTAACGCGTTTCAACACACTGCCGTTTGGAGATTGTCCTGCGAAGAATAGCGTATGCTCTGGAACTTCTGCGACACTTAGTGCGGTGATTCGATCAATTCCTGTACTCGCCTTATCTGCAATCAAATCAAAGTTCTCTTGTCCATAAGTCTCATAAGGAAGCACCTGGTCAATATCGTCGATCCGATACATCCGATCCTGAATCGGATAATACATGGTGTTTTCCTGATTCGGATCTACTGCCCAAGCATGAATAAAATCTCGGTCGTAACCAAAAGGCGAAATCTGAGTCCACTCCACTTCAAATCCAGGATTTCCATCAGGCCCGGTTTTCAACTTATAGGTTTCTCCAAATTGGAAAGACATATAGGTGAAATCCGGGGTCATATAAACATAACTCCCATCACTCCCAAAATCATCCCCAAAAGCTCTATGTGCAAGTTTGGGGTCATTGGGCTTAACGGTTAAAAATCCATTGTCTTGGGCACCTCCCGTAACGCGGTAATCGTTAGCATCTGCAGACTGAGATACGGTATAGAATTGGGTGACATTGTAGCCCCTGTTTTTATCTTGCCATTGTACATTATCATAGTTTCGGTTATATGGAGTCGTCTCCTGGCTGATCCGATCAATAGCTTCTGAATAGTAAAGTCCTCCGTCATTGCCCAACCAGGCTCGGTCAGGATTACTGGGATCATAAGCTAAAACGTGCTGATCTACGTGAGCTATACCCAGAATATTATGGATATAAGCGGTGTCCGCCTTGGTAGCAAAACCATCAAAAGAGCGGCCTAAACCAATCCCCCCCAGCACGACAAAGTTTTCATCATCCGGTTTTACAGAAAGCACAAAATAATACCCTCCCGTTATCAAACCGCCACCATCATCAATAGGATCTGAGCTCAAAGACCAAGTCGGTAAATTAGCACTACGATCCTCGGTCAAGCCCGTCTCCAGGTCAAAGTAATAGAGATGATCACCTCCCATATTATCCAGGACAAAGCCATAGGCTACATTGGGGTTTGATGGGGCAAAAGCCATTAAGCCTCTGGCCGTTTCCTCTGGCCATGATTCGGGTGTTATATTTTGCCAGCTTTGACCATCATCTTTTGACAAAAAGACTCCTCCACCCGAACTCTTGTTGCCCGATAAAAAGCCCAATAATTCTCCTTTTTGATTAATACTAATGTCACTATATTCTGCTCTATAAGAAGGGAACAAAGCTTGAAGCTCCGCTTCTGGAAGACCGTACTGGTAAGTGGTATTGATTTCCTCAGGGGTCCGCACCCGCTGGCTAATTCTAACCTCATCGATTACGCCATCGATTCCTGCTCCATAAGGGTTTCCAAAACGTAAATAATTTGTTGAAATTTCAGGCAAACTATCTATAGAACGACTCCCCACCAATGCACCATTAATAAAAACATTAATACTATTATTTTCTTCCCAACTAAAGGCTAAGTGATACCAATTACCGGCACGTAAATCAGTAGCACTAGAGCCCGCAGAATACCATTCATTTCCTTCGCCTGTAGCATACAACAACTCCATATAATCCTCTACCCTATGGATATATAGGATATAAGGAAAGACTCCGAATTCCATGAAGACATTCTCATGCCCACCGTTACCATCCCAATTGGGCTGTACCCACATTTCTAGTGTTCCTTCCTTCCCTAGGATATTTCCGGAATCCGAATAATCCAAAATATCAAAACTATCTAGAGCCAGTCCTTTTCCAAAAATACCTTCCTCGTACGTCACCTCAGGGGAATTCAGGGGCATTTCGCCTTGCTCGCCTTGTAGGGTTTCTTCAAAACGCAACAAGAGTTGAGTATCCTCGTCCTCAGGAAGCAATTGACGTTCAATACGAGCGGGAGTAGCAGGAAGACTATGCTCAAAACTGCGAATATTATCTTGAGAACGCAGAATTCCCCAGCCATGAGTTGCAACATAGGTATAATTTGAAATGGGGTTAACCAGTATTTTGGAGGCATATTGAAAAGGATTCCCCTCCCGACCAAGGACATAATCGGTACTAGACAAAGGGGGCGCTATACCTTCTACATAAACGACATCATTTAAGGAATCCACCTCTTCTAAATGATAATAAGATGCTGTCCAGGAGTTTCCGTTATCTTCCGAATGCAATAAATTACCTCCAAAAAAATTAGCTCCTGTCCCTACATATTCTCCAGTAGTCGCGAACCAATTTTCGGGCTTATTAGGGTGTTGAGTGATCCAGGTAATACTTTCATTTCCAGTTTCTCCTGGAATATGCTGCCAGGAATCTCCGGTATTTTGCGTAGTCCATATTCCTCCACGAGCACCACCTGCAATAACATGTGCACTATTCTGGTAATCACTTGCGATAGCTCTCGTACGGCCTCCAACATTGGTTGGCCCTGTTTCTCTCCAATCAATTTCTTCTGAACTCCTCAAAGAAACCTGCCTAGACAAGCGATCTGTCCAATAGGTACTCGCCCGACCCGCAGGAATATCTTCTGGCGAAGCATCCGGGTTTTGATACTTACGATGAAAATATGCGGCTTGGGGAGTTTGGGCAGCCGGCCCAATTATTGAAGTAGCTGGCTTCTCCTTAATCACGCTTATTTCTGATGCCGGAATCAGCATCAGGCATCCTAGTACAACGCTGCTTATAATTAAAAAAGGCCTAGTGTTTTTCATTGGATTTTATTTTAAACGGTTTTAACTCAATTTACATATTCATTTTGACTAGCTCTAGTTTCAAACTCCAAATTTGTTTTTTCGTCTACCAATATTTTTATTTTTAAAACATTTAAAACATCTTTTAACCCTTTAAAATCAACGATCTATCATTTTTTGTTGAAAAAAAAGAAACAATTTTGTTTTATTAAAACATTTTGTATATATTTGTAAAGAACAAATGATCCAGACTATGCAACTGCAAATCATAACCAGCAAAAAAGGAACCCAGGTAGTTTGTGCCAGTAATCTGCACGCTATTTTACAACTAGCCGACCATCACTACAGCATGAACATTCGGCGCTGGCTTGAAGAGCTCTACGAGTTTCAAGATGGTATTCGGAAACCTATTAAACTACAGGATTATGCTCCTCGTAAAGTCAAGGATAATCCGGTTTTCAAGGATTACTATCTTTCCGTTGAACTGGCAAAACATATTACCTTAAGCTCTAAGAGTAAGGTAAAACAAAAATACGCTCGTATTTTACGGGAAGCGCAGCAGGAGGAGTCTATCAATAATCAGTTGACCAAAGAGCAGGTGGAGACTGTTATGGATTTAACAAAAGCCATGTGTCTACTTTCTAATCAAGAAGCCAGTAAAAAAAGGCATTTAGACCTATATGCTCAGCGCAATGGGGGCAGTGCAGCGAATTGGTGGAAATACCGGGCTTCCGTATTAGGATATTCTGCCAAACAACTTAAAACTCAATTAGAACGAATTGGCGAGGAGATCAAAGGAAAAAGTCAGCAACAAATACTTTTCCAATTTGATCAGTATGAACTGATCAGAGCAGGAATGATTGATTTATTCCTTAGCATGGGAAAAAGCGCAGATCATGCCAAGACCATGGGAGATTTGGCTAAACGGTTTGCTACAGAATGTGCTCTTGAGGTTATTGATGACCGCCAGGGACCAACCTTGTTTACTCAAAAACAGAATAAGTTATCTTCAGGTCCGGAGAAAGAACTATTCCATATTGGCACTGTACAACAAAAAATTCGAGTCTGATCTTCTTAACACCTGGCGTATTCTAGCTGGCGACTTAGACTTCAAACAAGTCAATCAAAACATCCAAAATTTGCCCGGCTGCTTGCGCAATTTTTGTACCTGGTCCAAAAACACCCGCTACTCCTTGCTCATACAAAAAGTCATAATCCTGTGCGGGGATGACCCCTCCTACTACGACCAAAATATCCTCCCGGTCCAAAGCTTTTAATGCAGCCAAAGTCTGAGGAACTAATGTTTTGTGCCCCGCTGCTAAGGAGGAAATTCCCAAGATATGGACATCGTTTTCTGTAGCTTGACGGGCTGCTTCTTCAGGGGTTTGAAAGAGTGGCCCAATATCCACATCAAAGCCTAAATCTGCGAAACTGGTCGCAATTACTTTAGCACCTCTATCATGGCCATCTTGACCTAATTTTGCTACCATAATCCTGGGGCGTCTACCTTCTAATTTAGCAAAGGTATCGGCTTTAGCAAGTGCTTGCTTAAAAGTCTCATCATCTTTAATCTCGCTAGAATACACTCCTGAAACGGATTTCGTTTGTGGAGTAAACCGACCAAAAGACTCTTCCATAGCATCAGAGATCTCTCCAAGCGTGGCTCTCAATTTAGCGCATTCTACAGCCTGCGCTAACAAGTTCCCCTCTCCTTTTTTAGCGATCATTCCTAGTTTAGACAGCTCCACTTGTACCATAGATTCATCTCTAGAGGCTTTTAAAGAAAGGAGTCGTTGAATTTGTGCTTCTCTGACCGCTGTATTATTAACCTCCAATATATCGATAGGGTCTTCATCCGCACGTCGGAAGATATTTACACCTACAATTTTTTCCTGCCCGCTATCAATTCTAGCTTGTTTTCGAGCAGCAGCCTCTTCAATTCGAAGTTTAGGCAAGCCGTTTTCAATGGCTTTAGCCATCCCTCCTAAGGCTTCTACTTCCTGGATAAGCTCCCAGGCTCGCTGTACCAATTGGTCCGTAAGGTATTCTACGTAATAAGACCCTGCCCAAGGATCTACCACTTTGGTAATATCCGTTTCCTCTTGTAGATAAAGCTGGGTGTCTCTGGCAATCTTAGCAGAAAAATCAGTAGGCAAGGCTATAGCTTCATCCAATGAATTAGTATGCAAAGATTGAGTCCCTCCTAAAGCCGCAGCTAGTCCTTCTATCGTAGTCCGGGCAACATTATTAAAAGGGTCCTGTTCCGTCAGGCTCCATCCAGAAGTCTGGCAATGGGTCCGAAGGGCCATTGATTTTGGATTTTCCGGATTAAACTGCTTAACAATTTTTGCCCATAACAACCGACCAGCTCGAAGCTTAGCGATTTCCATAAAATGATTCATCCCAATAGCCCAAAAGAAAGATAAGCGGGGTGCGAAATCATCAATTTTAAGTCCAGCCTTTATCCCTGCACGAATATATTCCAATCCATCTGCTAAGGTATAGGCTAATTCAATATCTGCCGGAGCACCAGCTTCGTGCATATGGTATCCACTAATACTAATCGAATTAAACCGGGGCATGAATTTCGCGGTATAATCAAAGATATCCGCAATAATTTGCATAGAAGGCATGGGTGGATAGATAAAGGTATTCCTAACCATGAATTCCTTCAGGATATCATTCTGTATGGTTCCACTTAAACTCCGTAGGTCAATGCCTTGTTCCTCTGCGGCTACTATATAAAAAGCCATAATAGGAATAACCGCTCCATTCATCGTCATTGATACGGACATTTTATCCAGTGGAATCTGGTCGAACAAAACCTTCATATCTTCCACACTATCAATCGCAACTCCTGCTTTCCCAACATCTCCTTCCACCCGAGGGTGGTCTGAATCATATCCCCGATGGGTTGCCAAGTCAAAAGCAACTGAAAGCCCCTTTTGTCCTTGCTCTAAATTTCGGCGATAAAACGCATTACTTTCTTCTGCGGTAGAAAACCCGGCATACTGTCGAATAGTCCAGGGACGAACAACGTACATAGAACTATAAGGTCCTCTTAAATAAGGAGGAATACCTGCTACAAAATCCAGATGTTCAAGCTCTTTCAGATGCGCTTGGTGGAATGCGGGTAAAACATCAATTTTTTCCGCAGTGGTCCAAGGTTCTTTGGTCTCTGAAACAGCCGATTTAGCACGTAGTAGAGGATTAAGATCAATTTTTGAAAAATCAGGACGGCCCATATGCTTTGGTTTAAGCCCTCAATATAATGTAAAAATCAATGAAGCACGGATGAGAATTATCATTATTACAGGGTAATAAAGTTACGGCCTAATTAACCGCCATAGCTAAAAGTTTCCTTTGTACTTAGCCCCTAAATTATCCCAATAATTTTTGGCGCAAATTTTAAATTCGACCGAGTAATCAACTAATTAGGGGTGAAAAAGGTTTGCATGATATATTAAAACCCAAGGGAAGATAAATGTCCAGAAGGATGCTGCTTCCCTGGAATTTTGGTATTTTTCACAGATCTTTTTGTAGACCTCAAAAAACAAGGCGCTGTTGATCCAATTTGAAAAATTCGAGCTAAGCAATGGGCTAAAGGTGTTGATTCATGAAGACTTCAGTACCCCCATGGCTGTTTTAAATGTATTGTATAATGTAGGCGCTCGAGACGAACGACCCAATCGAACTGGATTTGCTCACCTCTTTGAACACCTGATGTTTGGAGGGTCAGCCAATATCCCGGATTTCGACGATCATATTCAATTAGCGGGAGGTGAGAATAATGCTTTTACCAATAATGATATTACCAATTTTTATGAGATGCTGCCGGCTAATAATATTGAAGTCGCCTTTTGGTTAGAATCCGACCGTATGCTCCATTTAAACTTTGACGAACGGGTTCTGGATACCCAAAGAAAAGTAGTGGTTGAAGAATTTAAAGAAACCTGTCTAAATCAGCCCTATGGTGATGTTTGGCACCATTTAGCAGACATGGCCTATAAAGAACATCCTTACCGCTGGCCCACTATTGGTAAAATTCCTGAGCATGTTTCAGAGGCAACTTTAGACGATGTCAAAGATTTTCATCAGAAATACTACCAGCCCAATAATGCCATTCTAGTTTTATCCGGTGCTATCCGCCATGCTGATGCCCGGCAATTAGCTGAAAAATGGTTTGGCGACATTCCAAAAGGTAATGTTCCACAAAGAAGATTACCCGCCGAACCCCCTCAAAAAAAGCTAGAACGGCGGATTCAGCGATCAAAGGTTCCAGTAGATGCGCTGTATTTAGCCTTTCATACCCCTGCACGAATTGATCCTGATTATTATGTGGTTGATTTGTTGTCTGACATTTTATGTAATGGCCCCTCTTCCCGTTTATACCGAAGACTGCTCAAGGAAGAAAGTCTTTTTGCTCAGATCGATTGTTATATAACCGGTAGTATAGATCCTGGTTTATTAATCATTGAAGGAAAACCTGCGGAAGGGGTGAGTTTAGTAGAAGCAGAAGCTGTTATTTGGCGAGAACTGGAAAACTTGAAAGCAGAAATTATCTCTGAGAGAGAACTGCAAAAATGGAAAAATCAAGTTGAAAGCACCTTAATCTTTTCAGAGACTAATGTCTTAAACAAAGCGATCAATTTGGCCTTTTTTGAAGTATTAGGAGATGCTAACCTGATCAATACCGAAAAAGAACTTTACCAAAAAGTCAGCGCTCAGGATATCCATCGGATTGCTAATCAGGTTTTGATACCATCGAACTGCTCCGAGGTTTATTACGAAGCTGAAACAGATTAGACTACAATCCGTAAAGTGTCTACCCCCCATCATCAAAGGGGTTCCACTTAAATCTTATTTGAATTCATCGGGATCCAAATTTCGTCAATTATCAATTCGAATAGGTTTTTAAAACTGGAAATAAATGAAAGGAACAACCTCACTGCTAGCTGTTTGAATAACTAACCAAATCACAAAGGCCAGGCTTATAGATTTCACCACAACAGGACTCGCTGTAAACCATTGCTCCAGCTTCAAAAACCAACTAAAGGGGAGGTAATGCAATAAAAAACCCAAGGCGATCAAAAGACTTACCCAGGCGTATCCTTGTAGAAAATCCATTAAAATACTAGCCTGCAAATCAAAAGCGATCTGGCTAAGCATCTGATTGGTAGCTACTAAAGGAGGCAAAGCAGCCCCTAATGCTCCGGAACGAAAAAATATCCAGGCAAAACACACAAAGTGAAAAACTAGAATCACGCTGATTTTACGGCTAAATACAAACTCCTGCCAACGACCACTCAGTAAATCTCCTAAATAACCTAACAACAAGAGGCTGGTCCAGATCATCATGAGAAAGGTATTCCCAAGGATATAACTTAGGTAATGTTCTTGCTCCAAGATCCCGGATTGGTAACGGAAATAGATTAATGGATAGGCTATAAAGTGGATCACAGCCAGGATACAAAAACTCCGTAAAGCTGGATTCTGGAAAGCTTTTCCTAAAGCTTGTAAGGCCCGATCTAAAGCCAAAGCTAAACCATGCAATGCCCCCCAAACCAAAAACACCCAACTAGCACCATGCCACAAACCGCCCAGAATCATGGTAATCATCAGATTCAGATAAGTACGTGTTTTCCCTTTTTTATTCCCCCCTAAAGAGATATACAAATAATCCCGGAGCCAACTAGAAAGGGAGATGTGCCACCGTCGCCAAAAATCGCGTACACTAATAGCTTGGTATGGTCGACGAAAGTTTTCTGGTAAATTAAAACCCATCAATAATGCTAAACCAATCGCCATATCTGAATACCCTGAAAAATCGCAATAAATCTGAATAGCATAACCATAAATGGCCATTAGGTTTTCCAATCCGTTATACAAGCTGGGGTTTTCAAATACACGGTCTACAAAATTCACACTGATATAATCCGAGATTACCGCCTTTTTAAACAAGCCTCCCATAATCAAAAACAAAGCCTGGCTCAATTGCTGGTGGTCAAGTCTTGGTTTCTTGCGAATTTGGGGAATAAAGGCAGCTGCCCGGACAATAGGTCCCGCCACCAATTGAGGGAAGAAACTTACAAAAAAAGCAAAATCCATTAAGGAACGGAAAAAGCTTCCTGGCCCCTTTACTCCTACAGATAAGGGCACCAAGTGGCCGCGATAAATATCAATACTATAACTTAAAGTTTGGAAGGTGAAAAATGAAATCCCGACAGGCAGAAAAATATCCTGAAAGGCAAAATTACCTCCAATAATACTATTCCAAGAGCCGATCAAAAAGTTAGTGTACTTGAAATAGAAAAGGAGGCCCAAATTGGCTAACAGACTTAATAGTAAGAAAAGAAACCGCTTCTTTTTGGTATTGGCTTTATAAATAAAATGCCCTAAGGTAAAATCGATGAGGGTCGAAAAAATGAGTAGTAAAAAGTAAAAGCCGCTGGACTTGTAATAAAAGAACAAGGAGAAGGCTAAGGCGTAGAAAATCCGCAGATTAAATTGGCGG
>Ga0316204_10007903_pt1 | contig 15198 bp, 8 predicted proteins | sample 6monrhotite_MG_2_FD_205661 | JGI IMG/M metagenome (GOLD analysis project Ga0316204, IMG submission 205661) | Microbial mat bacterial communities from mineral coupon in-situ incubated in ocean water Damariscotta River, Maine, United States -... | ecosystem: Environmental > Aquatic > Marine >...
GCCGCAAGGCGACATCAGGAGGCAAGACCTTGCGAACACGTGGACGGTTTTCGACGGAGCCCAGGTGTTGCTCTTCTGCCATCTGACTCTGTAAAACCGGCCAGGTTTCGCAATGGATGCAAACCCAAGTGGGCATGCCAGACGACCCGAGAGTCACTGCACAGGGGAGTGAAAGGCGACGACGAGGAACGAGGAGACTTGCCTGAGAGGGGAAGCGCAGGTTCCCCTTTAGAGACAACGCCGGTTGGTAGCCGCGAATCCGTCAAAGTGGCCAAAGTCCCGCAGTAACGACCACGATCCATGCGGCAGCCGCGCTCACGCTGACCGACACGATCCCTGCGGCAGCCCCACCCGTGCCCCCACAGGCCCGCAGACATCAGCGGTTCCGTAGCCCCGAGCGTTCGGTCCGGCGGACCTGGGCCCGGTGGGCATGGGACCGGTGGGCATGGGGCCGGTGGGGATTGGGTCGGGCGGGGGTGGGCTGCCGCATGGATCGTGAAGCTCACTGTGAGCACGGCTGCCGCATGGATCGTGACGGTCAGTGGGAGTTCGGCTGCCGCATGGATCGTGGCCGTTAGTTCAGCTCTTCAGCCACTTTGACGGATTCGCCGCTTCCAACCAGCGTTGCTTGCTGGGGGGAACCTGCGCTTCCCCCCCATTTCAAGTCTCCTCGTTCCTCGTCGTCGAAATTCACCCCCTGTGCTCTGACTCTCGGGTCGTGTGGCATGCCCACCTGGGTTTGCATCCATTGCGAAACCTGGTCGGTTTTACTGGATTGGTCTGGAACAACAACAGCTCGTCTCCGTCGAAAACCGTCCACGTGTTCGCAAGGTCTTGCCTCCTGATGTCGCCTTGCGGCGAGGCATCTGACGTCGCAACACCCTCTCGCGTGTGGCGCTGGGACGTCACGTTCCTCAGAGGTACCCCTTCGCAGTTGTCGCGCGCCATGCGGCGCGGTTGGGTGGATGAATGGGGGGTCACAGGGGGCTCGCACCCTCGCAGCGCAAGCCGCCAGAAGAGATGGGGAGGGCTTCAGAGGCAGCGACTCAGGAGCGCTGAAGCACGAGCGAACCCGCCTTGCGGCGAGGCAGCTGACGTCGCAACACCCTCTCGTCTTGGGTGCTGGGACGTCGCGTTCCTGGTACGGGTTCGCAGTTGGCGCGCGCCGTGCGGCGCGGTTGGCGCCGCTGGAGTCGCTCTGGAAGAGGAGAGGAGGAAGATGGGGGCTATGGGGCGCGACGCCATGCCCCGGGTACCCATTCGCAGTTGGCGCGCCTTCGGGCGCAGCGAGCTCGCTTTGGGCTCGCTGCGGGCCTGCACCGTGACACACAACTACCTGACCAGAGCTGGGCTCAGGTCTCCAGATCGAAGGTGACAACGACCGCGGCGGAGATCTCCAGACTGCCAGGGTCATAGGCGCCGACCGCGTTCACGACCGGCTCATCGCCGCCGCCGCCGCGCTCGCGCTCGCGGATCCGATTGGGGTTCTGATCCTCGATGGCCAGCACCTTACCGAGCCGGGCGTGCGCCGCACCAGCGTACAGCGCGGCCTTGCGCCGGGCCGCGTGGATAGCCCCATGCCGGGCCTCATCCCGCGCATCCCTGGCGAGGCTGCTCATGAAGGTCACACCCGAGATGAGATCCGCCCCCGCGTCGATGACGCCGACCAACAGGGACTCCACCTGATCCAACTGAGTCGTCACCACCCGGAAGGAGACCTGGGCGAGGTAGCCCCGCAGCATGTGCTCCCCATTCTTGTAGATCCGATCCTGCTTCAGCGTCACCCGGGAGGCGCCAATGTCCGCAGCCGGCACCTCCTCAGCCACCAAGAAATCGCGAACCGCTCGCGCCGCCGCGTTGGCGGCGCGGATGGCCTCCGATGGGTTGTCCTTCAGCCGCGTCACCGCGAACTCCAGCGCCGCCGTATCGGGCGCGACTCGAACGGTATGGGTGCCGTGGACGACGATGCCGCGATGGTCTCCGGTCATGACTACCTCCCACACAGGAACATATCGCGTGCGCCCGCCTGGATCACTGGCCCTCGGTGTACCCCAGCGCCTCCAGCGCCTCCGTCAGCTCGGGATCCATCGTCGGGATGTCCAGGGACGTCGCCCGCGTCGGGGGCACCGGCGCGACCCCGTAGGTGACCGTGATGGAGCGCCCCAGCACCTCGCCCTCCAGGAGCGCGATCCGCCGCCCGTCCGGCGGCTCCGACGCCGGGCGCAGCGTCGCGCCATCGGCCCGAACCTCCAGCGCGTCGACGCTCTCCGGATCGCCAGCAGGCGCCAGGTAGATCTCACGGGTGTGCCGCGCGCCCGAGAGGGTCACCCGGACCTCGTCGCCGTCGCGATCGAGGGTCATCTCCGCCTCCTTCCAGGGGCTCTCACCCAGCCAGGCTGCCGCGAAGCCGTCCGGGTGGTGGAAGGTGATCACCGCGTCGCCGTCCCAGCGCTCCGCGCGCTCACCAAGCTCCACCCGCCACAGCAGCGGAGCCGCGACGCCCATGCCCTCGGCGAAGGCGGCCCGCAGCGGCGGCAGCGCCGACAGCGCCGACAGCGCTGACTGTACGGACTGCGTCTCACCTGCCAGCGGGCTCTGCTCAGCGGGATCCACGGCGAGGTCGTGGACCACCTCCGCGCCCAGGTGGGTGGTCCACTTCCGCTCGCCTTGGACCACCCCCCAGCTCGGCTCGACGTACAGAGGCCGACCGAAGGCGATCGGACGATCGGCCGGCGGGGGAGAGAGCAGCGATCGCCCCTGCGTCTCGTCCGCCGGCATCCCCAGCAGCGCCAGCGCCGTCGGCGTCAGATCCACGAGGCTCACCGGCGCGTCGGAGCGTCCGGGCGCGACCCCGGGGCCCTTGAGCAGCAGCGGCACGCGCAGCAGCTCATCGTAGAGCGTGTGGCCGTGCTCGAAGCCGTCGTGCTCCCAGAACTCCTCGCCATGATCGGAGAACAGCGCGACCACCGCGCCGTCCGTCTCCGCCAGCAGCGGCGCCAGCGCGTCGTCCAGGTAGCGCAGGTTCTGATCGTAGCGGTCGATCAGGTGGCGGCGGAAGGCCGCCTTGTCCGCGCCGCGGCCGATCTCCATGATGAGGTTGGTGCGCTGGAGCTGATCCGGGAAGTTCGCTGGGGGCTCGCCTGCCCAGAGGGACCGGTAGGCCTCGGGCTCGGTGTAGGGCAGGTGCGCGTCCATCAGGTGAACCAGCGCGACGGCGTCGCGATCCGGCCGCGCGGCCAGCCAGGCTCGCGCGGCGGACACGCGCTCCTCGGCGGCGGAGAGGGTGGGGTGATCAAAGAGACCCCAGCCGGCGGACATCTCGAAGGTCTCGGTGAGGTAGGGGTTGCCGCCCAGGAAGGCCGCGGTGGCCCAGCCCTCGGCGGCCAGCCGCTCGTGCAGCGCGGGGCCGTCGGACCAGGACTCCGGCTGGCGACCCGAGAGGGCGGCCCGGGCGGCGGGCAGGGTCCAGGGCGCCACGCTGCGGGCCTCGGTGAAGACCGCGGCGCCCTCGGCCCAGGCGTCGATCGCGGGGGTGGTGTCGCGCTCGTAGCCGTAGAGGCCCATGTGGTCGGGCCGCAGGGTGTCGATGAACACCAGCACCAGCTGCCTGGGCTCGGTCGTCGAGGAGTACAGCGCGGGCTCGGCCAGGAAGACCCGCTCGCCGCCCCCGGCTCCGCTCTCGAAGCGGAGGGACACCGTCTGCCCGGACCACCGCGAGAGGTCCAGGCGCAGCGCCGTCCACGCCTCCCGGGGCGGCGTCACCTGACCCGCGACCTGCGCCACGGCGCCGTCGGCTTCGAGGAGCACGGTCAGCGCCGCGCCGCCCGACACCTCCGCCTGGAGCACCCCGGCTGGCGGCACCGTGACGGTCCAGGCGGCGCTGGCGCCGACGGGCAGGGAGAGCCCCCGGCGGATGACGTCGCCCGTCATCTCGGTCTGGACCAGCGGGCCGCTCCCCTCGGGCAGCGACAGCGAGGCGGGCTCGCTCCAGGCGAAGGCGACGGCGGAGCCCCGCGCCTCGGCCGACACCGGCGCGGGTGACTGCTGTGACACTGTGGGGCTCGACGGCGTCGAGGAGCCACACGCGGTGAGCAGGACCGCCAGGAGCGCGCTGGGGAGAGTCATCCCGGTGAGTGTAGCAACTTCAACGGGGCCGCGTGGGCTACGCTTTGCTCATGTCCCAGCCCATCCTCGACCCGCACATCCACCTCTGGGATCAGCGCGGCACCCCCAGGAAGGCGTCGCCGCTGGTGAAGCTGCTGGGGTGGAGCCCCCGGGCGCTGCTATGGGCGGGCAGGCGCGTGTTCCCCTCGGATCTGATCGGCTTCTTCGCGAGGCCGGACTACGTCGTCACCGACTACCTCCAGCCGGAGTATCGGGCGGACATCGGCGGCCGCGCGCTCGCGGGCTGCGTGCACGTCCAGGCGGGCTGGGAGGGCCGGGGCGCCATGGCCCCGGTGGGCGAGACCCGCTGGCTCGACGGGCTGGACATGCCCGAGCTGAAGGGCATCGTGGGCTACGCGGACTTCGCGCTGGGTGAGGCCGTGGAGCCCGTGCTCGCCGCTCACGTCGAGGCCAGCGATCGCTTTCGGGGGATCCGGTACATGCTGGCCAACAGCCCCGACCCCGGGGTCCACAGCTTCGGGCTCGTCGCCGAGCAGAGCCGCGATCCAAAGTGGCGGGCGGGCTACGCGCTGCTGGCGAAGTACGGCCTGCGCTTCGACGCCTGGTGCTACCAGCACCAGCTCGGTGAGCTCCACGAGCTGGCGGCTGCCTACCCGGAGGTGCCGGTGATCCTCTGCCACGCGGGCACCCCGGTGGGCTGGGCCGGCCCCTTCTCCCAGACCGGGCTCAGCGAGACCGAGCGCGGGGAGATCGACCGCTCCTGGCGGGCGGGCATGGCCCGGCTGGCCGAGCTGCCCAACGTCCAGGTCAAGATCTCGGGGCTGACCATGCCGGTGCTGGGCTTTGGACTCCACGACAGGGCGGTCCCGCCCGACGCGGCGGCGCTGGCGGCGGCGCTGGGCCCGCTGGTGCGCTTCGTGATCGACACCTTCGGGCCGGCGCGCTGCGCGTTCGCCTCCAACTTCCCGGTCGACAAGATCTCGGGCTCCTGGGCCGATCTCTTCGACGCCTACGAGGCCATCGTCAGCGACGCCTCGGAGGATGAGCGGCGGGCGCTGTTCCACGACAACGCGGTCCGCTTCTACGAGCTCGAATGAAGCTGATCCCCGGCGCCAATGTCGATCGCTACCAGCTCCGCGCCCTCCTGGGGTGGGGCGGCATGGCGGAGGTCTGGGAGGTGCAGGATCGGCAGACGGGGGCCCGGCTGGCCCTGAAGGTTCTGCTGGACCCGACCCGCGAGCAGCGGGCCCGGCTGCTGCGCGAGGCGGACGTGCAGACCCACCTGGAGCACCCCAACGTGCTGCCTGCCCTGCATGTGCTGGAGGTGGACGAGGTGTTGGGGTTGGTGATGCCGCTGGTGGAGGGGCCGACGCTCTCGGCGCTGTTGCGGAGCTATCGGCTCACCGAGGGCGAGGCCTTCGCGCTGCTGCGTGCCATCTGCGCGGGGGTGGGCGCGGCCCACGCCGCGGGGCTGGTCCACCGGGATCTCAAGCCCTCCAATGTCCTGCTCGACCTCTCCTCCGGCGCTGTGGTGCCGCGGGTCAGTGACTTCGGGTTGGTGAAGTCGGCGCAGCTCCACTCCTCGCTCACGGGCAGCGCGGGGGTGCTGGGCACGCCGTCGTACATGTCGCCGGAGCAGCTGCGACAGTCCCGGGAGGTGGACGCCCGGGCCGACCTGTGGTCGCTCGGCGTCATGCTCTACGAGCTGCTCACCGGGCGGCTGCCCTTCCCCGCGGACTCCCTGCCCGCGCTGCTCGACGCCCACCGCCACCCCCCGCTGCTGGATGGCGTGAGCGATCCGGTGGCGGGGGTGATCCAGGCGCTGCTCCAGGTGGACCTCCGCGCCCGGCTGCCCTCCTGCGCCGACCTGCTGAGCTGCCTGGAGGCCCTCGCGTCGGCGGAGGAGCCGCTCCGGGGCGGGGCGGCGCGGGCGGCGCTGGCGCTGCGGCGCGACACGAGCGAGGCGGAGCGGCCCGCGGCGGCGCACAACCTGCCCGCGCAGCGGGACGCCTTCGTGGGACGTCGTCAGGCGCTGGAGGGCCTCCGGCGCCTCCTCGACGAGCAGCCACGCCTGGTGACGGTGACCGGCGCTGGCGGCGTGGGCAAGACGCGCCTGGTGCTGGAGAGCGGCGCGGCCGTCGCGGGCCGGTGGCCCGGCGGGGTGTGGCTCTGCGAGCTGTCGGAGGCTCGGACGGCGGCGGCGCTGAGCGCGGTGATGGCCGGGGCGCTGGGCGTCGCGCTGCCCGTGGACCTCGGCGCGGCGCTGGCGGCGCGGGGGCGGTCACTGTTCATCCTCGACAACGTCGAGCAGGTCGCCGAGCACGCAGCGGTGACGCTCGGGCGCTGGCTGGACGCCGCGCCGGAGGCCTGCTTCCTCGTGACCAGCCGCCAGCCCCTCGGGCTGCCCGCCGAGCGGCTGCTGGCGCTGGCGCCGATGGACGCGGAGGACGCGATCGCGCTCTTCGTCGAGCGGCTGCGGGCGTCGCAGCCCGACTACGCGATGACTGAAGACCGCCGCGCGGAGGTCGCGGTGCTGGTGGCGGCGCTGGAGGGGCTGCCGCTGGCCATTGAGCTGGCCGCGATGCGCTCTCGCAGGCTCTCGGTCTCCCGGCTGCTCGCCCGGCTCTCCCGGCGCTTCGACCTGCTCCGCGGCGGCGCCCGGGATCGGCCGGAGCGCCAGCGCTCCCTCTACGCTTCGCTGGCGTGGTCCTGGGCGCTCCTGAGCGAGGACGAGCGGTCACTCCTCGCCCTGTGCGGTGACATCGACGGCGACTTCGGCCCGGAGGACCTCCCGGGGGCGCCCACGGCGCTGCTCTCCGGCCTCGCGGACAAGCACCTGCTCCAGAGGGTCGAGGGCGCCGGGGCGCCGCGCTACGCCGCCAGCGTCAGCGTGCGTCAGTTCGCTCGACTTCAGCGCTGAGCGCGCTGATCACGACGCCGACGGGGGAGGCGCGCGAGATGCCGCCTGCGTCCAGGAAGGCGAGGGCCTCGTCCCGCAGCGCCCTGGCGCCGTCCGCGTCGCCAGCGCCCAGCGCCAGCGCGCCCTTCGCGCTCAGGACATCCGCCAGCTCGTACTGCGCGCCGACCTGGCGCAGGCTCCCCTCGCCGGCCTCGAAGCAGCGCGCCGCCGCCGCGCGCTGCCCCAGGAGGAGCCGGGCGCGGCCGATCGTGGTCAGGACGCTGCCCAGCATCCGGGGCTCCTCCACGCGCGCGCTCAGCTCCCGGGCCGCGTCCGCCCGCGCGAGCGCGTCGTCCGCGCGACCCTGCTGGGCGTGCAGCAGGGCCTCGGTGGCGGTGATGTGCGCCGCGAAGGTCACGTTGCTCCCGGACTGCTCCAGGGCGCGCCGATAGCTGCGGAGCGCCGCGTCGGGGCGGCCTCCCCAGCGGTCCAGATCGCCGATGTTTCCAAGCGTGTAGCCCTCCAGGTGGGGGGCGCTCAGGTGGCGGTAGAGGTCGAGGGCGCGCTCGTAGTATCGCCGCGCCTCCGCGAGCTGGCCCAGGTGCACGCAGAGGTAGCCCCGATTCCCCAGGACGATCGCCTCGCTGCGGGAGTTGCCGACCTGATGGTGCGCGGTGATCGCGGCGCCGTAGTAGCGATTGGCCGCCTCCAGCTGCCCCCGGTGGAGGCAGAGGGTTCCCAGATCGGCGAGGATGTAGCCCTCTCCCTGGCGATAGCCCGCCGCTCGCAGGCGCAGGAGCGCGCGCTCGTTGGTCGCCCGGCTCTCATCGAGCCTGCCCATCAGCCGATACACCATCGCCAGGTTGCCCAGCGCGATGCCCTCGTTCAGCAGCGAGCCGCTCTTCATGTGCGCCGCGCGGGTCTCCTGGAAGCAGGCCAGCGCCTCGCTGTGTCGCCCCAGCGACCGGAGGCTCAAGCCCGTCGAGCTGAGCACGCTCACCAGCTTCGGGGCATCGCCGCGCTCGCTGAGGAGCACCCGGGCCTGCTCCAGCGTCGTGATGGCTTCGCTGTGGCGGCCTTCCATGCGCAGTACGTTGCCGCGGTTCATCAGCGCGACACCTTCCTGAGCGCGACCGCCGACGCGACGGCACAGGGCCAGCGCCTCATCGATCGCGGCGCGCGCTTCGGTCAGCTCGTCCCGCTCCAGCGCGAAGGTGCCTCGTGTATTGAGCAGGCTCTGTATGAGCAGCCCGTCGCCGAGGTCCGCTGCGGCGGCGTACGCCCTGTCCAGGAGCGCGGACGCCTCCTCCGTGCGGCGCACGAGCTGAAGGAACACTGCCTCCATGTGGAGCAGCGCGACGTGATTCCGACCAGCGAGGGGCAGGCTCTCGCGAAGCCGCTGGAGGAGGGCCAGCCCCTCCGAGAGCGGCCCCTTGAAGAAGTAGGCCTCGCTCGCGGCGCGGACCAGGGGCGCCGCGAGCGCGCCGTCCGCGAGCGCGATCGCGTGTCGCGCGGCCTCGTTCAGGTTGTCGAGCTCCAGCAGCAGCTCGGAGTGGAGCGCCTCCCCGCCATGGTTCCCCAGCCTCCTCATCGACGCGTCCGAGCCCAGGCGCGCGAAGTGGCTCCCGTGCCTGCGCCGCGCGGCGGCGCGCTGCTCCGCCGTCAGCTGTTGATCGGCGAACCAGCGCACGCTGACCAGCATCCGGAAGCGGGCCTCGCCGCCGACCTCCTCCGCTCGCAGGAGGTTCTGATCGAGCAGCTCGACCAGCAGATCCTCCAGCCAGTAGCCCCCGTCGATGTGGTCGGCGTCAGGGAGCTGGAGCACGGCCTCGGCGGCCTCCAGCGTGAAGCCGCCGCTGAAGACGCTGCACTGGGAGAGGGCCGACCTCTGCTGGGGGGGCAGCAGATCCCAGGACCACTGGAGGGCGGCGTAGAGCGTGCGCTGGCGGGGCGGCAGGTGCTGGGCGCCGGCGGCCAGTAAGAGGCCGTCGGCGCCCGAGAGGAGCGCCAGCAGCCCGTCGGGGGTCAGCCCCCGCGCCTTCGCCGCGACCAGCTCGATCGCCAGCGGCAGGCAGTCCAGCATGGCGGCGATGGCGCGGCGCGCCTCGGCGTCCTCCCCGAAGGCGACGCCGCCCGCCGCGGCGGCGCGATCGGACAGCAGCGCAGCCGCGTCCGCGGGGGCCAGCGCGCTCAGCGGCGCCAGCTCCTCCCCGCGCAGCTCCAGCGGCTGGCGGCTGGTGATCAGGAAGGTCACCTCGGGCGCGGCGTCCAGCCACCGCCCGACCGTCGGGGCCGCGAAGCGCGCGACCTGCTCGAAGTTGTCCACGATGAACAGCGCTCGACCGCGCGCCTCGATGGCGTAGTCCAGTCGGCCCGCGCCCTGGCTCAGCTCGACGCCGAGCGCCGCGGCTACGGCGAAGAGGATGTCGGCCTCCGTGCGCGCCGCGGTGAGATCGCAGAACCACACCCCGCCCGGCCAGTCCCCGACGCGGGCTGTCCCGTACTCGGTCACGAGCCGCGTCTTGCCTGCGCCGCCCGTGCCGGTGACGGTGACCAGCCGCGCCCCCGCCTCAAAGCGCTGGGTCAGGTCAGCCAGCGCCGCCTCGCGGCCCAGGAAGGCGTCCCGCTGCGCGGGCAGGTTGTGTCGCGCGGGCGCCTCCTCCGCGCGAACCCTCGGTCGGAGCGCGCGGGCCGCGCGCGAGAGGGCGCTGTTCCCGTCCAGCGCGCCGGCTGCGTCCGGGGAGATTTCGCCCAGGCGCGCCGACAGCGCCTCAGCGGACGCGAGGCGAGCGCCGGGCTCCGGCGCCAGCAGCGCGCGCAGCAGCGCCGCGGCGTCGTCGGAGAGCTCGCCCGTATCGAGCGGTCGGCGGTGGGCTTCGATGAGGGCGGGCAGGGAGTCCGCGGGGAAGGGCAGCCGGCCGGTGAGCAGCTCGTAGAGCATGACGCCGAGCGACCACAGGTCGGCCCGGGCGTCCACCTCCCGGGACTGTCGCAGCTGCTCCGGCGACATGTACGACGGCGTGCCCACGGCGCCGTCATTGCTCATCCCCACCGCGCCGACGACCTTCACCAGGCCGAAGTCGCTCACCCTTGGGACCACCGCCCCCGAGGACAGGTCGAGCAGTACATTCGACGGCTTCAGATCCCGGTGGACCAGCCCCATCGTGTGCGCCGCGCTGACCCCCGCGCACACCGCCCGCAGCAGCCCGAGCGCCTCTCGCTGCGACGGGCGATATCCTCTCAGCAAGGCCGCCAGCGTCGGCCCCTCCACCAGCGGCATCAGCAGCCCCGGCGCGCCGTCGACGTCGAGCACGCCGTGCACCGGCAGCACGTTCGGGTGCTGCAGCGCCGCCTGGACCCTGCCCTCCTGGAGCAGCCGCTGGCGCGCCACGTCGCGCCAGCTCCGACCGATCTTCAGCGCGTGGCGCGTGCCCAGGCGCTGGTGACGAATCTCCCAGACCTCGCCGGTCCCGCCCCGTCCCAGGCAGCCCTGGACCTCGTAGTCGGCGATCGTGGTTCCTGCTTCGATTGGGGGCTCCGCTGGGGCTACATCTTACCCATCCCCGCTACTCATCGATACGAGTCAGCAGATCCTCCAACCGGCTGACCTCGCGTCGGAAGGTGCGGTGGTGGTTGCCCGTGTCGATCTGTTTGTCCAGCCCCAGGAACTTGAACGCCTCCTCCCGGCTGCCCAGCCGCTCCGTCAGCTCCAGCAGCACAGCCCCACGGAAGACCCCGACCCGCTTCAGATCGCGCACCCCATCCCCCTCCAGCATGGCGCTCACCAGCTGCTTCGCCGCGCTCCGCAGCGTCGACCCGAGCCCCGAGGGCGCGGCCTGCCGGACCTCGCGGGTCGGGTTCACCTGCTGGGTGATGTTGGCGATCAGCCCGCCCCGGGAGAGCAGCGCGGCCCGGTCCAGGGCGTTCTCCAGCTCACGCACGTTGCCTGGCCAGTCGTGGTCCGTCAGCGCCTGCTCCGCCGCGGGCGTGAGGTGCAGCGCCGGCAGATCGTAGCGGGCTTGGGTGCGCTCCAGGATGTGCCGCGCCAGCAGCGGCACGTCCTCGGGGCGATCCCGCAGCGGCGGCAGCCGGGAGACGAAGACGGCCAGCCGGTAGTACAGATCCTCTCGCAGCCGACCCGCCGCGATGGCCTCGAAGGGGGCGGAGCCCATGGCCGCGATCACCCGCACATCGACCGGGACGGGGGCGTTGCCGCCCAGGCGCTGGATCTGCCGCTCCTGGAGGGCGACCAGCAGCTTGACCTGACAGCTCATGGGCATGGTGTCCAGCTCATCGAGGAACAGCGTGCCCCCCTCCGCCGCCTCGAACCGGCCCACCCGCCGGTGCTGGGCGCCGGTGTAGGCGCCGGCCTCCGCGCCGAACAGCTCACCCTCGATCAGCGACTCGGGGATGGCCCCGCAGTTCACGTGCATGAAGGGCTTGGACGACCGGGCGCTGACCGCGTGGATCTGGCGGGCGATCAAGCTCTTGCCCGTGCCCGTCTCGCCGGTCAGCAGCACCGACGCGTCGAACTGCGCGATGCGCGCCAGCTCCTCCAGCTCCGCCAGCAGCCGCGGCGAGCGGGTGATCACCCCCGGCAGGCCCCGGCTGCTCGTCGGCGTCGCCCGCGCCACGCAGCCCGCCGCCAGCGGCAGCCAGCCCCGCACGGCCGCCAGCGCGGCCTCGTCGAACAGCCCCCGGGTGCGGGGATCGTCGAGGTAGACGAAGCCCAGGGTGCGCCCGCCGCTGCGCAGCGGCAGGCAGGCGACGCTGCGCAGGGCGAGCTGGTGTACCGAGGCCGCGTCCAGCTCGCCCATGGCGTCGTTGGAGACCACCGGCTCGCCCGAGCGCAGCGCCCGGTCGATGATGCTGGTGGAGACGTGAGCGTCGGGATCGTGGATGTCCGACTGCTCGAGGTTGCGGGCGACGAGGAAGGTCCACCCGCCCTCGGCGGCCATGCCCACGAAGCCCCGGCGGGCGCCGACCACCATCATCATGCCGTCGAGCAGCTCCTCGGCGACCGGCCGCAGCCCCTCCGCCGCGGTCACCCGCAGCGTGCGGTCCAGGAGGAGCTTGTAGCGCCCCGCCTCCTGGGAGGCGGCCTCCTGCGCCTGACCCAGGCTGCCCACCAGAGAGCGCGCCAGCGTCAGGTGCAGGGTGACCATGGCGGGGTTGTCGGCCTTGAGGGCCGCCTCGACCGCCTGGAGTTCCTGGAAGAGCTTCTCCAGCATGGGCGTGACTATAGCCCCATTACTCAGCGGCGCAGCTGTAGGACATGTTGATGAAGCCACCCCCGACAGAGGTGATCGTCAGCGACTCCTCGGCGCCGGGGAAGACCGTGCAGGTGTAGCCGGCCGGCGGCGTGATGGACGGGATCACGGGGCCCGCCTCGGTGTTGATGAAGATGACCCAGGCCGAGGCGCCCTCCTTGGTGGTCGCCCCCGGCGAGAAGCCGAGCGGAGAGCCGTTGTCCGGCACGATGGAGGCGTCGTAGGTCGCGTCAATCGATACAGTCGCGTCGGCCAGGAACACCGCGGTGCCGTCCGGGAGGTTCTCGAAGACCGAGATCACCACGATGCTGGCCTTGGGATCGGGGCTCAGCCCCAGCGCGCCGATGATCTGGCCGGCGGCGATGTCGGAGATCATGGCCGCGCCGATCGTGAAGCCCTCGTCATCGTTGTGGCCGTACCAGTAGGTGTCGAGGTAGCCGGGGTGGGTCGCGACGAGCTCGTAGGGGGCCCACTCCTCGACGTCGATGTTCGCGATGCCATCGCTGTCGCTGCTCGTGGTGTCGACGCCGTTGGTGAGGATGACGCCTTCGAGCAGCGAGCCGGTGGGGTAGTCCTGGAAGTAGACGACGCCGGTCTGGAGGTCGGGCGGCGTCGTGACGCCTGTGTCGCCGGTATCCGTGCCTGTGTCTGTGTCCGTGTCCGTGTCTGTATCGGCGTCGGCGTCAGCGTCGGCGTCAGCGTCAGCGTCGGCGTCGGCGTCAGCGTCAGCGTCAGCGTCCGTGTCCGTGTCTGTATCGGCGTCCGTGTCCGTGTCTGTATCGGACTCAGTGGCTGCGGTATCGTCGGTGGTGTCATCGTCCTTGTTGCAGCCGACCAACGAGAGCAGACCGGCGAAGAGGCCTGTGAACAGAATCAGTCCGTTTGTACGCATTGAATATCTCCTTGTGGGTGCTGGCCTTCATTGCACGGAGCGTGCCAGCAGTTTTTGACTGCCAGGAGCGTCGATTTCATCTTTTTTAGATGATTGCTGCTCTATAAATGACTTGTCTGGTCAAAATATGACCTGTATTTTTGAGGAAGAATGGGCGAATGTCGCGGTACAGGCGGATCCATGGGGCTGGCACGAGACGTGCTTGGTGACTGTGCAGTACCTGCCTACCCAGGAGAGCCCGATGCGCAAAAGAAGCGTTACTGTCCGATCTCTGACCGCCGCGATAGCGCTGGCGGCCTCCCTGGCGCCTGCTGATGTCCGCGCCCAGGAAGTGCGCGGCATCGCCGACCTGCACAATCACCAGATGAACCAGCTCGGCTTCGGCGGCCGGCTCATCCACGGCGAGGCCCTCGGGCCCATGGAGGTCGCGCTGCCCTCCTGTGGGAGCAAGCACGGCGCGCTGGGGACCGTGAGCCCCTGGCTGGAGGGCTTCCACCCCCACGCCACCAGCGGCTACCCGGACTTCACCGCCTGGCCCCGCTGGGATCTCAAGACGCACCAGCAGGTCCACGAGGACTGGCTGAAGCGAGCCCACGATGGCGGCCTGAGCCTGATCGTCATGCTCGCGGGTCACAACGAGCACCTCTGCAAGCTGAACGCCCTGACCGGCAACCTGCTGACCGGGATCGACCCGGTCCTTGAGAAGGCCCTTCAAGCCCTGATCCCCGGCTGGGACGTCGGTCTCGTCGATCACCAGGGCTGCGGCGGTATGAGCTCGGTCTACAAAGAGATCGAGGCCGCCAAGGCGATGGACGCGCAGCGGGACTGGTACCAGATCGTCTACACCCCGCAGGAGGCCCGGGAGGCCATCGAGCGGGGCAAGCTCGCGGTCGTGCTGGGGGTGGAGATCCCCTACCTGTTTGGCTGCGGCACCGGCAGCGCCCCGGCGTTCATGCGGGAGATCAGCAACCTCTCCATCGACGCCTTCGTCACGGAGGTCGAGCAGCGCGGCCTGAACTTCTTCGACCTCGATCTGACCAGCATCGCCAGCCAGGCCAAGGCCGCGATCGACGATCTGACCGGCGAGCTGGACAGCCAGTGCACCGAGGCCGACGTGGCCGACGGGCTCCAGGAGCTGCACACCGCCGGCGTTCGGCACCTCTTCCCCATCCACAACGCCAACAACGGCTTCGGCGGCGCGGCCCTCTACAACCATGTCTTCACCCTGCCCTCACCGGAGTTCGACGTGCCCGGCCTGCGCGACTGCTCGGCCGAGGGCTACGAGTTCAACGACGGGAAGTGCAACGAGGGCGGGCTCACGCCGCTGGGCGAGTCCTTCAGCCGCCAGCTCATGGAGCGGGGGATGATGATCGACATCGATCACCACTCCCAGCTCTCCAAGCTGGATCTGCTGGACATCGCCGAGTCCTACGACTACCCGCTGGTCTCCAGCCACACGGGCATCCTGGAGCTGTCCAGCGGCGACCGGAAGCACGAGGGCAACATCGGCCCCAGCGAGGTCGAGCGCATCCGCAAGCTCGGCGGCACCATCGCCCCCATCGTGATCCAGGGCACCACCGGGGACACGAGCTCCTGGAAGGGCCGGGTACCTCACACCTGCTCCGACTCCAGCGAGAGCTTCACCCAGGCGTACCTGTACCTGAAGGACAAGATGGGGGGCGCGTCGGTCCCCATCGGCTCCGACTTCAACGGCCTCGCCGGGCTGCCCGGCCCCCGCTTCAAGGACGGCCTCGCCGTCCGGCTGAAGGTCCACGACGGCCAGTACGTGAGCGCGCTCCTCGGCGGCGGCGCCACCGTCGACGCCCTGTCCGACGCCGTGAGCAACTGGGGCGGCTTCGAGGTGGTCGACTACAACGGCGGCGCGCTGACCAGCGGCGACACGGTGAGCTTCCGGACGGCCAGCCGCTCCCACTACCTGACCGCCGACAGCACCGCCCTCGGCGTGCTGATGGCCAGCCGCACGAAGGTGGAGGCCTGGGAGAAGTTCGTCA
>Ga0316204_10007904_pt1 | contig 15198 bp, 10 predicted proteins | sample 6monrhotite_MG_2_FD_205661 | JGI IMG/M metagenome (GOLD analysis project Ga0316204, IMG submission 205661) | Microbial mat bacterial communities from mineral coupon in-situ incubated in ocean water Damariscotta River, Maine, United States -... | ecosystem: Environmental > Aquatic > Marine >...
TGCACTTTAATTATTTAGCGGATAATCGGATTGAAGAAAAACAGAATTATCAGCTGGATGATGCCTTAAAACCGGTAATAGATAATAACTGGCAGTTACGCGTAATTTACGGGCCACACGGTGCACCAGATTTCTTTACCGACAAAGACATCAATATGTTTTTTGATGCAGAGTGGGAAGTACATTATAACTCTAGCCGTACCGGCGTGAGATTGGTTGGTCCAAAACCTGAGTGGGCGCGTAGTGATGGTGGCGAGGCGGGCATGCATCCATCTAATATTCACGACAATGCCTATGCTATTGGCACGGTTGATTTTACCGGAGACATGCCGGTTATTCTTGGGCCAGACGGCCCGTCTTTGGGTGGGTTTGTCTGTCCGGCTACGGTTATATCCGCCGACCTGTGGAAGCTGGGACAGTTAAAGGCAGGCGATAAAATAAAATTTATTCCGGTAACAATTGATGATGCGGTTCTGGAAGAAAAGGCACAGCTTGATTCAATTAATCAGCTTGCTGCAATACCTAACAATATAAACCCATGTGAAATTACATCACCACTTATTGAATCCAATAGTGTGTCTGACGTGCAGATTATTTATCGAGCTTCGGGTGATAAATACTTACTAGTGGAATTTGGCCCGTTAATACTGGATATAGAATTACGTTTCAGGGTGCATGCCTTAATGTTGAGTATGCAGGAAAATTCTATAGAAGGGGTGTTGGAGTTAACGCCTGGCATACGATCATTGCAGGTGCATTACAACAGTCAGGAAATATCGCTTAATGATTTAATAGAAAAAATAGACAGCGCTATATCGTCATTGAAAAATATTGATGAGCTGGAAGTTCCAGCGCGAATTGTACGCATTCCCTTAAGTTGGAATGACGATGCCTGTCAGCAGGCAATTGATAAATATATGCAGTCGGTGCGTAAAGATGCGCCCTGGTGTCCGAGTAATATTGAATTTATACGGCGTATAAATGGTCTGGATAGTATTCAGCAGGTAAAGGATATTGTATTCGACGCAAATTATTTAGTAATGGGCCTGGGTGATGTGTATCTGGGTGCTCCCGTTGCGACGCCAATAGATCCACGGCATCGATTGGTTACTACAAAATATAATCCGGCACGTACGTGGACAGCAGAAAACTCTGTAGGAATTGGCGGATCTTATATGTGTGTGTATGGCATGGAAGGTCCGGGTGGTTATCAGTTTGTTGGTCGAACGTTGCAAATGTGGAATCGATATCAAAAAACTAAAGAGTTTACACAACCATGGTTATTACGATTCTTTGATCAGATAAAATTCTATGAAGTGAGTGCAGATGAATTAAAGAGTATTCGTAATGATTTCCCGAAAGGACGATACAGTATTGAAATTGAAGAAACACGATTTAACTTAAAAGAATATTTGAATTCTTTAAAAGAAAATAATACTGAAATACAGGTATTCACGGATAAGCGTGAAAAATCATTTGATGAAGAGCTGCAGCGCTGGATTGAGTCAGGACAAATAAATTTTGAATCGGATCAGGATCTGGCAAGTAATGCCGGAGATGAAGATGCATTACCAGAAAAGTGCGTAGCGATTGAAAGCCCAGTTGCGGGTAGCGTCTGGAAAATGTTAGTCAAACCGGGTGATGTTATTAAAGAGGATCAGTCAATGGTAATTCTTGAGTCAATGAAAATGGAAATTGAAATCGTCGCGCCACATGCGGGAACTGTGTATGCGGTGAGCCGAGATGAAGGCCAGCAAGTTAATGCAGGTCAGCCATTATTGATTTTAGAAGAAAAATAGAATTAAGAGATTGTGTATGAATTTAACAATAAATTATTTACATCAGGCGTATAAAGATAAAACCTTAACGCCGCGACAATTAATTGAATCTATTTTAAAGCGTAGCGAAGAGTTTGCTGAGCATAATATCTGGATTCGTCAGTTAACACTGGATGAACTCGAACCCTATTTGAAAAATTTAGAAAATCATAGCATGGATGAATTGCCACTCTATGGCATCCCCTTTGCAATAAAAGACAATATTGATCTTGCAGGTATTCCCACAACCGCTGCGTGCACAGCGTTTGAGTATGTGGCAGATAAGTCCGCCTTTGTTGTTGAGCAGTTGATTAAGGCTGGCGCGATTCCTGTTGGCAAAACGAATATGGATCAGTTTGCTACGGGTTTGGTGGGTACACGTTCACCTGAGCCATGGGGCGCCTGTAAAAATTCATTCAATAAGGAATTTATTTCAGGTGGATCCAGTTCGGGGTCAGCTGTTTCTGTCGCACTGGGATTAGCAAGTTTTTCATTGGGTACCGATACGGCGGGTTCAGGCCGAGTACCAGCAGCATTTAATAACCTTGTTGGCTTAAAGCCATCTAAAGGTGCATTAAGTATGACGGGAGTTATTCCCGCGTGCCGTAGCCTGGATTGTGTAAGCATATTTGCGTTAACCACAGATGATGCAAATGCTGTATTTGAGCAGGCATCTAGTTTTGATGAAGAAGATCAGTATGCGAGAGCGGTTCCATTTGACAATAATGCGCGCCAGTATGGTATACCAAATGAAGCCTTTACCTTTGCGGTACCAAAAACTGAGCAGCTAGAGTTTTTTGGTAATAAATCTGCTAAATATTTGTTTGATAAAAGCGTTGAAAAAATGCAGTCACTGGGAGGCGTTAAACAGGAGATAGATTTTAGTCTGTTTTTGCAGGCTGCAAAATTGTTATATGAAGGACCATGGGTAGCTGAACGATATGTAGCGATTGAAAAAATAATTAGTAAGCAACCGGAAGAGTTATTGCCGGTTATAAAAACTATTATTGGTAGCGCAGAAAGCAAAACAGCAATGGATGCCTTTAGTTCAGAATACCAAATGCAGGTGTATCGGTCGCAATCGAAAAAAATCCTTAAAGAGTTCGATTTTCTGTTAACACCAACAGTAGGTACTATTTACACCATTGATGAGGTGAATGCCGATCCTATCGTGAAAAATAGTAATTTAGGTTATTACACTAACTATATGAATTTACTAGATTGTGCCTGTGTTGCGGTACCCGGCGGGTTTTTAGATAATGACTTACCATGGGGCATTAGTTTGGTGAGTACGGCGATGACAGACAGGAAGTTACTGTCCTATGCTAATAAGTGGCAGCAATTACTCCAGTTAAGTCCGGGTAATGTAGGTATTAACTTGCCTGAAACCTCTGCATCTGAAATAGCATATACAGACACAATTCCAGTCATCGTATGTGGTGCGCATTTAGATGGCCTGCCATTAAACTGGCAGCTAAGTGAGCGTGGTGCAGTACTTGAAGAGGTAACGACTACGGCAGATGCATACAAAATGTACGTTATCGAAGGCGCCATACCAAGGCCGGGTTTGATTCGTAGTGATGAGCAGGGTAGCGCCATTGATATAGAGGTTTGGCAGTTGCCGAAAGCTGAATTTGGTGGCTTTGTAGCAGGTATACCGTCTCCTTTGGGTATAGGTAAGGTGGAAACCAGTGATGGAAGGTGGTTACCGGGTTTTATCTGTGAAGGCTATGCGGTACAGGGTGCAAAAGAGATCACTGATCTGGGTGGTTGGCGTCAGTATATGGCATAAATCAAGCTGGCACGGGGTATGAGCTATTAGCAAGTGAATCCGTTGGCGATCTGAAATATAATAGCGGCCTGAATTTTTGTCATCATACCCATACTTAGAGAAACACTATGCCTAGCTCAAAGATTATCTATACCGAGACAGATGAAGCGCCAGCCTTAGCCACATATTCATTTTTGCCCATTGTACAGGCGTATACAGGCGCTGCAGGCATCGATGTTGAGACTCGCGATATCTCTTTGTCTGGTCGAATTATTGCTAATTTCCCGGACAAGCTGTCTGATGATCAGAAAATAGCAGATGCTCTGACCGAGCTTGGCGAATTGGCGAAAACTCCAGAAGCCAACATTATCAAGCTCCCAAATATCAGCGCATCTATTCCACAGCTGGTTGCGGCTATAAAAGAGCTGCAGGCACAGGGTTATGATATTCCTGATTTTCCTGAAGACCCCAAAAGTGAAGAAGAGCAATCAATAAAGGCACGCTATGCAAAGGTGTTGGGTAGTGCGGTTAACCCTGTATTGCGTGAAGGCAATTCAGATCGTCGTGTTGCGGGCCCTGTTAAGGAGTTTGCTAAAAAGAATCCTCACTCAATGGGTGAATGGTCTGCAGACTCAAAATCACATGTCGCGTCTATGACCGATGGCGATTTTTACTCAAACGAACAGTCGGCCATTATTAAAACAGCGGGCGATGTAAAAATTACATTAACCGCTGATGACGGTTCAGTAACGGTATTAAAAGAAAAAACGCCGGTACTTGAAGCGGAAGTTATTGATGCCTCAGTAATGAACAAAAATAAACTGTGCGCATTTTTTGAAGAGCAGATGCAGGAAGCAAAAGATGAGGGAGTTTTACTTTCCCTGCACTTGAAAGCGACCATGATGAAGGTGTCTGACCCAATTATGTTTGGTCATGCAGTGAATGTTTATTACAAAGATATTTTTTCTAAGCACACAGATACATTCGCAAACATTGGTGTAGATACACGTAATGGTTTAGGTGATGTGTATGCAAAAATTTCAGCCTTACCTGCTGATAAGGTCAAAGAAATTGAAGATGATATTTTAGCGGTTTATAACTCGCGTCCAGAATTGGCTATGGTGAATTCTGATAAAGGGATTACCAATCTACACGTACCAAGTGATGTGATTATTGACGCATCGATGCCAGCGGCGTTGCGTTCATCTGGAAAGATGTGGGGTACGGATGGAAAGCTGCATGATACTAAGGCGATGATTCCCGATCGCTGCTATGCAGGAATTTATCAGGAAGTATTTGATTTCTGTAAGGAGCACGGTGCCTTTGATGTAACGACTATGGGTAACGTAAGCAACGTTGGCTTGATGGCGCAAAAAGCAGAAGAGTATGGTTCGCATGATAAAACGTTTGAAATCCCAGCCAATGGGACGGTGAGCGTAACAAATGCTGCTGGCGATACTTTACTTGAGAATAAAGTAGAAACAGGTGATATCTGGCGCATGTGCCAGACAAAAGATTTACCGATTCGTGATTGGGTTAAGCTTGCAGTTAATCGTGCAAAAGCAACTGGCCAGCCAGCTGTATTCTGGTTGGACGAGAATCGTGCACACGATGCAAACTTAATTTCAAAAGTTGAAGAGTATTTAAAAGATCATGATACGTCTGGTTTAAGTATTCAGATTCTCGCGCCTATGGATGCGATACGATATTCATTGCAGCGTGTAAAAAATGGTGAAGATACAATTTCTGTAACCGGCAATGTATTGCGTGATTATTTAACAGATCTGTTTCCTATTCTAGAATTAGGCACCAGCGCAAAAATGCTGTCTATTGTTCCTCTGTTGGCGGGTGGTGGTCTATTTGAAACGGGCGCGGGTGGTTCTGCGCCTAAGCACGTAGATCAGTTGGTAAATGACAATCACCTGCGTTGGGATTCGCTGGGTGAATTTTTGGCACTAGCAGTATCAATAGAAGATATGGCGCAAAAAACAGGAAATAAAAAAGCACAGGTGTTGGCTGATGCGTTAGATAAAGCCAACTCTATGTTTTTAAATGCCAATAAGTCACCGTCACGTAAAGTGGGTGAGCTAGATACTCGAGGCAGTCATTTTTATCTTGCCTTGTATTGGGCTCAAGCATTAGCAGGGCAGGCAGATGATACGGAGCTACAGGAAAAGTTTACACCTGTAGCAAAACAGCTTGCCGACAATGAAACTAAAATTGTTGCGGAATTAAATGCGGTGCAGGGTAATGCGGTAGACATTGGTGGTTACTTCCGTCCCGATAAAACTCTGATGACGAATGCAATGCGTCCTAGTGAAAGCTTAAATACGGTGATTGATAGTATTTAATAGTGTGTGTTTGTATACGCATGATGTTTGGACGATATCATGCGTATATAAAAACTATTTATTTCTAGCTGTTCATTAGACGGTCTAGTGAGCGGTAAGAAATGGCTTCACTTAGATGTTGCTCTTCAATCTCCAGTTTATTATCCAGGTCGGCAATCGTTCGGCTCATACGTAAAATTCTATGATAGGCTCGTGCAGAAAGGTTTAGTTTTTCCATTGCCTGTTCAAGCAAGGTCTGTTCTTTCTCATTTAGTTTGCAGTGAACTTCTGTTTCACGACTTGTTAATAGTGCATTGGTTTTACCGCAGCGTTTCATTTGCTTTTCGTAAGCGCTATTTATTCTCTCTTTAATATCTGCATTTGTTTCACAGTTTTCATTGGTGTTAGATAATGTTTTTCGATCGACACAGGGTACTTCAATATGAATATCAATTCTATCAAGTAGCGGCGCAGAAATTCTGGATCGATGTTTGCGTTGTTGTTCTATCGTGCATTGGCAGAGATTTTTTCCGTCGCAACTGTAACCTTGCGGACAAGGATTCATTGCGGCAATTAACTGGAAGTTGGCGGGGAACTCGGCTTGCCTGGCGGCTCGAGAAATAGTGATGCTTCCGCTTTCCAGAGGTTCACGTAAAACATCGAGGGTATGTCGATCAAATTCCGTTAGCTCATCAAGAAACAAAACACCGTTGTGCGCCAGCGAAATCTCACCGGGTTTTGGAATTGATCCGCCGCCGACCAGGGCAACACCCGATGCCGTATGATGAGGCGCGCGAAATGGACGTTGCATCCAGTTAGATAAATCAAATCCCTGATGACTGATAGAACAGATAGCCGCGCTCTCTATTGCTTGTTGTTCGTTTAAAGGTGGAAGCAACGAGGCCAGGCGTGAAGCCAGCATGGTTTTGCCTGTGCCGGGTGGACCAATCATTAACATATTATGATTTCCAGCGGCGGCTATTTCCAGGGCACGCTTTGCTCTATGTTGTCCTTTAACATCACTAATATCTAGCGCTGAATTTATTTTTTTCGGGATATTAATTTCGGGGCGGTTAAGTTCATGTTGACGATGAAAAAATTTACAAACATCGAGAAGGTGCTCGGCCTGAAGAATATCTGCATTATGAATAAGTGCGCCATGTTGTGCACAACTGGCAGGAAGAATTAAGGTGCGTTGTTGTAGCTTTGCGCCAATAGCAATTGGTAATGCTCCAGAGACTGAACGCAATGCACCACTTAAAGCGAGTTCGCCGTGAAATTCATATTGATGAAGAGACTCATCCGGAATTTGTCTGGATGCGGCAAGAATTCCAATGGCGATGGGCAGATCATATCGGCCACCATCTTTCGGTAAATCGGCAGGGGCCAGGTTAACGGTGATTTTGCGCGCGGGGAATTCGAAGCCGCAATTAATAATAGCTGCACGAACCCGGTCTTTGCTTTCTCGTACGGCTGCTTCGGGCAAGCCAACAATGGCCAGTGCGGGTAGGCCATTAGATATGTGTACTTCAACGCAAACAGGGATAGGTGTTACTCCGTTAAGCGCCTGCGTGTTAATAGTAGCCAGTGAGTTGACTTGAGACATGGAATCCTTTCCTTTGAAAAATTAGTTTAAGTCCTTTTTTCTAGTTCTGCTAGTTGCTCTTCTAATTGTTGAAGTTTTAATTGGGTACGTTCAAGCAGGGCTGTCTGTACATCAAACTCTTCCCGGCTAACCAGCTTCATTTGCTGTAGGCCAGATTCGAGTGTTGCTCTGATATTGCTATCTACATCTTCCTTAAGCGTTTTTACGCTATCGGGAATAACCGATGTTAATTTGTCAGCCAGGCTGTTAAGGCTTTGTATGTCTATCATGATTGCTCCAGTAAGGCATACCAAAGTGTATCGTATTTTCACTGCACCTGCTTTGTGCGGATGAGCGCTCCATATTGGTGCGCACTGGTTTTTGCTGTTCGAGTTTGGTGCGCTTAAGTGAATAAATGCGGAGTTGTATACCGTAATATTTTCTTAACATATTGTTTTTATTGATTTAATTTCAGTTGGCACGTCTGCTGCAATATGTTCGCCATAGTATTTTTTAATATTTTTATAAAAACAAACACAGGAACCAAGACATGAAAAAATTAAACGTATTAGCACTTAGCGCAGCCATTGCAGCAGCTAGCTTAACGACTACAGGTACAGCCCTAGCTGGCGTAACAGCCAATATTGGCGCAGCGTCTAACTACTTATGGCGTGGTACTTCATTGAGCAATGAAGCTGCAGCAATTTCAGGTGGTGTTGATTACTCACATGATGCAGGTGCATATGCAGGTATTTGGGTATCAAGTGAAGGTTTGGCAGGTGCATCAAGCGAAACGGATCTATATGTAGGTTTTGCGGGTGAAGCCGAAGGTATTTCATATGACGTAGGTTATGTTGAATACATGTATTCACAAATTGACCCATCAGTTGATTACGCTGAAATATATTTCTCAGTAGGTTATGAGTTTGCTGAATTTTTCTACGCAAATTCAAGCGATCTAGAGCTAGGTACAGGCGAAGGTTCAGACTACATGGCATTAACTTTGTCACATGACAAATTCTCATTCACATATGGTGACTATAGCTTTGATGATTCAAGCAATGATTACTCTCACTATGACTTAGGTGTTGCTTTAACAGATGAGCTAAGCCTGACTTACTCTAAGAATGATGTAGACGGCACTGAAGGCGACGGTCGTTTTGTAGTTTCTTACGGTCTTGAGTTTGACGTTAAGTAAAACGATTTTTATAAGAGCGGCTGTTAAAGCCGCTCTACCAGGAGCATATCTATGAAATTAGTAACTGCAATTATTAAACCTTTCAAGCTGGACGATGTGCGTGAAGCATTATCTGAAATCGGCGTGCAGGGTATTACGGTGACAGAAGTTAAAGGCTTTGGTCGTCAAAAGGGTCACACCGAATTATATCGTGGTGCTGAATACGTGGTTGATTTTCTACCCAAGGTAAAACTTGAAGTAGCAGTTGATGACGGCATTGTTGAGCAGGTGATCGAAACAGTTCGTAACGCAGCGAATACTGGCAAAATTGGTGATGGCAAGATCTTTGTTTATCCGGTTGAGCAAGTTATCCGTATTCGTACCGGTGAAAGCGGTACTGAAGCGCTTTAATAGCGGGGGAATTCTAAAGTGGAAAATCAAATTTTCGAACTTCAATATGCAATGGATACCTTTTACTTTTTGGTATGCGGTGCATTAGTAATGTGGATGGCGGCTGGCTTCTCAATGTTAGAAGCGGGTTTAGTCCGTGCAAAAAATACAACAGAAATTTTAACTAAGAACGTTGCTCTATTCGCAATCTCTTGCATCATGTACATGGTGTGTGGATATGAATTGATGTATGGCGGTGGTTACTTCCTTGCAGGTATTGCAGGCGGTGAAACACTAGTTGCTGATGCATTAAAATCATCTGCTGAAGAAGGCTTTAACGGTGGTTCTGTTTATGCAGGTGCTTCTGACTTCTTCTTCCAGGTAGTGTTCGTTGCAACGGCAATGTCTATTGTTTCTGGTGCGGTTGCAGAGCGTATGAAGCTTTGGGCTTTTCTTGCATTTGCAGTAGTGATGACTGGTTTCATCTACCCAATGGAAGGTGCCTGGACCTGGAATGGTGCCGATGTATTTGGCATGTATAACCTTGGTGACCTTGGTTTCTCTGACTTCGCAGGATCAGGTATTGTTCACATGGCAGGTGCTGCAGCTGCATTAGCAGGTGTTTTACTGTTAGGTGCTCGTAAGGGTAAATACGGTGCAAATGGTCAGGTTAATCCAATTCCTGGTGCAAACCTGCCAATGGCTACACTAGGTACATTCATTTTATGGATGGGCTGGTTCGGCTTTAATGGTGGTTCAGTTCTTAAGCTTGGCGATATTGCGAGTGCAAACTCAGTAGCAATGGTGTTCTTAAACACGAATGCGGCAGCGGCAGGCGGTGCAATAGCAGCATTGATCGCAGCGCGTTTATTGTTCGGTAAAGCAGATTTAACGATGCTGTTAAATGGTGCATTAGCGGGTTTAGTTGCAATTACTGCGGAACCTTCTACTCCTACAGCACTCCAAGCGACTATGTTTGGTGCAATTGGTGGTGTTCTGGTTGTATTCAGTATCGTTGCTTTAGACAAGATGAAGATCGATGATCCCGTTGGTGCTATTTCAGTACACGGTACATGTGGTCTATTAGGTTTATTGTTAGTACCTGTTACTAACAGCGGTGTGAGCTTCTCTGGTCAGTTGATCGGCGCAGCAACAATTTTCATCTGGGTATTCGGCGTGAGCTTCATTGTATGGTTCGCACTTAAAGCTATCATGGGTATCCGTGTAAGCGAAGAAGACGAATACGAAGGTATGGATCTTGTAGACTGTGGTATGGAAGCGTACCCAGAGTTTACTACTAAGTAATACTTAGTAGTAAATACCAGTAGCTTAGACTCCTGCTGGTTTGTGGTTAAGGCCGATGCAATGCATCGGCCTTTTTTGTGCCTGCTATTTATGGGGATGAATGAAAAAAACATTTCTGCTATGGTGATTAGCACTATGTGTATTGTTTTTAATATAGAGAGGGATCGTCATGGGGAGAGTCTGGGTATTAATTCTGTTCATTAGTGTAACGCCAATAACGAATGCGGAAATATACAAATGGATAGATGAGCAAGGGCAGGTGCATTATAGTGACAAGGAGATTACAAATGCTAAAGAACTCGAATTAGATACGGCCAAAAAAGGGCACATTAGTACAGGTGCGACCAGGGAAGAAAAGCGTAGAAATTTACTGGATGCTATGCAGGAAGATAAAGAAAGGGAAAAGAAAGAACAGAAAAAAAGTCGAGAGAAAAAAAAGAAGCATGATCGGGCCTGTGTTTTGGCAAAACATCAGCTGTCTCAATTTGAACGCGCAAGTTATTTATATGATTTAGATAAAGATGGTAATAAAGTAATAACGTCTAATGAAGAGCGTAGTAAAAAAACATCACAGTTAAGAAAGAACATAAAAAAACACTGTAAGTAGAAAGCCTTAAACTATTTTCTGGAATTCCGCGTCATCTTTAGATGAAGGCCTGAGAAACAATGCGTCATGTTTGTAAACTTTTGAGGTGCCGTTCTTTAATTCCTCTGTGAATATCAAGGCATCTTTCTCCAGCATTTTAAGGCCTTTTCTGTTTACAAATACAAGAGAGCCAGTATCGATGTTTATAACGGATAAACGTAAGCGTCGTGCTGGTGTGTTCTCGTCGATGTAAATTTCACACCATATTCCTGGTTTTATGTTAGCGGGTAATTTTGCAAGTTTATCGAGAGTGTTGGACTGACTGATGTTTGAAAAGTCAGTGTTCTTGGCGGAGCCCAATGCCTGGTTATAGTGTGAAATCAAAGCCTTTAGTGCGGGCTCTACACGGGCTTCGTTATGATACAGTAACAGTGTATTGTTATTGCTGCGGGCAATCGACATGAAATTGTCTTTTAACTGTCGAAATTGTTCGATGTTCTCAATAGCTTGAATTGAATCAATGAGATCAATGTACATACGAATGGCATTATTCCATTGAGGTGTTTGGTCGCCATGCGTTTTTAGGATGTGAAGCAATGTGTTAGGCCAGAGTTTTAAGACGATATTCTGACAGCTCTTTGGGATGTTTTTCCCCTGTAGGCAAAGCTTTATTTTGGCGCTTATTTTTTCTCTTTGAGTATTGCTCATAACTTCTTGTGCCGCTTTAGGTTTAAGAAGGTATCCTTACCCGCTGTTTCACTTAGGAGAATGTATTAATTTTTTCCTGATAAAGAGTTTATGACAACACCAAGTGCATGATCGAATGCAGAATGATCTGCTAAAAATGATGATTTTTCAGTATTAATCTCTTCATTGAATATAGCGGCATCTTTCTCTATAACTTTTACACCCACTCGATCAACAAATACTAATTTTGCCTCCTCCATTACTATGACGGAAAGTTTTGCTCTGCGCGCTGGGTTGTCCTCGCCATTGAAAACCTTAAACCAGACTCCTGGGCGAATATCTGTTGCAAGCGCTGCTATCTTTTCGCGAGCAATATTGGCCTGCTCCTGAAGAGGGTCTATCTCGTCTTCAAGATCAATCGTTGGGTCTTCCATTTCATCTAATTCAGTATCAGCAGTGACAGATGAAAAGTAAGTTTCATCTTCCTGCATGGCAGCAGGGTTAAACTTGCTGGTGCTTAATGCATTATCAATAATGTTGTAAACATTATTGATTTCAGTTTCAACTTCAACCGGATTTTGCCTGGTATCCAGAAGGCTGTTCTGAATGTAGTCAAGCGTTTCATCTTTTTCGTGTTCTACAGTGTAATACGCTTGAGGGGACTCTATGGGCTGTAGTAAGTGTATTAACTGTTTTATTGAAGCAGAAGATTCGCGCCACTCATCGCTATCTTTTCCAAATTTTATATAGCGGTGAAACATTAATGTTGACCAGTTTCTTAATATTAGTTTCTGCGCAGGCTTGGCAAGAGTTTTATTTTTAACATGATGCTGCAATTCTGTTAAAACCATTTCTCTTGCGTGAGTTTGCAGAACTGATTTCTGAGTTTTTCTTTCAGTCTGGGCGGCCTTGTTGAGTTCTTTGTCTTCAATTATCTCAAGAGCATCGACAGCGCTTTCGAAGCTGCTTATATCAATATCGAATTCGTTTAAAATGTTCTCGATAACGTTTTCCAGATCGCTGAATAACTCATCCTGTTGAGTAGATATTCCTCGGCCTAAATGTGCAATTATATTGAGTGTGGTTTTGCAAGGATGATTACTTGATGTGATGAATCCTTCATCGATCATCGCAACTTTAATAACAGGTATTTGTAAGCGTAATAAAAGATTGGTAACAAGTTCTGGGATGCTGTCATCATCGATAATGGCATTGAACAGCATTTCGATTAAGTCGATGGTTTTTTCATCAACCTGACTGACTTGCTTAGTGATGGCTCCACCAGATTGCGCGCCAATGTTTGTTAGTAGTGCCTGTTTTAGTTCGCCAATAGTTACCTGGTTGTTGTTGGCATGAGTGTATGAGGGTTTGTGTTGAAGGTTGGATAAAGCCTTCATTACATCACGGCGGTCGTAATATTGTGCGCCTTGAGTACCTTTGTTAGGTGATGACGTTGTAAAAGATGATGGAATGCCCGGGCCGGATGCGGTTAATTCGCCTTGAATAAACTGACTAGCAACTCTGTTTATTTCCTGTTGTATATTGCCTGGTGAATGTGCAGTTGATTGTGCGCCACTGGCGGTATTGTTACCGCTGTATCCATGATTGTTTGATACCTGGTGATTTGATGATTGTGTGGGGTCACACATTGGGTTTTCACTGTAGATACCCTCATCAATTGGTGTAGATGCCGAAAAATTTCGCACTTTATCTTCAGCTCTTCTTTCAGTTGTATTGCCAGGTTTTATTTGCGGCAGTATTCCCTGATCGATAAATAGTTGATTTAGTTTTTTATATAGCGGTGCAAGTTGAAGTACAACTTCCTGATCAAATAACTTATATAAAATTAATTTGCTATTAGTTGAAAGTTCTAAGTTCGAAAGAGCGTCCTTGAAGGATTCGCAAATGTTTTTAGGTGCAAGTGCGTCTTTGGGGAAAACATTGCTTATCTTTAACGATAAAAACTCAATGCGTGCCTCTAAATGATTGACGGCCTCACCGTATAACCCCATAGCCTTTGAATGCATTGCGGATACGGCAACCAGTTCTTCCATTTCGCTTTGATCAACGAGGCTTAGTTCATTCTCATCAAATACGGCTTTTGTTTCTTTCTGTGTTGGCTGTAAGTAAACTTTTATATTATCTGCAAAACTATGCGACACACCGGTTCGCTCTGTGCGCAACATACGCATAGTATCGAAATATTGGGTCTGTTCTTCATTGGAATCGGCATTTTCGGCTAACTGGAATAGCATGTCGTCTGCGCCATTGAACATATGGCCGATTAGCTCAGACAGTTCTTCGTTCAGGCAGTCTTCAATTTTTTCTGCAAGTCGTTTCAGCTGGGTGTCATTCTTATTAGAGCTGCTGCTGAACTTATGTATTATTGCGCTCATCTGTCTATTCCACAAAATGATGATCATTGTGTAATGGCACTATGTCAGGATGTTCCATGACGAGGTAAGCCGAGGCTTCTGCGTTAGTGCGCATCTCTATTATTGCAGGCGTAGTTTTGAAGAACTAGTGCCGGCGGATGCTTTTGACATTTGAGTGTGGGACGAGGTGTTTATCGTTCACGTACAGCTAATAATTTAGCTGTTTTTCCGAATCGGCATAGTGAGCTAGTTCACAAAAAGTGCTTTTTCACCATTCGTTTGGATGACGGTTAGCCATGCTTTAATGAACTATAGCCGATGTGCAGGTTCATTGAAGCGTGAGCCGATATTAGCTCGTGCAATTATGATAAGCGGTGTTTTTATTAGCCTGCTAAATCTTCGGGCAGATGATGTCGAGAACTTCCGCTGCCTGCTCCCATGCCTTATCCATCACTTCAGGTAAAACATCTAGCTTAAGCCCGGTAATTTCTAGTGTTTTAGGCTCAAATGAGGGGTAGTCGTCTAGCAAATGTTCATCTATTTCAACCTCTGGCCCAATAGCATTGACGATGCAGTTTGCAATATGAACGATGGCCGTTTCAATACGGTATTCTTTGGCATTAAGAGGGGTGTGGTGATGGGCAATAACTTCCTTTAGCGTATCTGATAGCTTCCATGCGTCTATGAGTGCGGCACCTACATCGGCATGCGTGAAGCCAATGATTTCTTTTTCTGCATTGTAGAGCTGTCCATCTGTATCGGCGGCCTTCAGTAAAACCTGCTGTGATAGCTCGGGTTCCTTGAAGTACAAAACAAGTTTACCAATATCATGCAGCATGCCGGCCACGAACAGACGCTCACCATGAAGAATATTGCAGTATTTGGATAGCAAACGGGCAACGATGCCAGTATGTACGCTGTGGCGCCAGAACAAATCAATATCAACCAGCTGGTTGGGTATGCGCTTAAAGGTATCGACAGCGGATGTTGCTAGTACAAGGTTGCGAAGATCGTCCTCACCAATGACAGAAACAGCACGGCTAACGAGCTCGACCTGGCTTGCAAGGGAGTAGTAGGCGCTATTAACGATGCGCAGAATTCTAGCGGTAAGCGCGGGGTCGTGGCCAATAATATCGCCGAGCTGCTTGGCGTTGTGATTCTCGTCTTCTAGTGCC
>Ga0316204_10007905_pt1 | contig 15198 bp, 16 predicted proteins | sample 6monrhotite_MG_2_FD_205661 | JGI IMG/M metagenome (GOLD analysis project Ga0316204, IMG submission 205661) | Microbial mat bacterial communities from mineral coupon in-situ incubated in ocean water Damariscotta River, Maine, United States -... | ecosystem: Environmental > Aquatic > Marine >...
CTTTGCTTCTAATTCTTTCTTTTAAATCTTTCTCAAGTGTAACCATTGCACGCATTAGTGTTTGGCGTAGGGACTCTTCTAAGTCTAATTGAAGCTCATCTAAAGAATCTATGAGTCGGTTTTTTGCAGTTAATGACGTTAAGTCGGGTTTGTTTTTCAACGTATTATTTTCTATTGCTTGTTCGGTTTCCAGTTGTTCGTTTGCGTTCTCAATAGTATCTTGTATTTGAGTATCCATATCAATTTCTTCCAGTTGTATATTTTCTGGTTGAACTTTTTTTGGCTGAATCTCATCAGAGTTATATTTTTGGGGGCTACCTAGAAATGAATCTAGCTCAGGTATATTTTCATGATTATCCGATAGAATATCGGGTTCAACTATATCATCAAGAATAGGGACAATTTCTTCATCGGTTGTACCGCTTCTCATATGGAGCAGAGCGCTACTGTCATGTTCGGTGTTGGTATTGGCAATTGAAATACTTTCTCGAGCTGCTGAGAGTTTACTTTCATTTTGCGCTAATAATGAACGAATCGATTCAAGGGTAGACATCAAGTTATCTTGATCCTTGTCGATGTTTTCACTGGGTGTATTGTCTTTAGTCATTTTACTCATTTAATGTTATGGGTATTGATAATATACCCCCGATCTTTGTAGAAGGTGTAGTGTTTTCTTGATAAATCACGCTGTTTAGCATCATTTGTGACAATTTCGATGACTCGATTAAAACGGCTGTAAAACTCTGGAATTTTGTTATCCAGGTTTATCAATATATCGAAGTTTTTTTCTGGCTCGACATCATGGCCAATCAGAATAGGGTGCTCATGTTTTGTCGATTCTTCGTGGTTATATAATTGATGAGGAATAAAGCTATGTTCTTTAAACGTCCACAAAAGCTTATCTATTTCCTGGCTATGATTTTCAGTTTGAGTATGGATAAAAGTTGCAGCATTAGAGTAACAAGCTTTTTCTGAAAGTCTGCAAGCCAGTATATTACGAACCTGAATATCCGTTGATTCAGAAATATAAAAGTCTACGCTTGTCATTTATTCACTAGGCTCCTTTGGTAATTATTCTATTTCTGGTTAATAAGGTATTGCGTTAACAATGGAACAGGCCGACCAGTGGCTCCTTTTTTAGCGCCGCTATTCCAGGCAACACCAGCAATATCGATATGTGCCCATTTATATTTTTTAGTAAAGCGCGCTAAAAAACATGCCGCAGTAATTGTGCCTGCTTCACGCCCACCGATATTTGCCATATCAGCAAAGTTACTTTTAAGTTGATCTTGATAATCATCCCATAAAGGCATTTGCCACGTTCGGTCGCCACTGGTAGTGCCTGCGGCTAATAAATCTTGCGCAAGCTTATCGTTGTTACTCAATAAACCACTACAATGACTGCCAAGTGCCACAACACATGCGCCAGTTAAGGTTGCTGTATCGATAACTATTTTGGGGTCAAACTTTGCGGCATAAGTTAGTGCATCACATAAAATAAGTCGACCTTCTGCATCGGTATTAAGTATTTCAATGGTTTGGCCAGACATACTTGTCACAATGTCTCCTGGTTTTATCGCGCTACCATCAGGCATATTTTCAACACTTGGAACAATCGCAACTACATTAATATTTAATTGTAATTCGGATACGGTTGCCATAGTGCCAATGACACCGGCCGCACCACACATATCAAATTTCATTTCATCCATTGCAGCACCCGGTTTAAGCGAGATGCCGCCTGTATCAAACGTTACACCTTTGCCAACAAGCACATAGGGCTTGTCTTTAGCTTTACCGCCTTTATATTCAATAACAATTAATTTAGCGGCTTCACGACTACCTTGAGAAACAGAAAGTAAGGATCCCATTTTAAGCTTTTTCATTTCAGCTTCGTTTAAGATGGTTACTTTTGTCTTTTTACATTTCTTGGATTGTTGAACGGCTTGTTTTGCTAAATACGTTGGAGTGCAAATATTACCGGGTAAGTTTCCGAGTCTACGCGCGATATTCATACCTGAAGTAATAGCGGTTGATGTTTTTAAGGCTTGTTGAGCCTTAGACAAGTCTTTTTTATCTGAAATATCGAATGTAATTGTTTTAAGAGTAGTTGTCTTTTTATCGGTGCTTTTCAGTTCATTAAAACTATAATTAGCTTCAAAAATGGCTTCACTTGCATGGCGTATTTTATCGGCAGTCGTTGTATCTTTTATTTCGAGTTCAGCAGTATAAAAAATAGCGTCTTTTATATTAACGTTTTTCAAAGCATTAAGAATGGAGCTATGCATTTTTTTAAATAATTTTAGATTTAGCTTTTTTTGTGGGCCACAACCAACGAGCATTATGCGTTCGGCTGCGATGCCTTGTGGATTATCAAGTAATTGGATTTGTCCCATTTTGCCATCAAAGTCACCTTTTTTAACTAAGGCACTAATACGATTGTTATTAGCCGAATCAACGAGTTTTGCGGAAGGGCTGAGTTGTCTCTTATCATGGATGGCCACGATTATGCAGGCTGATTTCTGTGACTCGGGCTGTGTTGTTTTTACACGAATATCCATTAGGGCTCCTTAAGGAAACAAAGTATGTTTCTATTTTTAAATTTAGGTATATATCTAATATTATTAGTAATTTCTACGAGATCGTTGATTTTAGTTAATAAATTTGGTGTATTATTGCTATATGTATTTAATCCGAATTGTACTGATTTTAATGTATCTGGCATAAATTAACATACGCAAAATGACTTATTTAGAAACTATATTGTGATTATTGACCGCTATTTAATACGAGAAGTTCTGGCAACAATGTTTGGGGTTGCCGTGGTACTGCTTTTAATAGCCGTTAGTGGTCAGCTTGCCAGTCTTTTTTCCAAGGTTGTTGAAGGTATTCTAACCGTTGATACTGTTTTATCGATGTTATGGTTGAAAGTTGTGGTTACCCTCGTTTTTATTGTTCCTTTATCTTTATACCTTGGGATTTTGCTCGCGTTTAGTCGTCTGTATCAAGACAGTGAAATGGTGGTGCTTGCCGCCTGTGGGATGGGGAAGTTTAGGGTATTACGTGCTGTTATTGGTATGGCTATTTTTATCGCTCTTCTGCAAGGTTTGTTAACGTTAGTAATCGCACCATGGGCTGAAGTGCGAACTCAGGAAATTTATGCTGAGGTTGAAGCTCAATCGGATGTGAAAGACATTGTACCTGGTCGCTTTAAAGAGCTACAGGATGGTGGCGGTGTTCTTTATATTGAGGAAGCCGATGAAGAAAAAACAAAAATTAAAAATTTATTTGTACGACAATTTATGGATAAAAAGTTAACGGTTTTGTCCTCAGAAAGTGGTCGGCAATATGTGGATTCTGAAACCGGTGATCGGTTTATCGTATTGCTAAATGGAAGCCGCTACGAAGGACAACCAGGTGATGATAGCTATGCCATTATCAACTATGAAGAACATGGTGTTCGTGTGAAAGAGCGTGATGCCAAAGTTATTCGCTACAAACATAAGTCCACACCAACAAGTGTTTTATATAATTCTGATAAAAAGGCTGATATGGCCGAATTTCAATCACGTATCTCGTCTGCTGTATTATGTATTGTTCTGACTTTACTGGCTGTACCGTTAAGCAGAACGTCACCGCGACAAGGGCGTTATGCAAAACTTGCAATCGCATTACTCCTTTATATTATTTACACCAACTTATTAAACGTTGCGCGTGCTTGGTTAACAAAAGGTGATATCTCACCGTTTGTAGGTTTATGGTGGGTGCACCTTATTATGATTGTGATTGGCTTAATCATGATGTTTAAACAAACAGGGTTCAAACATTTGTTTAATAAAAATGAGCCAGTCGTTTGAAACTACTAGAACAATATATTGGTCGTACTGTTGCGGTGAGTGTTTTAACCGTTATAACGGTTATTAGTTCATTATTTTTATTAATTGGGCTTGCTGATGAATTTACTAAAATTGGCACAGAAAATTATACTTTATATACAGCCTTACAATATTCTTTCTTAATCTTACCTGATCGCATTTATGAATTTTTCCCCTTGGCCACATTGTTAGGTGCTATCTTAGGATTAGGCGCATTAGCGAATAGTAGTGAGCTCGTTGTTATTCGTACTGCAGGTGTTTCTATTTTCAGAATTGTTGTTGCGATTATGAAAACGGCAACTATTTTAATGGTCATCGCATTCATTCTCGGTGAAGTTATTGCACCACCAGCCTTACAATATGCAAAATTACAACGAGTAAAAGCCTTATCGAAAGATATAAGTTTGAATACACAATATGGACTTTGGGCGCGTGATAGTGATACCTATATACATGTTCAACGTGCAAGTAATGAAGGAAGGTTATTTGATATTCATTTGTACAGATTAAATAGTAAGTACCAGTTGTCTCAGATTATTTATGCAAAAACAGCTGATTATAATGGTGAGCAATGGCAACTCAATGATATTGAAACAACAGATATTAGTGCTGATAAAGTAAGTGTTTCAAAAATAAAAACAATGAAATGGAAAACATTGCTAAATCCAGAGCTGGTTCGTATTGTAACGTTTGAACCGAATAAGCTATCTATCTGGAAACTAGGAAGTTATATCAGCTACTTAAAAGACAATGGTCTAGAGACCGCTCAATATGAATTAGCGTTGTGGACTAAAATAATTATGCCTCTAACCATTGCTGCAATGGTTTTATTGGCGGTGCCTTATGTTTTTGGTTCGTTAAGAAGAACCAGTGTAGGGCAACAAATTCTAATTGGATTTTTAGCAGGATTAAGTTTTTACATTGCAAACCGATTATTAGGGCAAATGAGTATTGTTTATAATTTTCACCCAATACTTGGTGCAAGCTTGCCAACCTTACTTGTTTTTATTGGTGCTTTCTTTATGTTCCGTCGGAACACTTAATACAGATAGCGAGAAGCAAGATAGTTATGTCTACACCTTGCTCTCTTACTTCTCGCTATCTGTGTGAAAATATTAACTAAGATTTTGATAATTGAATAACTTTGGTAGAGCTAAATTTATTTCGCCAGGAATTTTTTAGATGTCCAAAGACAAGTAAAATACAGCCTATTCCAAGAACAACACCATTCGGTAATTTTGACAAAGCATCAATCATTGGATGGCTAAGATTAGGCTGTTCGATTATTAATAAATAGCCTCCAACACCAATTAAAAACCAAGCCGGAATGCCACTTAAAAAACGTAGCAAGGCATGCCATAAATTTAAGACTTCGCCTGTTTCACTTATGAGTTTAATCTTCCATGAACGCATCCCGAGAGTTTGCCCGCCGTGAGTCCAAAACCATGCATAAAAAGCATACCAGACAAAAAAGATATAGCTGGTCATAAAAGGGTTGCCGGGTTTAACCGGTTCGCCATCGGTAAAGGGTAACGTTAATGCAGAAGCGGCCATAAAGACGGCAGCAAGTAACCATGCGTCATAAAATAATGCGAGTAGTTGTCGAGTTGGGCCAGCCAATTCTTGGTTGTCGGGAGAGGTGGTGCTTGATTCAACGGTAGATTTATTTTCTTCATTCATTAGGGGATCATGGTATTTCAATGTGGCAGTGTCAAATTTTTCTGAGATTTTATCTTAGCTTCCACTTTCGACTTGCATTGTCCGTTTGGCTAGTTTAAAACAATACCATATTCAGGATAGGTTTTAATTTATGAGCATCTACAGTGAACTAGCGAAACTACCAGGCGTACTCGCAGCGGGCGAATATTCTTACCGAGGTGATCGCTATCATTACGAAGGTGAAATGGGGGATGAGCAAGCACGAATGGCATCGATTATGTGTCGTTCTACGACGCTAGCCGTTCATATGCAAGCGAACATGATGAAAGCACTCAATGCAGAATGCGGCTGCGCACCAGCACAAGGTTGGATGGTACGGGGCGAAATGTTTAGCGTTTGTGTTTTTGGAAATATTTTTTGTTTTGTTGATAATGCTAATGCTTCTATTAATGACGTGATGCAATTTTTAAAAGAAAATGTTGGGGAACAAACAGGTGAGTTGGTTTAGTTTCCATTTTTACGAGGGTAATAATAATGCCAAGTGTTGAAGATTTAATTAATTTAGATGGCGTTGAAGGCGCTTTCAAATTTTCACCAAAAGGTGAGCTAATAGAATTTAAAGTAGGCGCTGATAGTGATTTAACCGAGTCTGTTTTAGATTTATTGAGTCACTTATGTGTAGCTAATATGTCAATTGCCACCATGCAAGCACGTGGCTGGGAAACAATGACGGGGATGAAAGGCTTTTATCCTATAAATGGCTTCACCCTTGTTGGCTTTGCCTGGACGGCAGTGACTAGCGATGAATATGGCGTGGTGATGCCAAATGGCAACGTAGACTATGAAGCTGCCTATGCTGCACTTGGTCAATAGGGATGATGCAGAGGACTTTAAAGGGTAATAGGGCATGATTAAGAGAATGCTAGCCTTAGATGGCGTACAGGTAATTTGCCAATTCCGAGATGATGGCGAGTTAGTGGAAGGCTATGGAATGATGGATGATCAGCAAATCGCCGGTTTAGCCAGATTTGCTCATGATTACAAAAGAATCGTCCAAGGTAATACTGATCAACTCTCAATGTTCACTCAGATGAACGGTTGGACACCTCCTGGAGCCTGGATCGTCCGTGCAGATAAGGTTTCGGTGGTAAGTATTGCTAATATGGTTTGCTTAATAGATAACGCTGAAGCTTCCCTAAATGAAGTAATGAAAGAAATGGATACCTTAGCGCATTGGTAAATGCGTTCTTAATCAAAGCTGCATTGGTAGATGTTTTAAATTCCCGTAACATATTGTTTTATATCGATTAATACCCGCAGGTTGACGTGTCAAGTTTTGTCATCTAGTCTAGTGGTATGTCTACTATAAAAATCAGTTCAAAAGTTGAAGAAGCCGTTTGGGACGAGCTTAAGCTTGCAGCAAAAGAGTCGAACCAGAATGTCTCAGGAATGCTTACGGAAGCTATTAGCGACTATTTACAACGTCGACGGATTCGTCCAGTTGTAAAAAATCATTTACTTGATTCTATCAATGATAATGAAGAGTTAGGTCGACTTCTTGCAAAGTGATATTGTGCAATTTCTATCATTGGATGAGGCTATTGAAATACATTCGGTATTAATCCGACGTTTTGGTGGGCCAGAAGGAATTCGCGATTTGGGCTTGCTTGAAAGTGCACTATATAGGCCACAAACCGGCTATTACAAAAGTTTGAATGAAATGGCTGCGGCACTGTTTGAATCTCTCATTAAGAATCATCCTTTTATTGATGGTAATAAGCGTGTAGCTTTCTTTGCTACAGATGTATTTTTGCGAATGAATGGTTATAAGCTTCAAGTTGAAGCAAAGGCTGCGCACAGCTTTTTAATGAATTTATTTGACTCAAACACTTGCGATTTAGAACATTTACTCCCTTGGGTTAGTGAAAGCATGCAAGAAATCTAGGGGAGCGCTTTACTTCATAACCACTTCTTCATCTGGCAGCCTCACTCGCATTAGAGTATTATACGCCCTATCTTTAGCCTTCAAATTTCGAGAATTTATTCATGTTGCAGATGCGTGGCGTTCCAGCTCTTTCTAGTTTTCGGTTACAAAAACAACTTTCTAATTTACAGGCCTTAGAGTCTTCCGTTTCTGGGCTTACCACGGAATTTGTCTATTTTATTGAAGCCGATGCCGATCTAAATAAAAGTGATATTGCCAAGCTTAATCATTTATTAAATGAAGATAGTGAGTTTAAAGCAATCGATCAATCGGGCAGTTTAGTTTTGGTGGTTCCTCGTCCCGGGACGATTTCGCCCTGGTCAACTAAAGCGACTGATATCGCGCATAACTGTGGTCTTGCCGATGTTAAGCGTATTGAACGGGGAGTAGCGTACTACATTCAGGCGAATGATTTATCTCAACAAGTCATCGAGAAACTTTCAGCTAATTTATATGACCGCATGATTGAATCGGTTTTATTGGATTTTAATCAAGCAGAATCTTTATTTGATCATGCCGAACCAGCCAAGTTTAAAAGCGTTGATATTTTAGTAAAAGGCAAACAAGCTTTAGAAGAAGCCAATATTCAAATGGGCTTAGCGCTTGCTGAAGATGAAATAGATTATCTGGTTGAGAATTTTACCAAATTAAAACGTAATCCAACCGATGTAGAGTTGATGATGTTTGCGCAAGCAAACTCGGAGCATTGTCGTCATAAAATTTTTAATGCCGATTGGATTATTGATGGCGTAGAAAAAGACATTTCTTTGTTTGGCATGATTCGTCATACCTATAAGCATAATCATGAAGGTGTACTTTCAGCCTATAGCGATAATTCAGCTGTAGTTGAAGGTTCTAATGGTGGACGATTCTTTCCTCAAAATTCGGGAGAGTACTCATACCATCAAGAGCCCATTCATATTTTAATGAAAGTTGAAACGCATAATCATCCAACCGCCATTGCACCTTTCCCGGGAGCAGCGACAGGTTCAGGTGGTGAAATTCGTGATGAGGGCGCAACGGGTACCGGTTCAAAACCTAAAGCAGGGCTGGCTGGTTTTTCAGTTTCAAATTTAAAATTACCGCAAGCAATGCAAGTATGGGAAGTGGAATACGGTAAACCAGATCGAATTGTTTCGGCGCTCGATATTATGATTGAAGCACCCATTGGCGCTGCGGCTTTCAATAATGAATTTGGTCGCCCCAATATTTTAGGTTACTTCCGTACCTATGAACAAAATATTCTAAGTAGCAATGGCACGGAAGTGCGTGGTTACCATAAACCGATTATGTTGGCCGGTGGTGTAGGCAATATTAAAGCAGAACATGTTGAAAAAGGTATTATTCCTGCCGGTGCAAAAATTGTTGTACTTGGTGGTCCTGCAATGTTAATTGGTTTAGGCGGTGGTGCGGCTTCATCAATGACCAGCGGCCAAAGCCATGAAGATTTAGATTTTGCATCAGTACAACGTGGTAACCCTGAGATGGAACGCCGCGTTCAAGAAGTTATCGATCGTTGTTGGCAACAAGGTGAAGACAGCCCGATTATCAGTATTCATGATGTGGGTGCAGGTGGATTATCAAATGCCTTGCCTGAATTAGTCAATGACAGTGGTCGTGGTGCGAACTTTGAATTACGTCAAGTACCAAATGATGAACCCGGAATGGCGCCACATGAAATTTGGTGTAATGAATCGCAAGAGCGTTACGTATTAGCGGTTGATGAAAAGTCTCTAGACGAATTTGAAGCGATCTGCAAACGTGAACGTTGCCCTTATGCCATTGTTGGTGAAGCAACCGAAGCGCAACAACTCAAATTACACGATACGCATTTTGATAATAATCCTATCGATATGCCTCTAGATGTATTACTTGGCAAGCCACCTAAAATGCTACGTGACGTAACAAGTCTTAAGGTTAAGCAAAAAGAATTTGATAATAGCGATATTGAAATTAAGGAAGCTGCATATCGTTGTTTACGTTTACCAACCGTTGCTAATAAAAACTTCTTAATCACTATCGGTGATCGTAGCGTTACTGGTTTAATTCATCGAGATCAAATGGTCGGTCCATGGCAAGTACCGGTTGCCGATGTGGCAGTAACCGCATCAAGCTTTGATACCTTTACTGGTGAAGCAATGGCAATAGGTGAGCGTGCGCCATTAGCGTTAATCGATCATGCGGCCTCTGCGCGAATGGCCATTGGTGAAGCATTAACAAATTTAGCGGCAAGTGAAATTACAGAATTAAAACGTGTGGTGTTATCTGCAAATTGGATGGCACCTGCCGGGCACCCGGGAGAAGATGCCGGTTTATATGAAGCAGTTCAAGCTGTTGGTATGGAGCTTTGTCCTGCACTCGATATTTGTGTGCCGGTTGGTAAAGACTCTATGTCGATGAAATCGGTATGGGATGATAGTACTAACGGTGAAAATAAATCGGTCACTGCACCCTTATCGCTAATCATTACTGCCTTTGCGCCAGTAAAAGATATTCGCAAGACTTTAACTCCACAAATTAAAACCAATAAAGGTGATACACGTTTATTGTTTATTGATCTTGCTCAAGGTCAACAACGTATGGGTGGCTCCGCTATCGCACAAGTTTATAATCAGATTGGCGATACTGCGCCTGATTTAGATAACGCACAAGATTTCAAAGCTGCCTTTAATGCCATTCAAGCTTTAAATTCAGAAGGCTGTTTATTGGCTTATCATGATCGTTCCGATGGTGGTTTATTTACAACCCTAACTGAAATGGCTTTTGCAGGACATGTTGGTTTGGATGTTGATGTTTCAGTATTAGGCGATGATGTTATTAGTAGCTTATTCAATGAAGAACTAGGTGCGGTTATACAAGTTAAAACAAGCGATATTGATAAAGTCGAGTTAGCTCTTAGTAATGCAAATGTTACTGTTCATCAAATTGCTCAAATTAATATAACCGATACGATTGTCATTAAATCTTCTGATACCATTTTATTAAACGAAACGCGTATAGATTTACAACGAGCTTGGTCAGAAACGAGTTTCCATGTTCAATCATTAAGAGATAACCCTGATTGCGCACAACAAGAATTTGATAGTATTTTAAATAAAGACGATACAGGTTTACATGTCGATTTAAGTTTTAACGTTGATGATAACCCTGCATCTAAATTTTTGGGTACACCATATTTAAACTTAGATGCAAAACCTAAAATGGCAATTCTTAGAGAGCAAGGTGTAAACGGTCAAGTAGAAATGGCAGCAGCCTTCGATAAAGCAGGATTCGCAAGTATCGATGTACACATGACCGATGTTATTAACGGCAAAATCGATTTAAATGAATTTAAAGGCCTCGTTGCTTGCGGTGGATTTTCATACGGTGACGTATTAGGAGCCGGTGGTGGTTGGGCAAAATCTATTTTATATAACCCACAAGCACGCGCAAGTTTTGAAGAATTCTTTAATCGCACAGATACCTTTGGTTTAGGAATCTGTAATGGTTGCCAAATGTTATCGCACTTAAAAGATCTTATTCCCGGAGCAAGTCATTGGCCACATTTTATTAAAAATGCCTCTGAACAATTCGAAGCACGCCTTTCAATGGTAAAAGTTGAAAAGAGTAACTCCATTTTATTTAAAGGAATGGAGGGCTCAAGTTTGCCTATCGTAGTTGCTCATGGTGAAGGCCAAGCTCAATTTGTATCGGATGAAGCTTTGGCAACTGTAAACCAATACACAGCTCTTCGTTTTACCGATAATGCAGGTATCGCTACAGAAGCTTATCCATTTAATCCAAATGGTTCAGCTAATGGCTTAACGGGTTTAACCAACGAAGATGGTCGCTTTACAATTATGATGCCACATCCGGAACGGATCTTTAGAAAAGCACAATTTTCTTATTACCCAGAAACAGATAGTACTAGCGATGAAAGTCCATGGATGCGACTCTTCCAAAATGCGCGGGCTTGGGTTGATTGAAATTTTTATAATATGTCTAAAGCTATATCAATAAGAAATCTAACAAAAACCTATGCTAATAATGTTAAAGCATTAAAGGGCATTAGCATTGATATTGAAAAAGGTGATTTCTTCGCATTGCTTGGCCCAAATGGAGCTGGCAAATCGACAGCCATCGGTATTATTTCTTCTTTAGTTAATAAAACATCTGGCAGTGTAGAAGTACATGGTTTTGATTTAGATTTACAAAAAGACCAAGCCAAAAGTTGCATTGGTCTTGTTCCTCAAGAATTTAATTTCAATGTCTTTGAGCCTGTTTTTGAAATTGTTGTTAATCAAGCCGGCTACTACGGTATCCCTCGTAAGAAAGCACAGTTACGTGCTGAAACCTTATTAAAGCAATTAGGACTATGGGAAAAACGCGAAGATATGGCGCGTGAGCTTTCGGGCGGAATGAAACGTCGTTTAATGATTGCACGTGCATTAGTCCATGAACCTCAATTATTGATATTAGATGAACCAACGGCAGGTGTGGATATTGAAATACGCCGCTCTATGTGGATTTTTTTAGAAGAAATAAATAAGCAAGGCACCACCATCATACTAACAACACATTACCTTGAAGAAGCCGAAGCGCTGTGCCGTAATATTGCGATTATTAATAATGGTGAGATTATAGAAAATACCTCGATGAAATCTTTACTCTCACAGCTACAAACAGAAACGTTTGTTTTGGATTTAAAAGAAAGTATTAATGAAGTGCCCGTTATCAAGGGTTACCATATCGCGATGCGTGATTCGTCAACTTTAACCGTGGAAGTGGATAAATCTCAAGCTATCAATGAAGTTTTTGATGCGTTGACTAGTCTAAACCTACATGTAACAAGTATGCGTAATAAATCGAATCGTTTAGAAGAATTGTTTGTCCGTTTAACTGAGAATAAGGTTTAAGGAGATACAATTGACACTAACAGAGCAACTCACTGCATTTAAAACAATCGTTGTAAAAGAAATTTTACGTTTTGCACGAATTTGGGTGCAGACAATCATACCTGCGGTGATTACCACCAGTTTGTATTTTTTAATTTTTGGTAATTTAATTGGCTCTCAACTAAAAGCAATTCATGGTTTTAGTTATGTCGATTATATCGTCCCAGGCATTATTCTAATGTCGGTTATTACCAATGCCTATGGTAACGTGGTATCTTCTTTTTATGGTCATAAATTTCAACACCATGTTGAAGAGATGCTCGTTTCTCCTATGTCGAATACGGTACTGCTTGCTGGTTTTGTGGTTGGCGGCGTTGCTCGAGCACTGGTTGTTGGCAGTGTTGTTACCTTAGTTGCTATGTTGTTTACCGAGGTTCGTTTCGAGCATATTTTTATTACATCGGCGGTTGTTATTTTAACTGCCATTTTATTTTCTCTAGCAGGATTTGTTAATGCCGTGTATGCAAATAGCTTTGACGATATTTCGATTATCCCTACCTTTGTTTTAACGCCTTTAACCTATCTCGGTGGTATTTTCTTTTCTATCGAAATGTTGAGTGATTTTTGGCAAAACATTGCGTTGTTTAACCCAATTCTTTATATGGTCAATGCTATGCGTTTTGGGATGTTGGGTGTTTCAGACATTGATATTATAACGGCCTTCATTATTATTGGTTTGTTCGTTATTAGTCTTTATTGGTTTTGCCTCTATTTATTACGTAATGGCATTGGGTTGCGTCAGTAAAATGTAGGACATGACTGACAATTATGGTCACATTTCGACCTAAATAAAGTGACGTGTCTCTTTTATTAGCAGCTTTATTTTTCAGTGGCATCATTTTTTATTCATATAACTCATTGATAAATAGTTAATTTTACGATATTTGTGATATTTTTAAATAGATTGGCACGGTTGCTGCACTCAAGACACTAAGTACAAAATTTAGCCACGTATGTTTATATTCTTTCAAAGTAAAAGTTTAGACGATATACAGTAACGGAGTGGTGGCATAACAGGATGTAAGTGAATTTCGTCTAAACCCATTTAGGAGATTTAAAATGAAAAAGATTCAATCAGGTTTTACATTAATCGAGCTGATGATCGTTGTTGCGATTATCGGTATTTTAGCAGCCATCGCGATTCCAGCTTATAATGGTTATATCGATAACGCTAAAAAAGATAAGGTTATCTCAAACTTTGAGACTGCCGCCAGAGAAGTTTCTACTGAAATTAAAAAAGATATAACGGCCGTTAATTTAGGTCAACCACTTGGTAATTTCTTCCGTACCGCAAAAGCAACACCAGCCACGGCGACTACTACTCTCGTTGGTTTAGTTAATTATCTGAATGGTATTCATGATGGACAGGCTGTTAACATAAATTTCGCACCTGAAGCAATTGCTGGTGCAGCTGCACCTGCATTCGTTGCTGCTGGTGCTGTTGCGGGTTGTGCTGCACATGTTGCTAATGGTCCCGCTGTTGCTGCTGGTCAAGTGGGTGTTGCATGGGATGCTATTCGTACTAATGCGAGTATTGGTGTTACAATTTGTCGGCCAGCATATGGTACTGCAGCTGATGCTATACTTGCATCTACAAAGAACTTTACTTGGGAATAAGCTAAAAACAAGCTGACTCTAAAAAACCTCCTCTGGAAACAGAGGAGGTTTTTTTATGCCTTAATTTTGTTAGTTATACTTTTCGAAGCAACCAATCGAGCGCTCGAGTCGTTAGTATTCGTTTTAGATAACCGAATAAATACGTTGGAAAGGTCACATAATAATGAGCTTTAGGACTTTTCGTTGAAAGAGCTTTTACAACTTTTTCATAGACCGCATCAGAGGGTAGGGTGAAAGGGACAACCGGGCCTTCGGTTTCTAATTTGTCAGCTAATTTTTGGTATCTATTTCTAAAATAACTACTTTCTTTATTTATGTTCTTCTTAAAATACAGCGCGGCATTAGCTCTAAATTTACTGGCGATGGGGCCGGGTTCAACCATCGAAACAAACACATTACTACCATGTAACTCTAAACGAAGCGTATCGTTTAAGCCTTCTATTGCGTATTTACTGGCGTTATAGGCGCCACGAAAGGGCATTGCCACAATACCCAGTACCGAGCTATTTTGGATAATTCGGCCATAACCTTGTTTACGCATTACTGGAATAACCAAGTTTGTTAGCTCATGCCAACCAAAAAAGTTAGCTTCAAATTGTTCGCGTAAAACTTCCCGAGATAAATCTTCAACGGCTCCGGGTTGTCCGTAGGCACCATTATTAAAAAGGGCGTAGAGTGTGCCGCCGGTTGCGGTTAGAGCTCTTTGAAAGGTTATTTGAATACTTTCAGAATTGGCGTAATCCAATAAATAACTTTCAAAGCCTTGTTCTTTTAAGCTATCTACGTCTTGTTGCTTTCGGGCAGTGGCAAATACACGATAACCATCTTGTTTGAGTCTTTTGGCAGTGCATAAACCGATGCCACTGGAGCAGCCTGTGATGAGAATTGATTTTTTATCCATAATTTCTACATTTTAGTTTTTATTGAATTTGTTAGTTTACCGTTAAAATCGCTGGTCAGCTAAGTTCTTTAAATTTGAATTATGGGTGGGAGCGGGGAGGCATTTAGTTTGTATGTCGCTGTTTTTTGGTACTTTACGACGGAATATGGCCTTAAATGGATAGTTAAAAGGGCATAAAAACAGGTATAATGCGCGGCTTGATTAAATCTTACCGGCTATTCGGTTAAT
>Ga0316204_10007906_pt1 | contig 15196 bp, 11 predicted proteins | sample 6monrhotite_MG_2_FD_205661 | JGI IMG/M metagenome (GOLD analysis project Ga0316204, IMG submission 205661) | Microbial mat bacterial communities from mineral coupon in-situ incubated in ocean water Damariscotta River, Maine, United States -... | ecosystem: Environmental > Aquatic > Marine >...
CTTTATGAATAAGGGCAACATTCTGTTCTTGTTCAATCCGGTCAACCTTGTTAAGACCGGCGAAGCGAAGTAATACAGCACGAAAATTTAGTATCATTATTCGCCAAGCATCACGTATTGATATTAAATCATTTAAGAATAAAAATTTTTCATGGTTTAGTTTTTCTAAATTCTGTAAGTCATGCAATATGAGTTCGACTGAAGAAGTGAATTGCACGTTACTATCGAGCATGTCTCTGTTCATGATTGTTAGAACAGGGTATATCCATTGTGGTTCTTGACGTAACGAAAGTAGCTCAATAATATTTTTATTCATCACTTCAATGTGTGATTCCATCTCACTAATAAGCGGTAATAAACCGGTTGCCTCCAAATCGGGTATGGAATCAAGCTTTTCTAATTGTAGAGTAGCATTCGTAAGGTGTTTTTTTATGTCGGCATTTCTTTCATCAGTTGGGCTGAGTAAAAGTTCATCTAGTAAGGTGTTAGCTGTGGCAATGTCGCGTCGAATATTCGAGACTAGACTAGAAACGGTCTCTTGTAGTCTTAGGGCTTCTGTATTTTGATCGGTGACATGAAGTACATGTAAGCTAGAAAAAAAAGTAACTGTAATAATTATCAATGAAAAGAACGTTGCGATCAGCAAATAGCTCCGGCGTAAGTCATGGCGATATGGTTCTGAAGAGGAGTTTTTGTTCATGATTTTTTATACGCATGGAGTAACGGGTATTAATCAACAACCATAGTGTGTTAATTACACATGGGGACTTAGTATTAACATTAACCATTACAACGAGTTATATTTTTCCTTTGGATTGCGGTGCTTAGACTATTCGGTAAAATATAGTTCAAATTAAACGCTTTGCTATTAAATCTGTTGAGTTTCAGTATAACATGCCACTGGTTGTAAGCTGGTGAAATTAAATAGGATAACGAATGGACTTTACTGACTGGATAATGGCAAATGAGCTGACGTTACGTTCGAGTATTTTTTTTGGAATGCTTATTATTATGGGGCTTTGGGAGGTGGTTTCGCCACGGCGAACACGGGTGTTAACGCGGTTGCTACGCTGGTCGAATAATCTACTCTTGCTTGGTCTCAATATTGCCGTTGCACGTTTGCTGTTTCCGCTTGCCGCTGTTGGTGTTGCCAGTTTTGTTGCGAGCAATGAGTGGGGAATCATGAACGTCTATGAGATCCCCTTTACTCTGGCCATTGTTCTTTCTGTGATTGCTTTGGATTTTGTTATCTACCTGCAACATATCTTGGTACATGCAGTGCCAGCATTGTGGCGTTTGCATCGTGTACACCATGCCGATCCGGATATTGATGTAACCACGGGGTTACGTTTTCATCCTATTGAGATTGTTTTATCGTTACTGATTAAATTTGCCGCGATTGTCGTACTAGGAGCACCGGTTATTGCTGTGGTGATCTTCGAAATTTTACTTAATGCCGGTGCGATGTTTAATCATGCAAATGTACGGTTACCGTTAGGGATAGACAAATTGTTGCGTTGGGTGATCGTCACACCTGATATGCATCGTATTCACCATTCAGTCGAAGATGATGAGGCGAATAGTAATTTTGGCTTTAATCTAACATGGTGGGATCGTTTGTTTGGTACATATACGGTTGAACCGCGTAATGGTCACGCTGGAATGAAGATAGGAATACATTATTATAATGATCCGAAACAAGTGTCATGGTTGCATGGGCTTTTAACGCTACCGTTTAGAAAGAAAATAGCCGGTTATACAATTAATCGCCGTGACTGGAAGGGTGATGATGCAAGCTAAATTAATTCGCGGCCTGGTTCTTGCCGCTATCCTTGCCGGCATTGTGCTGGGGTATTTATATCGTGATTTACTTAATGTTGATGCACTTGAATCATGGGTCGCGGATGCGGGTATAGCGGGTCCTTTTATTTTTATGTTGTTATATATCATCGGCACAGTATTGTTTTTCCCCGGCGCAGTCTTAACCCTTGCCGGCGGTGCTATTTTTGGTCCTGTCTGGGGAACATTGTATAACCTTACCGGTGCTACCATCGGGGCAGGTATTGCGTTCTTACTGGCGCGTTATTTGGCTTCAGATTGGGTGGAGAAAAAGGCCGCTGGTCGTCTTGCCCAATTGAAGGGTGGAGTAGAAGAAGAAGGTTGGCGCTTTGTCGCCTTTGTTCGTTTAGTACCCTTATTCCCATTCAATGTCTTAAACTTTGCGCTTGGTCTCACGCGAATAAAATTTTGGCCTTACCTCCTGACTTCTTATATTTGCATGTTTCCCGGTGCGGTTGCCTACACCTATCTGGGCTATGCAGGTCGAGAAGCCGCAGCAGGTGGTGACGGGCTTATTCAAAAAGGCTTACTGGCCTTAGCCTTGATCGCCGCGAGCTTGTTTCTACCGCGGGTAATCAAACGCATGCGAAACAAGCCGGAACAGACAGAAGCTAAATAAATCACTGAAAAGGTGGCAAAAGTCGCCTTTTCAAGCCACTCGCTGGTAGAATAGCGGCCTTTGAACTCTGGATTTTTACAATAATGACTGTTCGTACCCGTTTTGCCCCCAGTCCAACTGGTTATCTCCACGTAGGTGGAGCACGTACAGCACTTTTCTCCTGGCTATATGCTCGCAAGCATGGTGGCCAATTTGTGCTGCGTATAGAAGATACCGATCTTGAACGTTCTACTGCAGAATCAGTCAATGCCATTCTTGAAGGTATGACGTGGATGGGGCTTGATTATGACGAAGGCCCGATTTACCAGACAGACCGTTTTGCGCGTTATAACGAAATTATTCAACAATTGCTCGATGCTGGCCATGCTTACCGTTGTTATTGCAGTAAAGACCGCCTCGATGATTTACGCGAAACACAAATGGTAGCCAAGATTAAACCGCGTTATGACGGGCACTGCCTGAAAAATAAAGCTGAAGATCCTGATGCACCCCATGTGATTCGTTTTCGTAATCCGGTGGGTGGCGATGTGATTGTCAATGATCTGATTCGCGGTAAAGTCGCGTTCACTAATGATGAACTTGATGATTTGATTATCCGCCGTACCGATGGCAGCCCGACGTATAACCTAACCGTTGTCGTTGATGATATGGATATGAATATCACCCATGTTATTCGTGGTGATGACCACCTGAATAATGCGCCACGCCAAATTAATATTTTAAAGGCCTTAGGTGCGCAGGCGCCTATTTATGCACACGTCCCTATGATCCTGGGTGATGATGGTTCGCGTTTATCCAAACGTCATGGCGCGGTAAGTGTCATGCAGTATCGTGAAGATGGTTTTTTACCAGAAGCTTTATTGAATTATTTGGTTCGCCTGGGTTGGTCACACGGTGACCAGGAAATTTTCACTATTGATGAAATGATTTCTTTGTTTGATGTGGATGATGTTAACAAAGCCCCGTCAAGCTTTAATACTGAAAAACTGGAATGGTTGAATCAACACTACATTAAAGAATCTGACCCGGCACATATCGCCACCTTGTTAAGTCCGCACATGGGTAAGTTAGGTATCGACCCAAGTGAAGGGCCTGATCTGGTTGAGGTTGTTAAAGCACAGCAAGAACGTGCCAACACGTTGGTTGAAATGGCAGACATCAGTCAGTTTTTTTATAAAGACTATGATGAGTTTGACGAAAAGGCTGCTAAGAAAAATTTACGTCCGGTTGCCGCAGAGGCGATGACAAAAATCCGCAAAGCATTAGCGGCACTTGAAATGTGGAGTGAAGAGACAATTCATACAGCGATTGATGAAGTTGCCGCTGCACTCGAAGTTAAAATGGGTAAGGTTGCACAACCGCTGCGGGTTGCCGTAGTAGGGCGAGCGGCATCTCCAGGCATTGATATAACATTATTTCTGGTTGGCCAAGAAGCCTGTTTGCGCCGCATTGATCGCGCATTGGCTTATATAGAACTACGCGCTAACGAAACAGCAGGCTAATAGCTAAGGTAATTAAGTATGAGCAGTGAAGAAAAGCCACGCAGTAATTTTATTCGTCAGATTATTGATGAAGACATTGCCAGCAATAAACATAATGGTGCCGTGGTAACGCGCTTTCCGCCTGAACCGAATGGATATCTTCATATCGGCCATGCTAAATCGATTTGCCTGAATTTTGGTATAGCCTTGGATTACAAAGGCAGTTGTAACTTGCGCTTTGATGATACCAACCCACATAAAGAAAATGTTGAGTTTGTTGAGTCCATTCAGCAAGATGTGAAATGGCTTGGTTTTGATTGGGCCGGTGAGGTTCTTTTCTCGTCGGATTACTTTGAAAAGTTGCATGACTTTGCGATTGAATTAATAAAAGCGGGCAAGGCCTATGTCTGCGATCTTAATGCCGAACAGGTACGTGAGTATCGTGGCAACCTAACCACGCCAGGAAAAGACAGCCCTGGTCGCGCTAATAGTGTGGAAAAAAATCTTGATTTATTTGCGCGTATGCGTGCTGCTGAATTTGAAGATGGTCAGTATGTCTTGCGTGCCAAGATCGATATGGCATCGCCCAACATGAATATGCGTGATCCAACCTTGTATCGGATTCGTCATGGTGTCATTCATCATCAAACGGGTGCGGAATGGTGCATATACCCGATGTATGATTTTACGCATCCAATTTCAGATGCGCTTGAAGGTATTACTCACTCTTTGTGTACCTTGGAGTTTGAAGACCATCGTCCACTTTATGATTGGTTATTGGATAATATTTCTATTGATTGCCATCCGCAGCAGATTGAGTTTTCCAGGCTTAATCTGGAGTACACAGTAATGAGTAAGCGTAAGTTAACCTTACTTGTTGATGAAGGTTTGGTCGAAGGCTGGGATGATCTACGTATGCCAACCATTGCCGGTTTACGTCGCCGCGGTTTTACACCGGCCTCGATTCGCGATTTCTGTGAGCGAATTGGTATTACTAAATCGGATAACACGGTTGAGATGGGTGTTTTAGAAAGTTGTATCCGTGATGATCTTAATAATGGTGCAGCACGACGTATGGCTGTGTTGGATCCGTTAAAAATCATTATTGAAAATTATCCAGAAGGGCAGGTTGAAGAGTTAGACGCGGCGAATCATCCACAAGACGAGTCCTTTGGTACACGTAAGATTCCATTCTCTCGGGAGGTCTTCATTGATCGTGACGATTTCATGGAAGTGAAACCCAATAAGAAGTTCAAGCGTTTAGTCACAGATGGTGAAGTACGCCTGCGTAATGGTTACGTGATTCGTTGTGATGAAGTGATTAAAGATGCACAAGGCAAAATTACTGAGCTTCGCTGTAGTTATGACCCGGCAACCCTTGGCGCGAACCCGGAAGGGCGCAAGGTTAAAGGTGTGATTCATTGGGTATCGGTTGAGCATGCAGTAGAGGCAGAAGTACGCCTTTATGACCGTTTATTTAGCCAAGCGAACCCGGATGCAGATAAAGAAGGCGATTTTCGTGAACATCTTAATGACGAATCCTTGCTTATATTGCCAAGCTGCCAGTTAGAACGGGCATTAGGCGAAGCCGAGGCGGGAGAGCGCTTTCAGTTTGAGCGTGAAGGCTATTTCTGCAAGGACCAGCTTCAAACAGCCGATGGAAAGCCTATTTTTAACCGCACCGTCACTTTACGCGATAATTGGGCAAAAATTGAGCAAGAAAACGCGGGTTGAAGTTATCATAAAAGCCTGCAAACGTAGTGTTATCGCCATCTTTCACGATAGCCGTTGACAGGATGGACCCACTGCATTAAAGTGCGCGCTCTGTTTTCTCGGGGCTATAGCTCAGCTGGGAGAGCGCTTGCATGGCATGCAAGAGGTCGGCGGTTCGATCCCGCCTAGCTCCACCAATTTTAAAACAGACACAATTAGTCCCGTTCATCTAGAGGCCTAGGATATCGCCCTTTCACGGCGAGTACAGGGGTTCGACTCCCCTACGGGACGCCATACAGTGAAAAAGCCCGCTTTTGCGGGCTTTTTCTGTTTTTATCCTTTTTTTTTATTAAGACCATGTAACTTATTGTTAATTATAGTGTTATAGGCATAAGTTATTCACTGATTTATCTAATGATTTATTTTATCTAGCCGATAACTATTTTATGAACCGTTCCATCTTGTTGGAGCGAGGTAATGTATATGAGGCATAAGGTGAAATAATGAAAATACCTAAGATGACACTTAAAATGACATTGATTGTTTCGGCAGTGATCACAATCACACCGGTGGTGTTAATGCTGGTTGTTAGTAATCTGGCAATGTCGAATTTGATGGACGTTGCGGTTGGTTCGGGCATCACTGATAACAAGGCCCTGCAATCTGTTGCCAGCTCAGCATGGAGTCAATTATTGATGCTTGTCTTGGCATTGGTAGTGCTTATTTCGGGTATTATCTTTTATATAGGTAAAAACTTCGCTGTACCAATTCATCATTTATCATTAACGATGAAAAAAGTCAGTGTCGAACGTGATTTAAGTTTACGCGCCGAAGAGAAGGGCAGCGAAGAGGTTGCACAGATAGCAAGTGTATTTAATAAAATGCTATCAGAATTTGAAAGCTTGATAGGTAGCGTTCAGGGTTCGGTTGGCTTGTTAAAAGAAGCAACTGAGGAGCTTTCAACAGTCACAGAACAAAGTGGCGAGAATATGGAGACCCAAAAGTCCGAGAGTGAACAACTAGCAACAGCTATGAATGAAATGACATCAACTGCTCAAGAAGTGGCGCGCAATGCAGCCGAGGCAGCGTCTGCTGTTCATGATGCAGAAGTTTCCGCGCAAGAAAGTGCCAAGATTGCTGTTGAGGCAATGTGTGCAATGGATAATTTAGTCTCTGAAGTAGGTAGTGCTGCAGATGTGGTTGCTAAACTTGAAGAAGATAGCGGTAGTATTGGTATGGTTCTTGATGTCATTAAGGGCATTGCAGAACAAACTAATTTGCTTGCACTGAATGCGGCTATTGAGGCCGCACGTGCGGGGGAACAAGGTAGAGGTTTTGCAGTAGTTGCGGATGAAGTACGTACACTTGCCAGTCGAACACAAGAATCTACAGATGAAATTCAGAAGATGATTGAAAAGCTGCAATCAGGCACACGTGACGCAGTTAAGGTTATGGTGCATGCCCGCGAGCTAGGCGAAAATGGTTCAGGGCATACAGAAGCTACTGCGGAAGCACTTGCAGAGATATCAGGATCAGTTAAGAGTATAGGCAATATGACAACGCAAATTGCGGGTGCCGCAGAAGAACAAACAGCAGTATCTGAAGAGATGACGCGGAATGTTTCAAATATTTCACACGTGGCCGAGTCAACGGTAGAAGGATCTATGCGAATAGCAGAAACTACCGAGCATCTTAAGTCACTTTCCGAGCAACTTCATGGTCTTTTAGATGATTTTGCTGCGCAACGTCAAGATTAACGTGGCAAGTTAATACTGACGACAACACCACTGTTGTCAGTAAGATTTTTCATGGTTGCTGTGCCATGATGAAATTCAGAAATTAATCTAACAATAAATAAACCAAGACCAAGATGATTGTTAGACTTGGTTCCTTCTCGCAATGACACCATTGAATCAAATAACTGACCTTGCATCGTGTAAGGTAACGTTGAGCCGAAATTTTTAACATCAATATTTATATCTTTATCAGTATGTGTTAATTTTATTTCAATCGCCTTTCCTTTATGACTAAAGTCGTTGGCATTGCTGATTAATTTATCAAGTAATTGGGCGATCCTATCAGGATAACCTGATAGTAATATTTCATCTTGATCAGTAGAGAAAATAAATTCTTGTTTTGGGTACGCTAATTTATATCCTTCTATACAACTTGCAATAAGAGCTGCGATATTAAAATTTTCGCGCTCGGATGATTGCAGCGCCTGCTCAAGTCTGGTTGCCTCGTTAATACTGGTTAATATATTACTTAACCTGCTCAGTCCTTCACTTGCTCTGTGTGTATACGTTTTTGCACTATCTGGTAGAGCTTCAAGTTCAAGATTTTCAAGAGATGATTTAACTACGGCTAGAGGCGTACGAAGTTCATGAGAAAGTTTACTGGCCATAGTTTCAAGGTATCGAGTATATTCTTGCAAACGTGACATCATATCGGAAAAACTGCGTGACAGATCACCTAGTTCATCATTAGAATTTGATGCAAGAATTGTCCCTTGCACACGACCATCGGGGCTGATGGCAGATTCGGTTTGTTGATGTAATTGTCGAATGCGATTAGACAGCCTGGTTGCAAAAATAATCAGAAAAAGAGTCGCTGCCAGAAATACGAACAAGGTTAAATTTAACAGGTTCTTAATAGCATCGTTTTGTAGACTTTGAATATCGTTGTTAGTTTGTTCAACCACGACAGCACCAATCACTTCACCATCATCCCAAACAGGATGGCTTGCTGAAAGAATGACAGCTTGATCGTCAATAGTACGGCGCCAGTTAATTGCGGGCTCGCCTTTCAGCGCAGAGATAACATCATCGCCATTTAAACGTGAAACACCATCAAGCCTGTCATCAAATTGTTGATTCGGTTGTTTTAATAAAACTCGATAAACGGAATCTAATATCGATGTAATAAATCCAGATGACTCATCTTGGCTTGAAGTGGTTGCAATGGTATTTGTCAATGAACCAGCAAGCGCCAATACATGTTGGTTGCGATTAATAACCCATATCCGTGAATTCCCGCGATTAAGACCTTGTAGAATATTTTCGATATCAGGTGATGGCGTTAATATACTGCCGAGTTCTTTACTGGATGGTGACCCCGAGGTACTGAGCAAGTAACGGGTATCTCGGTTGTTAGGATCATCGATATCGGCAATCGTAAAACTGATCTTATTGCCAAGCATTGACTGCGGTATGCGTAATTCGAGATTGTAACCTTCAGCAGTTTCTTGCCACTCACCTTTAATACGCACCTCTGGGCGCACAGGTCTAAAATCATTAGGATCATCTGGAAGTAGATGCGCATTTACCCAACCAGGGGCTTGGGTGCTAAGAATATAGCGGTGCGTATTGCCAAGAGGATCTTGTAATGCAATTAATAGATGGTCGCTTTGGTCAAGGCGTAGGCTATTAGGCTTTCTATAAACAAGGCTGTCATCTTTAACAATTAACAAGGTATAAAAATAACGTCGATATTTACCGAGGAGGTGCCGAAATGAAAGTGATGCTTCATCGTAAGGTGCATTACCCTGAATCAGTGAAGTACCCGCATATAGCCGTGCATGTGCCAGATGTTCATTCCAGTCTTCACTATAACCATCAAGTTGAATCGCTTGTTTAAGTTTTCGTGCATAGATATTGTTCTGATCATCCAGGTTGTTAGAAATATCTGCAGGTGGTTCAAATAATTTACGTCGATTATGCATCACTATAGCGACAGTTTGAGCACGGTCGGCGAGGGTGATTTGTTTGCTTTGTTTCAAGAATGTTTCCATTTCTTGCACGTATTCATAACCGGCCCAAGGAATAACTAATAGCGCGAGAGAAACTAATAATAGTTTTCCGCGTAATTTGAGATAGGGAGTTGATGAACTAGTCATCTTGCCAGCGGTAACCCATGCCATAGACGGTTTCGATGGCAGTGAATTCGGCATCGAGGTGCATGAATTTTTTACGGATACGTTTGATGTGCGAAGTAATAGTGCTGTCATCAACAACAACGTTGGCTTCATTCATGAGGGTGTCACGATCTTTTACATGGCCAGGGAATTTAGCTAATGCGTGAATAATCCATAATTCGGTTAGAGTCAGATCTAAGCCTTTGCCATCCCATTCGACATGCATGCGTTGCATATCAATAACAAGTTTATTGCGGCGCAAAATATCTTCAGTATCTGGCGGGCTACGAAGTGCTTCTACGCGTCGAAATAGAGCTGCAATTCGTGCAGTCAGGTGGGTTAGACTAATGTCTTTTGTTAAATAGTCATCAGCACCCAGACGCAGGCCTGAGACGGTATCAAAGTCACTCTCGCGTGCTGTGAGAAATATGATTGGTAAACTTTTTGAAATATTTCTTAATTCACGACAAAGTTCAAAGCCACCTTCAATATCATCAGCTAGGCCAATATCGAGAATAGCCAGATCGGGCAAGCGGTTTTTGAACGCAGATAAGGCGCTTGGCCTATCGGCATAAGTTTGCACTTCATAACCCTGGCGGCGCAGTACATCAGCGTAGTTATCACGAATGGCTGGTTCATCTTCAACAATGGCAATACGGCGGCTCATAGACGGATTAATTGTTTTCTTGTTGTGTATTCATTTGAAACACTTTACCTGATCATGATTGCAAGGTCATGTGACCAGGTCACATTGCCATATTTCTGCCACATTTGATCACGATATTGCCCTTTTTGCAGCACACCAATGCCATTAAATTATTCTTAAATGACTCCTGACAAAGAACCCCGGCGCAGCAAAAGGAAAATATCGTCGCCTCCACGGTATCAACCCACGGATGGGTACGCTGGACCAATTGTAATCCAGGAGATTAATAAAATGAAAAACATGACAATGGCAGTAAGTATTTGCATCGCATTGGCTAGCACATCAGTACAGGCCACTGATATTTACGGTGAGGATGACTCATTTGAAGAAATAACATTTAACGAAGCGGGTGGTTTAGGGCTTGGCGCCGTACTTGGTGGCGTCTTGGGCGGCCCCATCGGCGCGATTGCCGGTGGGGTGATGGGCGGTATTACTGCATCAGCAGCAGATAAAGAAGAAGAACTGGCATTAATGTATAGCAAGTTAGAACAATCAGAACACGAACTGAATAAGCTAAAAAAGACTAATCACCAATTAACACAGCAGGCAGTAATGCAACGTACCGCACTTGCTGAAAAAAAATCTACGGCATTTGATTTCTCTGGGTTTAATAATGGATTTAGCATGGCTGTACAATTCAGACGTGATAGTCATTTGCTTGAACCGGCATTTGTTAAACAATTAAGCGATATTGCAAAATCATTCTCTGCTGTTGAGAAACTACACATTCATCTCAGTGGACATGCTGATAGAGAAGGCGGTGATGCTTATAATCAATTGCTTTCAGAGCAACGTGTTAAATCGGTTGCAAAAGTATTGTGTCGAGCTGGTTGGCCTAAACAACGGATGCATATAACAGCACATGGTGAAAGTCGTCCACTGAGTAGCGAAAAGGATAAATCGGGTTATGCTTTTGATCGACGTGTGGGATTATTGTTGTCAACGGCAGGGGTGGGTATATGAAAGTCTTATATGCCATCTCACAAGAAATACTGAACTGCGATCCGATATGCGTTAATCATCATTTATTATCTGGTTGTTTTAATAATAGTGGTGATAGAAATCATTGCCGTATTAAACGTGATGTTGATGCATTAAAATTAAAACGTAAGTGTTGTAAGACGCGTGAGGTGTGAGGTTGTGATTACCTGGGAAGGTCAGGCTAATGTTCGTTTTATTTGAGAAGGCGAATATTTCTGTGCTGTAAATAAACTTCCTAGGCCGCCAATTTCACCACTTACAGAATCCCTTCGGGCTTCATTGTAAGCTCCCTACCTTCTCCGAAGGTCAGGGCGAAAAAGGCCGCTACGGAAATTCCGTAGCGACCAAAGGTACCACCACGATACCACTACTGAGGAGTAGATAGGTTACTGGTTACTTGCCAATTGACTGTGTTTTGTAGCTAAGCTGGAATTCTTTGCCATTAATTTGTTAATCAAGCCATTCAGCCCATTGCGACGTATTTCACTGGAGAAGCTACGGCGGTAATTATTGACCAAGCTAATACCATCAATACTGATGTCGTAAACTTTCCAGCCTAGTTGTGTTTGGTGCATACGATAAGCTACCGGGATACCGGGTCCTGATGTGCGTTCGATAATTGTTTTAACGGTCACATCCATTTCATCATTACTAGCGCGTAACGGTAAGTAGCTAATCGTTTCATCTGTGTATTCAGATAAGGCGGTTGCATAAGTACGCAAGATTAAGCTTCTAAATTGTGCAGGGAATTGCTGTTTCTGCTCGGTAGTCGCGCGACGCCAATGTTTACCAAGTACCCATGAAGACATACGTTGAAAATCAACATGTGGCATTATTATCTGGTTAGCTAATTCATGCACCCGTTCAGGATGTTGAGTAATCACATCGCGTTCTTGTTTAAGTGCTTCAAGCATTCTATTGGTTGTTTCACTGATTATCTGATCGGCTGCTTGGTTATCATTAGCACTGGCTGTACTGGTAAAGGTAATCATGATTAGCGCCGTCATCAAAACCAAGAACATTGAAATGCGCTCTGCAGTACTGCGGTGTTGGGGCATATGTTTGCTTTTTGTATTCATGCTGCTGTCCTCTCATAGTGGTTGAGGACAGTATCCTGATTAGAGCCTGAATTGGCGATGAACAGTGACACCTTTAGAAGGTGAAAATGTCACATGGGATAGGTTAAAAAATATGCAAAAAGAGGGAGAATTTTAAATTTAATAATATAAACAGTTAGTTATGAATTAAAAGCGACCGGCAGCGAGTAATCGGGTACGCCAATACGGGTTATTTAACCGACTAACCAGTACCTGCTTGCCTGATGACGGGGCATGAATCATTTCACCCTGGCCCAGATACAGCGCGACATGCCCAGGACTGCGTCCTTCCGTTTCGTAAAACAGCAGATCACCCGGGCGAATCTGGCTAAGTGGTATTGGCTGGCTGTTCTTATATTGTGCGCGTGTGGTCCGAGGAATACGCTTGCCTATTTTTCTGTAACTGAACTGAATGAGGCCGCTACAGTCAAATCCTGAGGCTGGTTTGCTGCCACCGTAACGATAGGCGATACCTCTTTGTTGAAGCGCAAAATGCAATAATCGCGGTGAAGCATTAGCTTGAGGCTGATTATTGACATAAGTTGGTTGGCTGCTGCATGCGCTAAGTAGCAGTACAAGCAATAAGGGTATGTAGCGACTATATATTGAGAATGCCATGGTAGAAAGTATAGAAGGTTTCGGTGATGTTTCCAGCGAAAAATCCAGCAATTTGTTATACTTGCGCTAACGTTAATCAATAACTAAAAAGTCTATTCCTGTGCCTCGTAAGAAATCTCGTAAACGCAAAACGTATCGTCGAAAACAAAAGTCATCGTTTTTGCGAAAATGGTTATGGCGGTTATTTGCGCTGAGTGCGGTGTTCGTCTGTCTGTATGTCATCTACCTGGATTACACGGTGCGCAGCCAATTTGAAGGTAAGCGCTGGTCAGTGCCTGCACGTGTCTATGCCCGACCTCTTGAACTGTATTCAGGATTACAAATCAGCGCCAGTGAAGTGGTGCGTGAAATCAAGAAGATAGGATTCCAGAAAAACTCACGACTTAATACTCCCGCAAGTTTTTGGCGCACAGGAAGTGATATTCATTTAGTGACGCGCGAGTTCGAATTTTGGGATGGTGTTGAGTCAGCCAGGAAAATATCAATACGATTTGATGGCGATGAAATTTCGTCACTAAGACAACGTGGTTCAGGTGCTGACATTGATTTAGTGAGAATAGAACCATTATTGATTGGTGGTATTTATCCTGCGCATAAAGAAGATCGATTGCTGGTGCAATTAAAAGACACGCCAGAGCTTTTGGTTAAAACATTATTTGCTGTTGAGGATCGTGACTTCTATTCTCATTATGGTGTCGTGCCCAGCGCAATTTTACGTGCGATGTGGGCTAACTTACGTGCAGGTAAGACAGTGCAGGGTGGCAGCACCATTACGCAACAGTTAGTTAAAAATTTCTTTTTAAGTACCCAACGCAGTATTGTGCGTAAAGTCAATGAAGCGATCATGGCGCTCTTGCTTGAATGGCATTACGAGAAACAAGAAATTCTCGAGGCATATATTAACGAAGTGTATCTAGGGCAATCAGGCCAGCGAGCGATACATGGTTTTGGTTTGGCGAGTAATTTTTATTTTGGCAGACGCCTAAGTGAACTTGATCTTGCGCAGATAGCCTTGTTGGCAGGTACGATTAAAGGGCCATCTTATTACGATCCAAGACGTAATCCAAAGCGGGCAATCAAGAGAAGGAATCTGGTTTTAACATTAATGCATGAGCAGGGGCTGATTAATAAGCATGACTATCAGCAAGCAACGAAAAAAACTTTAAAACTAATTCCGAAGCCGCGTTCAAGTGCAACAGAGTACCCTGCGTATTTAGATCTTGTACGACGCCAGTTAAGGCGAGATTATCGTGATGATGATTTGCGTTCAGAAGGCTTGCAGATATTCACAAGTTTTGACCCACATGTTCAATGGCAGGCCGAGTTATCATTAAAGACCACGATCGAAAGTCTAGAGAAACAGCGCAAGTTACCGGCCAGGAAATTACAAGGCGCTGTGGTTGTTACATCATCTGATCAAGGAGAAGTATTAGCCTTGGTAGGTGGGCGTGATGTTCGTCAAGATGGATTTAATCGTGCGCTGGATGCAGTGCGACCCATTGGTTCATTAATAAAACCGGCTGTATACCTGGCAGCACTCGACTCAAAAAAATATACCCTAGCATCGCTGCTTGATGATACGGCTTTAACGATTGATCTGGGGGGCAATGAAATTTGGCGGCCAGCAAATTATGATCGCCAATATCATGGCCAGGTATTACTCCGTGATGCGCTGATTCATTCCTACAATGTGTCGACTGTGCGCTTGGGTCAGCAACTTGGCATGGATAGTATCGCAGATACACTACGTCAACTGGGTGTGCGTCGTTCAGTGCATCGTTTTCCTTCATTACCTCTCGGAACGGCGCCCTTTAGTCCAATCGAAGTGACGCAAATGTACCAGACATTGTCTGCATCCGGTTTTCGTTCGCCACTACGCTCAATCAGAGCCGTGTTGGATGCGCAGGGCAATGCACTGCAACGTTATCCGTTAACGGTTCAACAAGTATTCAGCCCGGCATCAGTTCATTTGATCAATTCAACACTGCGATCTGTTGTGGAAGAAGGGACGGCACGTGGTTTGAAAAATATTTTACCCAAACAGATGAGCGTGGCAGGAAAAACCGGCACGACCGACGACCTGCGTGATAGTTGGTTTGCAGGGTTTACCGGTTCGCATGTGGCCGTGGTTTGGTTAGGTATGGATGATAATCGCGCGGCGCGTTTAACCGGTGCCAGTGGTGCAATGCGGGTGTGGGGGAGTATGATACGAGGCATTCGTACTCAACC
>Ga0316204_10007907_pt1 | contig 15193 bp, 11 predicted proteins | sample 6monrhotite_MG_2_FD_205661 | JGI IMG/M metagenome (GOLD analysis project Ga0316204, IMG submission 205661) | Microbial mat bacterial communities from mineral coupon in-situ incubated in ocean water Damariscotta River, Maine, United States -... | ecosystem: Environmental > Aquatic > Marine >...
ATGATCCAAATAACCCTTTGGTGGTTCCGATCGGACAACTTTTACCATCTATTCAGGTGGATATTAGTGGTGCGTTGGGTACTGCAAGTGGTGGATTATCTCAGTATACTAGTACGTACATGCACCATCTTGTGCAAAGAGGTACGGATTCTAATGATTACGGATTTGCGGGTGGTGACTTTGGAGTAATTACTCCTTGGAACGTATTTTATGCTCGTGGATTACAGGATAATGAGATTATGATGGAGTTGTCCAGAGAGAATGGAGCAACTGCTTATCTAGCCATCGGATTTATTCTGAAGGCCTATTCTTTCAGTATCCTTGTTGATCTTTATGGTGATGTTCCTTACTCAGAGGCATTCCAGGGTTCTTCTAATATCAATCCTGTTTATGACCTGGGAGAGAATATTTATCCAGATCTATATACATTACTTGATTCTGCTGTTCTTCTAATTGATGGACTAGCTGCTAATCCAAGTTCTTTTACTCCAAGTATTGATGACTTGATCTATGGCGGTAATATGAATGCTTGGAGAGCTGCCGCTAAAACCATTAAGTTGAAAATGCTTTCTCAAGAGAGACTAATTAAAAATGTTTCAGCTGAAGCACAGGCTTTAGTTGATGAAGGTGACTTGATCACTTCAGCCATTGATTTTGAATTAGATCATGGTTCTACAGTTTCTCCTGATGACAGGAATCCAGGTTGGGTACAGGAATACGCTTCTGGTAATCCTAATTACTATGTAAGCCCATATTTATTTGAGATTATGAATAACATAAACTCTTTTGGACATAATGGGTATACAATTGCAACAGTAGATCCTAGATTGCCTTACTACATGTTCAATCAGTTACCTCCGGGAGCTGCTGACGGCGATGCCGAAAATCCATGTGCGTATTGTCCTTCTAGATCTGGTACTTCTTTCCTTTCAATCTGGGCGTTTTCGTTCAACATTGATCCAAATGAAGGATTTGACCAGGCTGTTTCTCAAACGGTTCTTGGATTGTACTACTATGGTGGTGCATTCGATGATGGAAGCGGAACTGGTGGTGCTGGTATCAGCCCTGCTTTAGGTTTCCCTCAGGCTCCACAGAGATTTATCAATGAGTACACGCGACACTTCATAGAAGCTGAGCTTGCTCAAGTTGGTGTAATCACTGGAGATGCAAGAGCTTCTTTGGAAGCGGGTACACGTGCAGCATTCGATAAAGTTAATGAATACGCTTCTGGAGCAGGTGCGCCTGCAATTGCAGCAGCTGACATTGATACTTATGTAGCAGCTATGTTAGCTGATTATGATGGTGGTTCTGCTGATCGTCAACTTGAGCATATTATGACTCAAAAATGGTTGGCAGGCTTTGGAACTGGAACTGACTTATATACCGACTTTAGAAGAACAGGTTTACCTATTCTTCATGACGGGAACACTGATAACCTCGCTACTACAGTTAGAGCAAGAGAATTCCCTAATGCTTTCCCTTGGCCAACTAATAGCCTTGACTTGAATTCAGAAGCACCAAGACAAAAGGATATCGTGAGTCAAGCTGCGAAGCCATTTTGGATGCCATAATTAATTATTATTTAAACTATTAGAACAATGAAGAAAATACTAAGTATATATTCGTTATTGAGCTTGTTTGCGGTAATTATGCTGGCATCTTGTGAAGATGAGGACTTGATTAGATATCCTAATATCGAAAAGTCTATCGCTATGAGATTACAGTTAGACCCTAACTTCTCACTATTTGACGCACTGGACGTGCCTAATGCAAAGCTTGTTTTTAGCCTTTTCACTGAGGGTGATAACGTACAGGATGTAAATCTGTATGTAGATTATTATAACTTTGCGCAGGACTCTGTTTATGACCGAGTTTTTGTTCAAGGCTGGACTGCCAATGACTTCACAGATGGAGTTATTGCAGACTTCGACTTACCCTCTACACAGGTTGCAAATTCACTCGGTATAGATGTGAATACCATAGCAGGTGGTGATCGAATGGATTTTAAAATCTTTATTCGTGACACCAATGGTCAATTGTTTCCTGATTCTGTACCTACAGTACCAGGAACAACTAATACAAACATGACTCCTGGTGACTTGAACAGTACAACTGCAAGTATTACGACTCAGTTTACTGTGTTTGTTGCTTGTCCTGTTGATCCTGCTTATGCGGTAGGTGTCTACAAGTTTGAGCAACTTTCTGGAACTCAGGATCCATTCTTTGGAACAGGTAATGTTTTGGCAACTATAGATGAGGTGACTATTTCTGCACCTGATTTGCTAACTCGTACTTTTACACCCGTTAGTTATGCAACTTTCGTGGGTGGAAAATTTGATATGCTATTAGTATGTAACTCGATTGTTATTCCTTACACTCCTGCTCCTGCAAGTTGTGGTGGTGGATTAGGTTGGACTATTGATCCAGGAAACATTCCTGCGTATGATGATGCGGATGATAGCGTATTTGAAATTTCGTTTTTCCATAATCCAACAGGTGACTGTGGATTAGCGGTGAACGATCCAGTTACAGTTAGGTTAACCAAATTATAAGATGAGCAATATGAAAAAGTTAGTATATTTTATATTCGGATTGTTGATAATCGGGTCTACTTCCTGTGTGGATGATTTTGAGGATGCAAATCCTCCGCCATTATTGGATGGTCCTGCAACAACTGAAGCAATAGCTGGAAGCGACGTAGTTGTTTCTGGTGGATCAGTAGATATAACTGTTACCGTTGTTGATGCACCTGGAGGACTAGATTCTGCAAGTGTGATCGCGACAGATGCACTTGGTGTCGATCGAGGCGGTACTGCAGTTTTGACCTCAGGTCAAGGTATTACTGAAGGCCAAGCAGTGGTTACTTATACATCTTTAGCTGGTCTCTCTGGCGGCTTAACTCTATCTGTTAGAGTTTGGGACGGTCAGGTTGATCAGGATGGGGATGACGCTTCTAAGGGTTCAGATCCTTTGGATGTTGAAGTAACCTTACTTTGTGGATTAAATGCCGGAACCTATAATGGGGATGGTAATATTCTGGTAGATGATTTTGGATCAGGTCCTTATACATTCATCGAGAACATTACGTTAGGCGATTGTGAAACAGAAGATGAGTATCTTGTTTCTGACATCAGTGGCGGCCTTTATGGTAGCGACTATGCAGATGCTTATGGTACTGATCCAGCTGCAGCTACATTAGTGATAGCTGCCGATCAAAGTGTATCATGGACAGGTGTTAGTGACCAGTTTGGTGGTGAAATTATTGAAGATCCTGCAGGACTTGGATCTAACTTTAATCCAACTACTTCAACATTTACTATTTACTGGACAGCAACTCAGTACGGTGAAAGAGGAATAACTACATACGTTAAACCATAAGGTAAAACAGAAGTAGTTATACTATATAAATTTATGAATCAATCTTCAGGCCTTTATTGGCTTGAAGATTGATTTGTTTATAAGGCAATGTGATTTAATGGAACAAAATGACATTCCGAATACCTATAATATTTTTTATTTTTCTCCATACTGGAGTATTAGGACAATTTTTAGAAGAAAGTTCCCAATCTGGAATTGAACATATTCATTTGTCCGTACGCTCTCTTGGTGGTGGGGTATCCTTCTTTGATTATAATAATGATGGATTTCTTGACCTTTACCTTACGGGTGGAGGTACTCCAGACAAACTATTCTTGAATAAGGGGGATAAAACATTTTTTGATGTGTCTGACCAAACTGAGGTAACGAAGTATACCGAAGGTTATCAAACTTCAGCGGTAATATCAGGCGATATCAATAACGATGGTTGTCAGGATCTGATGGTTACTACCTACGATGACCGTCGCAATATTCTATTGCTTAACGATTGTAATGGTACGTTTAGGAATATCTCTTTTGCCGCAGGATTAACAGAAGAGGTTCTAAGCATGGGAGCGGCCTTTGTGGATATAAATCAGGATGGTTTATTAGATATTTACGTAATAAACTATGTTGAAGAATCCAGATTTATTCTAAATCCGCAGGATGAGATTATTGGCTTTGATCATAAATGTTGGCCAAACCTACTTTATATAAATCAGGGAAATAGTGAGTTTATAGAATCTTCAGAACTATTTGGCATTAACAATAAAGGCTGTGGATTAGCCGCAGTAACCACAGATTTTAATGAAGATGGATATACAGATCTTTATGTAGTCAATGATTTTGGAGAATGGGTAGTTTCAAACACTGCTTTTGAATTTGATCCACAAAGTTCAACATTCATTAATATTTCAGAGGAGGCCGCTTTAGATATTGGAGTTTATGGTATGGGAGTAGCGGCTGGTGACTATGATAATGACCTGGATATGGATTACTACATTACTAATCTAGGTAAAAATCAACTACTGGAAAATGATGGTCAGCAGGTATTTACCAATGTAGCTAATCTGAAAGGTGTCGAAAATGGCATGGATGAAATAGGAAACTTCTATACTGGTTGGGGAACGTTTTTCTTTGATTTTGATAATGATAGCGACCTTGATCTTTTTGTATCCAATGGGTTTACAGGAGCTGTTGAGTTTCTTTCCCCAGCTCTTGAAGATCCTAATCGACTTTACGAAAATGTAGGAGGGACATTCATAGATGTAACAGACCAATACAATTTAGGGATGATTTACAGAAACCGGGGTGCAGCATACGGAGATTATGATAATGATGGAGATCTTGATTTTTTTGTAGTGACGCTAAATGGAGAAGAGGACTTGTATTCTCCTTTATACAATAATACAATCGATAATGGTAACCATTGGGTCGACATTCACCTTGAAGGGTCAATTGCCAATCGTGATGCGATTGGAGCAAAAGTCACGCTATATTTCGATAATTCAATTCGCATTAAGGAGCGCTATAGTTCCGGTTCGTATGCTTCACAAAGTTCCACAGCACTTCATTTTGGACTAGGAACATCTGCTACTATTGATTCTGTCGAAGTCCACTGGGGAATGGGTCGTAAAGAAGTATTTTATGCTATTCCTATAGATCAAAAAGTATTTATAAAAGAAGGAGAGGCAACCGTTGAGGTAATGGGTTGTACGGATTCATCCAATGTTTATTATAATGAATTGGCTACCTACAATACAGGCTGTAAGAAGGCATATATTGTGGGCTGTATGGATCCAGATGCACTGAACTATAATTCAAGAGCAAACCTATCTGGAGACTGTACTTATGAAGAAGTAATTACCGGAAATGAATCGTTGTTAGATATATCCTTTAAACTCTATCCAAATCCAAGCAATCAATTCCTGAATATTAATTTTCCTGGTTCTCTAAAGGGTTATTCAATAGAGCTTTATACCCTGTTTGGATATGAGGTTTACTCAAAAAGCGATATCTTTGCAGAAGAGTTTCAGATAGATATATCCCACTTGCCGGCAGGTGTATATGTGATGCAGGTAAGGAACAATGGAGCTTCCCTTATAAAGAAATTTTTAAAGGATTAAGTGATGAGGAATTTATTGATCGTATTTATACTTTTGATCGGGAATTCTACTTTTGCCCAATTCATCGATAAGTACCAGGAAATTGGAGTTGAGCATATTAGTTATTCCAGAGGTTTTCTTGGCGGAGGAGCTGTATTTTTTGATTACAATAAGGATGGTTTCGAGGATTTATATATTACGGGTGCGGAATTTCCGGATAAACTCTATCAAAATTTTGGAGACGGTACTTTTTTTGATGTATCCACACAATCCCAGGTAGTTCGATATACAGAAGATTATTATACATCTGCAGTGATTTCCGGTGACATTGATAATGATGGATGTGAAGATTTGTTTGTAACCACCTATAATCGGGATCGAAGGAACATTGTACTCAGAAATAATTGCAATGGTACCTTTACGAATATTAGCTTTGCCGCAGGGGTTAGGGATGAAACTGCTAGTGTTGGAGCTGGATTTGTTGATTATAATAAAGATGGTTTTCTGGATGTGTATGTACTCAACTATATAGATGAGTTTAAGTTTATAGCCGATGAAAATGATATTATTGTAGATATTGAACGGAAGTGTTTTCCGGATTATTTCTATATCAATAATGGGGATCTCACTTTTACAGAATCATCTGAACTTTACGATCTTAATAATGCAGGCTGTGGGCTAGCTATTCAACCAACGGATTATGATTTTGATGGCGACCAGGATATCTATGTGGCCAATGACCATGGACAATATGTAGTGCCAAACACGCTTTATAGAAATGACTATCCAATAGATCAGTTTACAAACTATTCGGATGAGTCGGGGTTAGGAGTGGGAATGTATGCAATGGGTGTAGCGGCCGGTGATTATGATGAAGATGGCTATTTGGATTACTATCTATCTAACCTTGGGAATAATAAGCTACTCCGAAATAAGGGCGATTTTACCTATGAGAATAAGGCTCCTGAATTGGATCTTGAGATTGGATTCCATCATGATTCAGTATCCATTGTAAGCTGGGGTACTTTCTTTTTTGACTATGATAATGATACCGATCTAGATCTCTATGTAGCAAATGGTTTTATTACCACCGGTTTTTTTGTCCTGACAGTGGAACAGGATACCAATAGATTATTTATGAACAAGGGTGATGCTACTTTTCAGGATATTACTGAACCATCAGGATTGCTTAATGATGAAATTAACAGAGGAGCAATCTATGGCGATTACGACCACGATGGAGACCTCGATATGTTTGTAGTAAATAATTCTGACGACTCTACTGACCGATCTTCATTCTATCAAAATACTATTTCAAATTCCAATAATTGGATTCAACTAAAATTAGAAGGAGATGAAACGGTAAACCTAAACGCTTTTGGCTCATTGATATATGCGTATAAGGGAGGCCGGAAATTTATTAGAGAATTAAGCAGTGGCGGGACCTATGCTTCTCAACACAGTCAATATCTGCATTTTGGATTGGGTAGTTATTCCGGAGTGGATTCATTAGTGATAAAATGGCCTGATAATTCCTATTCGAAATTCTACGATCTGGAAGCTAACCATCGATATTTCACTAAAATGGGGACTTCCTCCCTTGAAATATTGGGATGTACTAACCCTTCCTCTCCTAATTTTGATGAAGACGCCACCCTAAACGCTGGATGTGTAATTGATAAAATACAAGGATGTACCGATCCGGGAGCAAAAAACTATAATCCTGAATCAAATTTCAATGATGGCAGTTGTGACTATTCAGTTGATGTGATCACAGGATTGGAAACTAAAAAATCTGATCTTAGGGTTTATCCAAATCCTTTTACAGATCAATTGATTATCAATAACTCAATAGCAAATAAAAAGTATTCAGTTTATCTCTATGATATGACGGGTCGGACAATAATGATCAAGGAATTAAGAATTCAAGGTCAACATCGAATCAGAACTCCTTCCGTAAAGTCAGGAATATACTTTCTCGTTGTCAAGGATGCCAACGAGAAAGTAGTATTTTCTTCTAAATTGATTAAGGATAACTAATTAACTGTTTTCTAGTGAATTAGCGTACTCAAATAAAACTTTGAGATCTTCTCTGTCTTTGGTTTTCAGCTTTTTAACCTTGGCGAATTCTTTTACCTTTTCTCCATTTGATCCAAATACAGTATATAAGGTCTTGCTGTTTTTGATTTTGGTAACCTTACCGTTAAGTTCTATGTAGTAGCCAGTTTTCTTTATAACCTTATAATCACGGTTTCCCATTGCAACAGTTGGAGCATAAGTAGGAGCAAGTAGATCAGCATAATGCTTTACAAAAAGACCGTAATGTCCATCGGCAACAATTTCAAATACTCCTCCGGGCTGCTCTTCCTCTTCTGCGTAGTAGAAGATATTTGCATTAACAAACTTTGAGGTATCGTATCTATTGATGTCAAACCATGCAAATTCCATAAACTGTTCCGGATAAGATACCTTAATAACGTTTTCAATTTTTATCTCAAGTAGGTTATTTTCCAGGTCAAACTTGAGTCCGCAATTCTTAATAGTAAGTCCTGAGGTAAGCTTAACTTGTCCAATCATCCATTCGTCCTTGATATAAAAGCTTCCCTGAATTGAGGGTGGTGGTAACTTGATCTCATCAATGGTAGCATTCCCATTTTGTGAGTCAATAATGGAAACTTCCTTTCGAGTAGTCAAGGGTGCACCAACTTGAGCCAGTGAAGAAATTATTGGAGTAAGTATGAATAGTGAGACAATAAATAATATTCTTATTAAATTGAGCTTTTGAATCATTTCTAATGGATATTTGTGTTAATTATTGATAGATAACGCGTTCGTCATAAGTTGGCGTATCTAATTAAATATTATTGAGATGCGGTCGATTGCGTGGCAAAAGTAGGAATAAAATCAGACAAACCAATGGTCTTTATAAGTAGAAAGGAACATTTTAATGCTGCACACCGATTATTTAACCCAAAATGGGGGATAGAAAAAAATAAGGAAATTTTTGGTCCCTGTGCTAACGAGAACTGGCATGGACATAATTTTGAGCTAATTGTGACGGTTAAAGGTAAACCAGATCCAGAAACAGGTTTTGTTGTAGATATGAAAAAGCTTGGAGATATGGTAAAACGTGAGGTAATAGAAAAGGTAGATCATAAAAACTTAAACCTTGATGTCCCATTTATGAAGGATAAATTAACGAGTTGCGAAAATCTTATTATTGAGTTTTGGAATATCCTTTATCCACTGATCGATGAGATGACCCCTGAAGGAGAATTATACTGTCTAAAGCTCACTGAGACTCCAAAGAACTACGTGGAATATTATGGCTGAAAAGCAGGGGAAAACCTATTACATGGTGGCCGGAGAGCGTTCCGGAGATCTTCACGGGTCTAAGTTGATCCGTGAGCTAAGGCAGATAGACCCTGAACTGAGTTTTCGTGCCTGGGGCGGGGATGAAATGGAAAAGGAGGGAGCAGAAATAGTCACTCACTATTCCAAAATGGCATTTATGGGATTTTGGGAAGTGATAAAAAATATTTTCACAATCAATAAATTGCTATCTCTTTGTAAAAAAGATCTAATGGCTACCAACCCTGATGTATTGATATTAATCGACTATCCTGGATTTAATTTAAGAATGGCTAAATTTGCACATTCAAAAGGGATTAGGGTTTTCTATTATATCTCTCCTAAAATCTGGGCATGGAATCAAAAACGAGCCTACAAAATAAAAAAGTTTGTAGATCAGATGTTTGTGATACTGCCGTTTGAAAAGGAATTCTATAAATCATTCGACTATTCGGTAGACTATGTGGGTAATCCATTGATCGATTCAGTAAATGCATTTACACCTAAGAAGAACTTTAGATTAGCTGCTGGGTTAGGAGATAAACCAATAATTGCAATTTTACCGGGAAGTAGGAAACAGGAAATCCAGAACATGCTGGAGCCCATGGTAGAGCTAAGTGATGAATTTCCAGAATATCAGTTTGTGGTGGCTGCTGTATCCAATTTGGATAAATCCTATTATCAACGAACTGAAGAAATCAAGGGACTTAAAGTTGTCTATGATCAAACCTATGACCTACTAAATTCTGCACATGCAGCATTAGTAACTTCTGGTACTGCCGCCCTGGAAACCGCTCTATTCAATGTACCTCAGGTCGTTTGCTATAAGACCAGCAGCTTAAGTTATTTCCTGGCTAAGGGCTTAATCAAAGTGGACTATATATCTCTGGTAAATCTTATAGCAGGTAAGGAAGTTGTTCGTGAATTAATACAGCATGAATTTAATTCTAAGATGCTTAATCTTGAGCTCAAAGCAATTATTGATAAAGGTAGTAAAAGAGTGAGCCAACTAGAGGAGTATGCTTTACTCAAAAAATCCTTATCTACAGATAGCCCATCCAGAAAAACGGCGGAGCTTATGATCGACTATTTAAAGAATGATTAGGCTACTTTGAGTTTTTTGAACTTAGACTTTTCAAACTTACTCTCGGCATAAGCACGATTAATCACTAATTTCTCCTTAACCTTGGCCGAAGGAAGTTCAAACATTGCATCGGTAATAATAGCCTCACAAATAGATCTTAATCCTCTTGCTCCCAGTTTAAATGTAATGGCCTTTTCCACAATATAATCAAGGGCATTATTTTTGAATTCCAATTCAATGCCCTCCATTTCAAACAATTTTTTATACTGCTTGGTAAGCGCATTCTTTGGACTGGTGAGTATCTCCTTAAGAATTTCCTCGTTTAGGGGGTCTAAGTGTGAAATGACTGGCATTCTACCGATTAATTCGGGAATTAGGCCAAAGTTCTTCAGATCTTGAGCAGTGATGTATTGCAATAGATTTTCTTTGTCAATATGCCCGGTTTTAGTATCATTTTTTCCGGCAAAACCGATAGGTTTAGTATCAAGTCGGGTAGCAATATTTCTGGTAATACCGTCAAATGCACCTCCGCAAATGAAAAGGACATTTCTGGTATCTACAGAGATCATCTTCTGATCAGGATGTTTACGCCCTCCCTGAGGTGGAACATTTACAGTAGTTCCTTCCAAAAGTTTCAAAAGAGCTTGTTGAACACCCTCTCCACTTACATCACGGGTTATGGAAGGGTTGTCAGACTTACGGGCAATCTTGTCAATTTCATCAATGTAGACAATTCCTCGCTCGGCAGCCTCTACTTCGTAATTTGCAGACTGAAGCAATCGGGTAAGAATACTTTCCACATCTTCACCTACATAGCCTGCTTCAGTAAGTACTGTAGCATCAGCAATACAAAAAGGAACTTGTAAAATATTAGCTAGTGTACGGGCCAGATAAGTTTTACCTGTCCCAGTTTCACCCACCATAATAATATTAGACTTCTCAATTAAAACCTCTTCTTCAGTGGTTTTTTGCATCAGTCTTTTATAGTGGTTATAAACCGCAACAGAGATGACTTTCTTCGCTTCATCTTGACCAACCACATATTCATCTATGTATTTCTTCATCTCCATCGGTTTGATGAGGTTGAATTTTGGGGAATCGGGTTTATTTTTGGTCTTCATCTCCTCGACAAGGATTTGCTGAGCCTGACTGATACATTTATCACATATATGTGCATGAATGCCTGAAATCATCAGATCAACATCCTTTTTATTCCTACCGCAAAACGAACAAGTAACCTGTGCCATGGTTATAACCTTTTATTTACTGTTTTTTTGTAAGGACTTCGTCAATCAGACCATATGCTTTGGCCTCATCTGCTCTCATCCAATAATCTCTATCTGAGTCTCTCTCAATATCTTCCACGGTTTTACCACTGTGATTGGCAAGTATTTCGTAAAGTTCTTTTCGCAAAGACATAATCAGTTTTAATGAAATTTCCATATCTGCTGATTGACCTTGCATTCCTCCAGATGGTTGATGAATCATTACTCTGGAATGAGGAAGTGCAGATCTTTTATTTTTAGCACCACCAGCAAGCAAAACTGCACCCATTGATGCTGCTAGTCCTGTACAGATAGTGGCAACATCCGGATTTATATATTGCATAGTGTCATATATTCCTAATCCTGCGGTCACAGACCCTCCGGGGCTGTTCACGTATAGAAGTACATCTTTCTTCGCATCTACCGATTCGAGAAATAACAACTGTGCTGTAATAATATTGGCAATATTGTCATCTACCGGTAATCCTAAAAATATAATCCGATCCATCATAAGACGAGAAAAAACATCAATTTCCCTGAAATTAGTGGGTCGTTCTTCAATAACCGATCTGGTCATATTCTCAATGTGGTGAGTAAAGGTGTCAATACTTGAGCCACTTAGACCCTGATCCTTTACTGCAAATTTCCTAAATTCTTGTTTATCAATCATATACAATCTATAATAACGCTAATTAATGTAATAAAATTTGCTAAATATTGGCATTTTATTGCTATAAAAAAAAGTATGCAATCCTCTTTAAACGTTTCTTAGCTTCCTTTTGATCAAAAATTCGTTAGAATTTTCCAATCTTCCTAAAATAAAAATCATTGAATTCGTCAAGGTGCTTTGTTTAATCTATAAGCCGTTATATTTTTACGGTTTATGAAAAAAATATTAATCATCATAGCCGCCCTTGCTGTATTCCTAGTAGTTGGTTTTTATACAGCCAGAAATTATTTGTTACCCCAGATCATTGCTAAGTCAGTCAATTCGGATAAGCCTGCTCCTTCCTATCTTCCTAAAAAAATTGAGAATACAGTCAATTCGGTTAAAAAGGGCATAGATGAAAATTTTGATCAATTGCCGATCATACTCAATAAACTAAATCTCGACTTTGATGATCTTATTCGGATAATCGATAACGTCGATGCAAAGGAAATTATGAAGGCTCAAAATGAACTCTATAATTCTGATATTCAATCCACCAATCAGGCCTATGATATAGTCGTTAAAAATGTTCATCTTCAAGGCTACGACCTTGAGATATTCAGACCTATTTTTAATGAGAAGATGACGGTTAGAAAAATCAATAAGTTCATAAAGATTGCCGAAGATCATCAACTTCAAACTTCAATAAGTATTCCAATGGCCAGAAATACTGCCAAGCAAATTCTGATGAACAATAGAGAGAAAATAGAGTCAGAACTGGCAAAAATAAATAATTAGCCATTCATTGCTACCTTCTTAAACTCGTCGAGGCTTACTTTTTTCTCAGTAATGGTAATTTCTGATTTTACTTTTTCAAGTATCCGTTCTCCTCTTACCGTATTGAAAATCTGCATGTAATTCTTTCCTTCCTCAGCATTAAGGTAGTTATCAGCAAAAGCGTCAATATTATCCTCAAGCTGCGCAGCCATTCCTGTGCTGGCCAGTTGCTGACGTATCATATCTTTAGCTTTCTCCCGTATATCATCGTTCTCAACTTTTATCTCATGATCTTCAGCGATCTTATTACTGATCAATGACCATTTCAGATCTTTGGCATATAGAGGATACTCATGATCAATTTGTTCTTTGCTAAGCTTATCCTGATTGGTCACTAATAACCACTCTTTCAAGAACTCATCCGGCAAATCAATCTTTGTTTTTGCTACAACATGATCTCTAATAGAATTCAATAAAAACTGCTCCGCCTCTCTTTGGTAATTCGCGCTAACCGTTTCTTCGATTTTGGCTACAAACTCCTTTTCGTCCTTTACATTGTCTTTGCCAAATACTTGATCAAACAACTCTTGATTAACATCAGCAGGCTCTTTACGGTTAATGTTGATTATTGTAAAATCAAACTTCCCTTTGATGTCCTTAACCTCATCTTCCGTGCGATTAAGCATATGAGAAATTTCTCCTAAATCAAATGTTTTCTGAAGGTCAAAAGTGATTTTGTCCTCTTTTTTGACCCCTATAAATTTCTTAAGATCCTTCTTATTCAGGTTATTCAGATCAATAGTGGTCTTTTCATCAATTTCCAACGCCTCATTAGTGATGGATCCGAATAAAATATCTCCTTCCAGGCTTTCGTCAGGATTGGTCATTTTACCAAATTGAGTCCGGATATTTTCCATGGTCTCATCCATGGTCTTTTTATCTACTTTGATTTCGTATGAAGTAACTTTTTGCTTTTTACTAATGTCGTAAGGAATTTTTTCTACCATCCCTATGGCATATTCAAAATCAAAATCTTGTTGGTTATCCCAGTCGATTGCTTGGCTTTTTTCTAGATCGGGTAAAGGATCTCCCAATACATTGATCTTATTCTCCTTAATGTAATCGTTGATGGAATGGGTAAGAATATGATTGATTTCATCCACTAATATGGACTTGCCATACATTCTTTTGATTACAGAAGTAGGAACTTTACCGGGTCTGAAGCCCTTAATGTTAGCTTTTTTACTGAAATCCTTTACTTTTTCCTCTACTTTGAGTTGATAATCAGCTTCCTTTAATGTAATTTTAATAGTAGCTTCGGTTGAAGTCTTTTTAGTTAATGTGATTTCCAAAACTGCAGAATTTTAGTTTGATTCTATCTGAAAGAAAAACCCTCAATCTCGAAAAAACTATCGTGACTGAGGGAGTTTTTGTGCGGATGGAGGGACTCGAACCCCCATGCCGTGAGGCGCTAGATCCTAAGTCTAGTGCGTCTACCAATTTCGCCACATCCGCATTCCCATAAAAATGGAATGCAAAGGTAAAACATTTTTGTTAAATACCATAGCATGATTTATAGAAAAGTTGTACAAAAATTTGTATGAGAACAGCAACCATTGACGTAGAACAGGAGAAGAAGGACATTGTTAAAAGGTATCGTAAGTTATTACGAAAGGCAAAACCTGCATTAAAGGACAATGATGCAAAAATAATTAAGAAAGCTTTCAATGTTTCCATGGAGGCTCACGTGGATATGCGAAGAAAATCCGGGGAGCCTTACATCTACCATCCATTAGCAGTTGCACAAATTTGTGTTGAAGAAATAGGATTGGGAACAACATCCATTGTTTCCGCTTTATTGCATGATGTTGTAGAAGATACGGATACCACGATCAATGATATCGAGAAGGATTTTGGGAGGAAAGTGGCTAAAATCATTGATGGGCTTACAAAAATATCAGGAGTTTTTGAATATGGTAGCTCAGAACAAGCTGAAAATTTCAGGAAAATGCTCCTTACACTGTCCGATGATGTAAGAGTAATACTGGTGAAATTGGCGGACAGGCTTCATAACATGAGGACCTTGGCATCCATGCCACGGAATAAGCAACTTAAAATCGCCTCTGAAACCATATATCTTTATGCTCCACTTGCCCACAGACTTGGATTAAATGCAATCAAGACGGAATTGGAAGACCTCTTTATGAAATATATTGAGGCAGATGCCTATGCTGAAATTACTACCAAGATTAAAACAGCAAAACCAATTCAAGACCGGTTTATTCGACGGTTTATAGGTCCTATTCAGAAGGAATTGAAGACACAGGAATTGGACTTTGTCATTATGGGACGCCCAAAATCTGTGTATTCCATTTGGAATAAAATGCAGAAGCAAAATATTCCATTTGAAGAAGTATATGATCTCTTTGCTATCCGAATAATCTTAAATACTAGTATGGAGGAAGAAAAAGCGGATTGTTGGAAAGTATATTCTATTGTCACTGATTTTTATAAACCTAATCCAGATCGGCTTAGAGATTGGGTAAGTACACCTAAAGCGAATGGGTATGAATCCTTGCATACTACAGTAATGAGCAAAGGAGGA
>Ga0316204_10007908_pt1 | contig 15192 bp, 18 predicted proteins | sample 6monrhotite_MG_2_FD_205661 | JGI IMG/M metagenome (GOLD analysis project Ga0316204, IMG submission 205661) | Microbial mat bacterial communities from mineral coupon in-situ incubated in ocean water Damariscotta River, Maine, United States -... | ecosystem: Environmental > Aquatic > Marine >...
TATACAACAGACCATTTTCAATGCCAGCCCGCACACAACACGCGGTGCCTTCCGGACGTAGCGTCAGGCTATCGCCATTGCGGTCTTCAAAGGTGTACATCTCTTTGGCAACGATGTCGGTCACTTCACCAATGGTGCGTACAAACAGCTCGGTCTTTTCGACAATGGGCATACGAATTTCTTCATAACCGTAAGACTGCACCACCTGGCGTATGCACCCTTCCAGATGCTGCCAAAGCGGGCTCTGCTGCGGCACGATGTCGTGCATACCACGCACTATTTTTATACTCTTGGACAAGGTTGTTCCTACGCTATTCAACTTAATGGACCTAACAAAAGGTGGCTATCGACGCTTAAATTCCTGCAACGGTATTCCTTTATCAATATAGGCATCGCCATTGTCATCAACGCCCGCTGCTTTACGTTGTGCGATCTGTTCACGCACAGCGCGTTCAATCTCATCGACCAGCGCCTCATTACTTAATTTTTGGCTCGGTTTACCGCCTACGTACAATAGATTTGGCGAGCCACCAGTCAGACCGACATCGACCTCTTTCGCTTCACCAGGCCCATTCACGATACAACCAATGACCGCGACATCAAGCGGATCGGTAATATCTTCAAAACGAGACTCCAGCGCGTTCACGGTAGAGATTACATCAAACTGCTGACGCGAACAGGAAGGACAGGCGATCAGATTAATCCCCTTGCTGCGCAGACGCAGACTCTTGAGGATATCAAAACCTACCTTAATCTCCTCCAGCGGGTCTGCCGCAAGCGAGATCCGAATCGTGTCGCCAATGCCATCGTTCAATAACATGCCTAGGCCAATCGCTGATTTCACCGTGCCAGAGCGCAGGCCACCCGCCTCGGTAATGCCAAGATGCAACGGCTGTTCAATCTGCGTTGCTAGTTTGCGGTAAGCCGCGACCGTCATAAAAATTTCGGATGCCTTGAGGCTAATCTTATATTCCTGGAAGTCGAGTCGATCGAGGATATCGATATGTCGCAATGCCGACTCAACCAATGCATCAGCCGTCGGTTCACCGTATTTAACCTGTAATTCTTTTTCCAACGAACCAGCATTAACACCAATCCGAATTGGAATATTATGATCACGCGCACTATCGATCACTGCCCTCACTCGGCCTTCTTTACCAATATTGCCTGGATTAATACGCAGACAGTCCGCACCCAGCTCTGCCACACGCAGCGCTATTTTGTAATCGAAATGGATATCGGTCACCAGCGGAATAGATACGCGCTGTTTGATTTTACCAAAAGCCTCGGCAGCATCCATAGTCGGTACAGAGACACGAACAATGTCAGCTCCCACTTTTTGCAACGCCTCAATCTGCCCTACCGTTGCGTCGACATCGCAGGTATCGGTATTGGTCATGCTCTGCACCGAGATTGGCGCATCGCCGCCCACCGCCACATCACCCACCATGATCTGGCGTGATTTGCGACGTATAATTTGTGAAGTTGATTTCATTAAAGCATCACATCCATCGTTCTATTCAGCGTTATTACCCAGTGTAAACCTGGCGACTTTACCGCGCGCAAGGCTACTTTGATCAAATACTTTACCATTAAAGGTCATATTCACAGCCGGTGAATAACCAAACAAAATTTTGAATGGCGCAGTACCACTCAGTACACGCGTTTGACCCGGCTTACCGAGATCAAACATCACTTGTCGCTCATTGGCATCTGTAATTTCAACCCATGATTCAGCCGTAAAGGTTAAGACCATCGAATCTGGAAATGATTGCGCAGCGGCTCTATCATCAATAAACTCAGACTCAGGAGCTGTTTCGACGACCGCGTCACTTGCGCTATTCGTTACCGCGGGTACTTCTTTTACCACTTCAACTGGCTCAACTGCTTTCTCAGCTGGCGCCATCTCAACGGTGTCTATCTCATTAACAGGAGCCGTCATCACAGCGGTGATCGGCTCAGAGGTGACGATTGAAACATCATCAACCACCGCAACATCTTCTATCTTCGCTACATCGAATTCTGATGACATCCCTAACCACAACACGCCAACCAGCACAAAACTGGCTATCGCAGCCATTACAATACGAGAATCAAACGACCCTTTACTTTTAACGACCCGATCAGTGGTGCGACTAACGCTATCAAGCGCCGGCACCGACTGTGTACTCTGCGAATTAAACAACTCAATCAACGGATCTGCCGGCAAGTCCAGTAAACGGGCGTAGTTTCGAAGATACCCAGTCACAAATATCGGCGCAGGAAAGTGATCATAGTCATCGTCTTCCAGTGCCGAAATCTGCTTTTCAGTCAAAAAGAGTTGATTGGCAATATCGGCTATAGAAAACCCTCGGCGTTGACGCTCCGCAGCAAGCACGCCACCAGGCAGACAACCACGTGTTTCAGCCGACACGTCGGCTGACGAAATCACCTCAGGTGATGCACTATCCGCTGTGTTCACAGTCTCTGCCACATCCGCTTCAGCAATAGGCTCACTGCGTTCTGGTGCGGAACGAAAATCAAAACTGAATTTCTTTTGCTCTAATTCACTACTACTTTCTGATGAATCTTTCACGGTTATTCAGACTCCATCATCGTCACGGTTTCATCCGCTAATGGAAAATTTGTTTTCAGCTGGCGCGCATACTCGCCAGCCGCCTTTTCATCACCCAACTTGCGCTCGATTTGAACACCCAACCACAATGTTTCTGCCGTCTGCGTCGAGACTTCAGCAAAACGTTGAAAAAAAGCTCTGGCACGAAGATATTTACCCGCATCATAAGTGATCCGCGACATCTGATACAACGTCACAGGCATGCGTGGATCAGCCTCCAGCACGACTCGAAAATATTTCTCTGCCTTTTCATGATCAGGTTTTCGCATCATGCACTGCGCAAGGTTTTCATAAAATTCATGACGAGGTTTATAAACCGGCGCCGAACTAATCGCCATCAAAAAACTTTTTTCGGCTGCCTCATAATCTTTCTCGTCACAAAGAAATATACCGTAATTATTATGGAGCGAAAAATCTTTCGGTGTGATGTCTAAAGCGATATTGTAGTGTTTTCGTGCATCTTCTGGCGACTTAAGCTGTCGATAAAGTTCAGCAATATAGTGATGTGCAGTTGCCTGCTTAGGGTCTTGTTCGATTGCACGCTGCAGCTTCTCCAGCGCAATTTCGTAATTGCCCTGTTGCATATAAGCCAGCCCCAGGCGCGCATTAATCTCCGCTGAACTCTCACCATCTGCTTTTTTTCTAACCGCGTCAGAAGTACAGGCAACGAGCGATAACAATAGCGAAATAGTGACTAACACACGACAGCGTTTTTTCATGCTTCCTAGCTCACCTGTTTGATTACGCCGAAGCTAGCGCTTCGTCGGGTTCTGTCCTGCACCTTACCGACTAGCTGACCACAGGCGGCATCGATATCTTCACCACGCGTCTTACGCCGAATGGTGACTAAACCCGCCTTAATCAGTGTCTCCTGAAAACGATCAATCACTTCACGTTTAGAGCATAAATAGTCTGAACCTGGAAATGGGTTAAAAGGAATCAGATTAACCTTAGATGGAATTCCTTCCAGCAGCTTCGCCAGTTTCTTCGCTTCCGCCACACTATCATTAATTCCTTCAAGCATCACATATTCAAAGGTCACCTTGCGATGTGGTTTATCGGCAATATAACGCCGACAGGCATCAAGTAATACGCTAATCGGGTATTTTTTATTGATCGGTACGATTTCATCGCGCAGTTCATCGTTAGTCGCATGCAATGAAACGGCCAGACTCACATCAGAGACTTCGCGCAATCGATCTAACGCTGGAACAACCCCAGCCGTACTTAATGTAATGCGACGCTTAGAAAGGCCATAAGCCAGATCGTCCATCATCAGATCCATTGCGCTGACGACGTTATCAAAATTCAGTAGTGGCTCGCCCATCCCCATCATCACCACATTGGTGATGGCACGGCCATCTTTGACGCCACCCCCTAACGTACGGGCAGCGACACGTACTTGAGAGATGATTTCATACACTTCCAGATTACGGTTAAATCCCTGGCGTGCGGTTGAGCAGAAAGTGCACTTAAGCGCACACCCTACCTGTGATGACACACACAGCGTGCCGCGTTCACCTTCAGGGATATAAACAGTCTCGATACAGTTACCATCAGCCAACTTAAGTAGCCACTTGATGGTGCCATCTTCAGAGGCCTGCTCGTAGACCACTTCAGGCATGACTATTTCACATTCTTGCTGTAGCTTGGCACGTAGTGCCTTGCCCAGATTCGTCATGGTTTCGATATCATCGACGCCATGCTGGTGAAGCCATTTCAATAGCTGAGAAGCACGAAAGGCCTTCTCGCCACGCTCGGCGAAGAAGGCCTTCATTGCCTGCTGATCAAGATTCAGCAGGTTTACTTTGGATTGCGTCTCCAAACGATCATTACTCAACTAGCAATGCCCGTTGATTAACGGGTACGAGCGCACAGATCGTTTGCTTCGAAGAAGAAAGCGATCTCGTCTTTTGCAGTGTCAGCCGCATCAGAACCATGAACTGCATTTTCATCGATGCTGCTCGCGAAACGCTGACGGATAGTCCCTTCAGCCGCTTCAGCAGGGTTAGTCGCACCCATCAGGTCGCGATGCTTAAGGATTGCATTTTCACCTTCAAGCACCTGAACGATAACAGGGCCAGAGATCATGAAGTTCACCAGGTCATTAAAGAAAGGGCGCTCGCTATGAACTGCATAAAAACCTTCCGCCTGCTCACGGCTCAGCTGCATCATTCTAGCAGCAATAATTTTCAGCCCGCCCTTTTCGAAGCAGCTGTAGATGTCGCCAATGTGGTTCTTAGCAACTGCATCAGGCTTGATAATGGATAAGGTACGTTCGATGGACATGAAATGAATACTCCGCGATATGCTTAAATAACAGCAAACCCGCACAGGGCGGGTTTGCATAACCGAATTAATTAGGTATTTTAACGCCTTAGCCGGTATCAAGCAATCGCGCAGATGGCTATTTCAGCATCAGGAGCGCCAGGCTACTCGCGCTCTTCAATCCAGGCCATTTGAATCCCCTCCAGAATCCGTTCACCGCAGCGGGCCGGATCATCATCAAAGCCCTCAAGTGCCTGAACCCAATCGGAAAGGTCGACAAAACGCACGGTCAACGGATCGATATCCGGGTGCTTTTCATCCAGCGCAATGGCAATTTCAAGCGAGTCTGTCCATTTCAATTCCATGCCCATCTCTCCGTTATCTGATCGATTTAATGCTGCTCAGAGACCATATTGATGGTGTATTTCGGGATTTCAACCACCAGATCGGTATCCGACACGACTGTCTGACAGCTCAGGCGCGAATCAGGATCCAGCCCCCACGCCTTATCCAGCATGTCATCTTCAAGCTCTTCCGCTTCATTTAGCGACTCAGCACCCTCTCGTACATAAATATGGCAGGTAGTGCAGGCACAGGACATCTCACAGGCATGTTCGATCGAGATATCATTTTCAAGCGCGATGTCGCAAATGGTTTTACCTGCGACGGCATCGATCACCGCTCCTTCAGGGCAGAGCACTTCATGTGGTAAAAAAATCAATTTTGGCATAAATCTATTCCGCGTAAAGGGGTGATTAATCGATAATCTGATCGAGTAATTTACCCGACAGTGCTTCGTTAATGTGAATATCCATGCGTCGAGCTGCAAAGTCGCTGGTCGAACGCTCCAGCTTATCGTGAGCGGCCTTAATCAGCGCAATGTCTTCACTCTGCTGCTTGTCTTTTAGCGCGATGAGTGCTGCCTTGATCGTGACACACTCTTTATTACTCAACATACCATCGGCATCCATGTTGAGCGCCGCCTCAACCGCTTCAATCAGGCGCGCGGAATCTACCAATTGTTCATGCAGGCGACGCTTTTTGACATCATCCGCCGCATAAAGCAACGAATCAGCCAACATTTTTTCAACCTGGCCATCGGTCAAACCGTAAGATGGTTTGATCTCAATGCTACTTTCAACGCCACTGGTAAGCTCCTGCGCTGAGACACTTAACAGCCCATCCGCATCGACCTGAAACGTGACGCGAATACGTGCAGCACCCGCATTCATCGGCGGTATGCCGCGCAGTTCGAAACGTGCCAGTGAGCGACTATCTGCGACCAGTTCGCGCTCGCCCTGCAACACGTGAATCGACATCGCTGTCTGACCATCTTTAAACGTCGTAAATTCCTGCGCGCGCACCACTGGAATCGTGGTGTTACGCGGCACCAGTTTCTCAACCAGCCCGCCCATCGTCTCGATCCCAAGTGACAGCGGGATAACATCCAGTAGCAACATCTCATCGCCAGGCTTATTACCAACCAGGATATCTGCCTGTATTGCGGCACCTACTGCAACCACTTTATCCGGATCGATATCGACCATTGGCTCACGACCAAAAAACTCACCGACACATTCACGCACACGTGGAATTCTTGTTGAACCACCCACCATCACGACATCCTGAATATCGTCCGCCGTCAGTCCCGCATCACGCAAGGCACGACGACAGGGGCGCAAAGTGCGCGTGATCAACGGCTCGATCAACGTTTCAAAGTCAGCTCGCGAAAGCGAACCTTGCCACTGCACACCATCAGCTGTATCAACAGAGAGCTGTACTGTTGTTTCCGACGTTAAAGCTTCTTTGGCCCGATTCGCTTCACCGATGATGCGTCGCAGATCGCTATGCTGCATCTCACCACTCAGGCCCGCCTCAGCCATGATCCACTCAGCCAGTACACGATCCACATCATCACCACCCAATGCAGAATCACCAGCCGTCGCCATCACTTCAAACACGCCGCGACTAAAACGTAAAATTGAAACATCGAAAGTGCCACCACCAAAGTCATACACCACATGCACACCTTCGGAACCACTATCAAGCCCATAAGCAACCGCGGCAGCGGTCGGCTCATTCAGGAGCCTTAATACTTTAAGGCCAGCAAGACGTGCGGCATCTTTGGTTGCCTGACGCTGCGCATCATCAAAATAAGCGGGCACCGTGATCACCACACCATCAAGTTCACCGCCCAATTCAGCTTCCGCTTGCTTCATCAGGGTTTTGAGAATATCAGCAGAAACGGCGACAGGACTGATATCACCCGCCACCGTACTGATGGATGGCATGCCAGATTCAGTCTTAGAAAATTCATAAGGAAGTTTATTTGCGGTTGTTTCAACATCGGCCAAGCCGCGCCCGAGCAATCGTTTTGCCGATGCGATGGTGTTCAGTGGATCCTGATAGGCCGCATCTTTTGCCGCCTGACCAACCACGGGTGGCGCATCAGCAAAATACCGCACCACGGATGGACAGTGGTGATTGCCTTCAGCGTCGACCATCGTCTCTGCATGACCATCACGTACCGTTGCCACCAACGAATTGGTGGTACCAAGATCGATACCCACCGCAAGATGATGTTGACGCTGCAACTTCATCTCGCCAGGCTCACTTATTTGAAACAACACCATAATCTAATCAATATTCCTTTGCGCCACCAATATCAGCCGACTAATTAAACGCATCTTCAATCTCATCCAGCTCATCATTCAAACGAGAGATAAACTGCATCTCATCATATAAGCGATGCGCCTTTACCAGAGACTCTGAGGCATCATCCTCAAAGGCCTCTTCTATCGCCAACTGCAATCCCATCAAGCGCTTTTGCAATTCATTTGCTAACTGCATTAACGCTCGCTCAGCATTATCACTATGTTGCGCATCCTCTAAACGCTCACGCAACTCAATCTGCTCGGTAAGAAATGCAATATCTTTACTGGTCACCGAGTCATCAATATCAACACCCCGAAGCTGAAGCAGATAACGCGCTCGCGCCAGTGGAGACTTCAATACATTATAGGCTTCATTAATCAGCGCTGTCAGCTGCACCGATATCCGGCGCTCTTTTTCGGTCGCGTTGACAAAACGATCTGGGTGGATCAACCCCTGCATGTCACGATATCGCTGGGTCAATACATCTCGATCAATATCGTAGACAGCAGGGAAATTAAACAGCTGAAAATAGTCTTTGGAAAAGAGGGATTCCATCGCCACGCGCTAAACCTGAACCTATACAGCCAGTAACTAGACTGTAAAGCTCTCGCCGCAACCGCAGGTATCAGCTACATTTGGGTTATTAAACTTGAAGCCTTCATTTAACCCTTCTTTCGTGTAGTCGAGTTCTGTGCCATCAAGATACAAAAGACTTTTAGGATCAACGATGACTTTAACGCCAAAGTTCTCAATCACGACATCATCTTTTTCAACTTCATCGGCCACCTCAAACACGTAGGCATAACCAGAACAACCAGAGGTCTTAACTCCTAGTCGCAGGCCGATGCCTTTACCACGTGTTTCAAGGTAACCGTTAATATGATTAGCGGCAGATTCTGTTAACGTAATTCCCATAACTCTCTTCTCAAATATCCAACAACATCAATGACCGCGATTAACTAGCGCCAGCGACCTTTTCAGGCACATCAACTGCCGTAGCACTTTTGCTATTGTAATCTTCAATTGCCGCTTTAATGGCATCTTCTGCCAACACAGAGCAGTGAACCTTAACCGGCGGTAACGCGAGTTCTTCCGCAAGCTCAGTATTCTTGATTTCACTCGCCTGCTGCAACGTTTTACCTTTCACCCACTCAGTCAATAGCGAACTCGATGCAATCGCAGAGCCACAGCCATAGGTCTTAAACTTGGCATCTTCAATCACACCCTCGTCGCTCACCTTAATCTGCAGCTTCATCACATCGCCACAGGCTGGTGCACCGACCATACCAGTGCCAACTGCATTATCATCTTTGTCGAATGAACCCACATTCCGTGGATTCTCGTAGTGGTCCATAACTTTATCACTATATGCCATCTTTATACTCTCCTGGTGAGCTTAATGCGCTGCCCATTGAACTTTTGATAGATCAACACCATCCTTGTACATCTCCCACAGTGGCGAGAGTTCCCTAAGCTTATCAACCTTTTTTCGCACCAACTCAATGGTGTAGTCCACATCCGCCTCGGTGGTAAAACGGCCTAATGAAAAACGTATTGAGCTATGCGCCAATTCATCTTCACGACCCAATGCTCGTAACACATATGAAGGCTCAAGACTCGCCGATGTACAGGCCGAACCTGACGAGACCGCAATGTCTTTCAGCGCCATGATCAATGACTCACCTTCAACAAAATTAAAACTGATATTCAACAGACCCGGCACATGATGCGAGAGATCACCATTAATATAGATCTCTTCCATATCGCTAAAGCCAGCCAGTAATCTTTCACGCAACGCTAAAAGACGTTCAGACTCTACAGCCAGCTCTTCTTTAGCAACACGGAACGCCTCACCCATACCGACGATCTGATGCACTGCCAGCGTACCAGAACGCATGCCGCGCTCATGTCCACCGCCATGCATCTGTGCTTCGATACGAATACGCGGCTTACGGCGCACATACAGCGCACCAATTCCTTTCGGCCCGTAAATCTTATGGGCAGAAAATGACATCAGATCAACCTTCATCTTTTCAAGATCGATCTCAACCTTGCCCGCGCTCTGCGCAGCATCACAATGAAAGATCACCCCTTTGCTACGTGCCAATTCACCAATCGCAGCGATGTCCTGTATGACACCCGTCTCGTTATTAACGTGCATGATCGAGATCAAAATCGTATCGTCACGAATCGCATCTTCCAACACTTTCATGTCGATAAAACCGGTATTTTCGACCTCTAAATAGGTCACTTCATAACCTTCACGTTCCAACTGACGACAGGTATCGAGGACTGCCTTATGTTCAGTTTTACAGGTAATGATGTGTTTACCTTTTTTCTTATAAAAGTGCGCCACGCCTTTAATCGCCAGGTTGTCTGATTCCGTCGCACCCGAGGTCCAGACAATCTCACGTGGATCGGCATTAATTAATGCAGCCACATGCCCGCGAGCCTCTTTAACCGAATCATCCGCCTTCCAGCCAAACACATGTGAACGCGAAGCGGGATTACCAAAATCACCGTCCATTGTTAAACAAGCCATCATCTTTTCGGCCACACGTGGATCTGCTGGTGTCGTCGCAGCATAATCCAGATAAACAGGCACTCTTTCACTATTGCTCATATCGCCTCAGTCATTCCTTAAACATTCACTCTCGAAACTAAAACAGCCATCACACCCAGCCACTATTCAACTTCAATAAACTTTCAATCTGCCGCTGCAATGAAGCAATCAGCCGATCAACATCATCAATCGTATTACCACTACCAAAACTCACTCGGACCGCGCCATGCGCTAATCCATCATCCACACCCATCGCTCGCAATACATGGGTTGGTTCACCACTATCACTTGCACAGGCAGAACCACTTGAAACAGCAATGCCATCACGATCCAGGTTCATCAACAGGGTTGACCCCTCAATCCCATCCACCGCAAAGAAGATGGTATTCGGTAGTCGCCTTGCCTGCTGCGAAAAAATCACCAACCCAGCGATAGCCTGCAACGCTCGTTCTGCCCTGTCACGCAACTGCTCACAATGATCAGTTCGCTGCTGCAAGCCAGACTGCATTAATAATGCTGCCGCGCCAAAACCAACGATACCAGCCAGGTTTTCAGTACCCGCTCGCAACCCTGCTTCATGGCCACCGCCGTGCAACAGAGGCTGCAGCGTTAATCCTTTTTCAATCACCAACGCGCCAACACCTTTTGGCCCGTATATTTTATGTGCTGAGAGGCTCATTGCCGACACGCCCAGCGCATCAAAATCAACCTTCATCTTGCCAAGCGCCTGTACCGCATCGGTATGCATCATCGCACCTTGTCGCCTCGCGATGGCGCTCAACTGCTTAACATCCTGCACCACACCGGTTTCGTTGTTCGCCAGCATCACCGATGCTAAGGCGGTTTTATGCTTAGACAAAACCCGCTCAAACTCAGCCTGCTTCATAACACCATCACCATCTACAGCAACATGGGCCAATGAATACCCCATTCGCTGCAATGCATTTGCTGGCTCTAATACCGATGAATGCTCCGTCGCACCGACAATCAGCGCGCTACCTGCATCCACCACCGCCATCATTCCTTTCAGCGCTAAATTATTGGCTTCAGTACCACCGCTGGTAAAAACCACCTGCCTTGGCTGCACCCCCACCAACATCGCAACTTGCTCTCTTGCAAGCTGCAGTGCCTGTTGTGACTCACGTCCCTGTCGATGAGCGCTAGACGGATTCCCATAACAACTACCGTTCAAATAAGGCAGCATCGCTTCAAACACCCGATCATCGATAGGCGTTGTCGCGTTATGGTCCAGATAGACCGACATCAGTCCACACCAGCCACCATCAATGGTTTAGTTGGCGCTGCCACCGATAACCGATGCAAATGTCGAATTCTGGGCCTGCTTCTGAAGATTATCCTGTCGTACCGCAATGTCTTTCACCGCATTACGCTCAACCAACTGGCCAAGACTAATGTTCTCAAGGAACTCATATAGCTGACGGCTGAGGTCTGACCATAATTCATGAGTCAAACACGGCTTACCATCCTGACAGTTACCCATACCACCACAACGTGTCGCATCAACCTTTTCATCAATTGCAGTGACCACATCGGCCACCGCAATTTCATTTGCAGCTCGACTTAAACGATAGCCGCCACCCGGGCCACGTGCACTATCAACCAACCCCTGCTTACGCAGCTTGGCAAATAGCTGCTCAAGATAGGACAGAGAAATCCCCTGGCGCTGAGAAATATCAGCCAATGGCACCGGACCTTCCTGCGCATGTAGCGCCAAGTCCAGCATCGCAGTCACTGCATAACGCCCTTTTGTAGTCAGTTTCATTTCGATCTACCTTTGTAATTGTAAGGTATTAAGCATTCTACATTGTTGATTGTTTTAGTCAAGATTTAAATAACTTAATTGTTGATTGTTTTAGTCGGTCTTTAGGTCGCCTGGCACAGCAGGGTCTTTAGCTTGCTCATCACTCCCACCCCGCAATTTTTTTTTCCCTTCTGAATCAATATTATACAAATCTAATTCGGGTAGCGGCGAGACATCCACATCAGCACCCAGCTGTTTAAGCGCTGTATTAAGTTCTTCTATTTTCCCATCCATCGCATGGATATGATCCAGCATGCAATTAACCGCGTTGGCCACAGGGTCTGCCGCATCTTGCGATACACCATACGCATCAAAACCGATCTTTTTGGCAAACTCACGGCGTTTTTTAACCTCTACATCCTGACTGCTTCGCGCCACATGCCCAGGCACACCGATCATCGTCGCACCCGCTGGCACATCTTTCGCCACCACTGCGTTTGAACCGATACGTGCGCCCTCATTAACCATGATAGGACCCAGCACTTTAGCACCTGCCCCCACCACCACATTATTCGCCAGTGTTGGATGGCGCTTTCCTTTACTCCAACTCGTACCACCCAGCGTCACACCATGATAAAGCGTGCAGTCATCGCCAATCTCGGCGGTTTCACCAATCACCACTCCCATGCCATGATCGATAAAAAAGCGTCGCCCAATCTTTGCCGCCGGGTGAATTTCAACCCCAGTCACCCAGCGCGCAAAAGTCGACAGCATGCGCGCCAACCAGGTCAGGCCGAAATTCCACAGCGAATGGCTGCAGCGATGAAAGATCACCGCATGAACACCCGGGTAAGTCGTCAACACCTCAAAGGTGTTGCGCGCGGCAGGATCGCGCTCAAAAACACACTTAATATCTTCTCGCACACGCTTAAACATGGTTATTTCCAGATTCAGACTTCAAACAAAAAATCACTGAGTAGAAGTTTAACATAGCACTTTAAAGTCACTAAAAAATGCGACTGTTATTAACAAATTAAGGTAAGAAGCGAATAATCCAGAACAGATCAAATTCAGATCAGATTCAAATCAAGCCTGCTTTTGCACCGCCGTCAAAATCCCACGCAAGATATTTAACTCCTGCTTTTCCAGTCGAGCACGATTATAGACACGTCGCAAGCGGTGCATCAAAAACTTGGGCTTTGCCGGGTCGAGGAACCCACTCGCCACCATCACCTCTTCTAAATGCTGATAAAACTGCTCGACTTCTTCCATCGTCGCCAGCTCAACCTCATCTGATTTTGACTTCGCAGCAACCACCTCTCCGCCCACCTCCTGAGTCATGCGCACTTCATAAGCGATCACCTGTATCGCCGCTGCGATGTTTAACGAGGGATATTCGGGGTTAGTCGGAATATTCACTAAATAGTGACAACGACTGAGCTCGGCATTGGTCAAACCCGAATGCTCACGCCCAAAAACCACCGCAACGGGCGCATCGACACACTCCTCAACCACCTTGGCAGCGCACTGCCTCGGGTCAAGCTGCGGCCAACTGATACTACGCAGCCGTGCGCTTGCACCCACCACCAGCGTACAGCCCGCCAACGCCTCATCCAGCGAGTCACACACCACCGCCTGTGCCAGTAGATCATCGGCACCCGACGCCCTTGAAGTCGCTTCAGCACTGGGAAACACCTTCGGCTCAACCAGATAAAGCGACTGTAAGCCCATGTTTTTCATAGCCCGTGCAGTCGCACCAATATTCCCAGGGTGAGAGGTATTCACCATTACTATTCTTATATTCTCAAACATCGCGCCACCATACCGTGCCCACATATCCTCTATCAAGTCGATTTACAACGAAAATTAAAGATAAATAGGCTTCGCTGGGATACCACCCCCGGGTCATTCTCTGATATTCTTAGCCCCCGAAGAAATTGACCACCCTAAAGTGACCCCCTGAGCCATGCATCCAACCCTAAACATCGCCGTACGCGCCGCACGAAGTGCCGGTAGCATCATCATGCGCAACATGGATCGTATCGATTCCCTCAATGTGACCGCCAAAGGGAGAAATGACTTTGTCTGCGACGTCGACAAAATGGCTGAAGCTGAGATTGTCGCCACTCTGCGCAAGGCGTTCCCGGATCACGGCATCTACGCCGAAGAAGGCAGCATGCACAAAGGGGATGAGCATCGCTGGATCATCGACCCACTCGACGGCACCACCAACTACCTACACGGCTTCCCACAGTTTTCTGTTTCAATCGCACTGCAGTGCAACAACCGCATTGAACAGGCAGTGGTCTACAACCCGCTGCATCAGGAACTGTTTACCGCAACCCGCGGTGGTGGCGCTTTCCTTAATGATAAACGCATCCGCGTCAGCAAGGCCAAAGGACTCGAAGGCTCACTACTCGGCACCGGCTTCCCATTTCGCCATCCTCAGCACCTCGATGCCTATATGGAGACATTTAAAGTGATGCACCTGCAAACAGCAGGCATTCGTCGCGCGGGTTCTGCCGCTCTCGATCTCGCCCACGTCGCCAGTGGCAGACTTGATGGTTTTTGGGAAATCGCACTAAAGCCGTGGGACATGGCAGCAGGCGTACTATTAGTACAGGAAGCGGGTGGACTCGTGGGTGATTTTAGTGGCGGCCAGGATTTCCTAGAAACAGGAAATCTTGTCGTCGGTAACCCAAAGATTTTCAAAGCAATCCTTCAAGGCATCCAGCCACACCTGACTGACGAGCTAAAAAAATAATTCGAATTCGACAATCCTCTCCTTAAGTTCCCCACCGCGTAACCGACATATGGAGGAACTTAAGGAGAGGTTATGACCCGCTATAAAACACATCTAATCGCAGTTAAGAAGTTCAACGATAAAGAAGAGATGATTATGCGGGACATTCGCGATGCGATGGAGTACCTCGCTATCATGATGTCTCATCACGACTCATCCAATGACAATGGCCACCGATCTCGCACACAAAAAGCAAAGCAGCTCGGATATCAATCGCCAGCCACCCATATCTATTGTTACGACGCAAAAGTGATTCCGTTTCCTCAGAGCCACAACTAAACAATCACAATCACAATCACAATCAAACACGCTATCACGGTGAAAAATCACCGTGCATACGCTCCGCACCCCAACAGCACACAGCCATCTATCGATAAACCCGCCGGCTTTTCGTCGCCCACCTTAAAGAATCATCATTTTTTCTAAACACAACACTAGACAACACCCGCCTAATGACGCAAAAATACCCCTGCAACATTCAACAGGGACTAGAGACAAATAATGACTGAACCGCTATTACCGCTGAT
>Ga0316204_10007909_pt1 | contig 15190 bp, 13 predicted proteins | sample 6monrhotite_MG_2_FD_205661 | JGI IMG/M metagenome (GOLD analysis project Ga0316204, IMG submission 205661) | Microbial mat bacterial communities from mineral coupon in-situ incubated in ocean water Damariscotta River, Maine, United States -... | ecosystem: Environmental > Aquatic > Marine >...
GTCTGCCTGCGAGCTGAGGACGCCCTGGGACCGCCAATGGCGAAGTGCCCCGACCAGGGAGATTCGGGCGTGTGTGACGCAAGCTGCACGGCACCGGCCACCAGACCTTGTCGACTTGATACCGACGAATCGTCCGGGGATTCGTTAGCGCAGCGAGCACACGTCGAATCTCCCAAGGGGCACCGCGCCAGCGACGACGATCGGGAAGTCCAAAACCCCAACAGGCAGCACGACGGCGCCTTGCCGTGACGCTCAAACACCGAGCCCGCGACTGCCGAGACCGCTCTCGCCAGTCCCATCAACCTTCGTCAAACCGAGCCGACCCCCGACAAACCCCGACAAACCCACCGAACCCCGACAAACCCACCGAACCCCCGACGACCCAACAAACCCAGCCGATCACTCCCCAGTATTCCCAGCCGCACAAACCCACTCACCACAGAAGTGCTCAACAACGCCAGGATCATCAACATCCAGAAACCGCATCGTCTGAAGCTTGGCCCCATCCCAGACCCGAGGCGCCCCATGAGCCCCGGTCACAGGCGCCGGTCGGTTGGTCTCGGGCGGCCGCGCGGTCTGCGGGTCGAACTGCGAGATCGCGGGCCCCGAGAGCGGCCCCGAGGCTGCCTCCAGCCCCTCGATCGCGTAGGCGTACGGCTCGTGCTGCACCGCCCCCATGCCTCGGGCCATCAACTCCGTGGTGATGTTGGGGACCTGCTCGTCGCCGACGGAGAGCTGGAGCAGCAGCGAGCGCCCCTTCAGCTCGTCCACGTAGCTGGCGGGGTCCACTGGATCCCAGAGGAGCTGGCTCACCGCGTAGAGGAGCTGTCGGTCGGGGGGCTCGGTCAGGTTGTCCATGATCATCGGCTCGAACTGGCTCCAGTTGCTGGAGCGCTCCAGCATGGTGGACCAGGCGCTGCCGGGTACGTGCGCGACCCCGTGGCCGATGCGGTCGTTCAGGGCGAGCAGCGTGCTGCCCTCGATGCCGCCGAGGGAGATGCCGTAGTAGTTGAGCGCGGTGCCGTCGGGCAGGCCCAGCAGGGCGGGGTCATCGAGGAGCTCGCCCTCCAGGATCAGCCGGCTCAGGGCCACATTGTTGGCGACCCCCTGGGCCAGCTTGTCGGTCAGTGAGGGGAACTGGCCGGGGTCCGCGCCCACCGTGACCGGGGTGATGAGGTCCGTGGTCGTGAGGCCGCGCCAGACCGTGCCGATCAGGATGGCCCCGGCCCGGTTGGCGAGCTCCACCACGCCGGAGGGATCGTCCGGATCTTCGAGGTAGTCCTCGGGGCGGGAGAAGATGCCGTGGCCGAACTGCCAGACGGGCACGGTGCCCTCGGCGGCGTCGCGCGCGGAGTCGGGGACGTGGATGAAGAGCTTCGCCTCGGCGCTGCCCTGGGGCTCGGGGATGCCGTCGGCGTCGATGATGAAGTCGTCGTCGTCCTCCAGCCAGCTGTCCACGGTGAAGGTGCCGGAGAGCTGCATCCAGGTGTCGGGGGGGAGCTCTTCGGTCTCCACGTCCAGATCCCAGGCGTCGGGGATGCCCACGGCGTCGACGATGGCCCGGGTGGGGGCGGTGGCGTCGGAGGTGGGGAAGTCGAAGGCCAGGGCGATGTCGGAGAGGCCGGCGGCTTCGAGGTCCACGACCAGCGCCCGGTAGTGGGCCGCCCACTCGTCGCCGAGGATCTCGCCGTCCTGGGTGACGGGCTCGTCGTTCAGCAGCGCCGAGAACCAGTCGGGGGCGGGCATCACCGCCTCGGTGACCACCACGGCGACGCGGTGGCCGGCGCTCATGGGCTCCAGCGGGCGCACGATCAGCGTGGGGGCCTCCTGGTCGGGGTAGGCGTCCAGCTCGGCGAAGCAGCGGATGGGGGCCCCGTCGGTGAGATCCCACATGAGCACGTCGCCGGGGGTGCCCACGTCGTCGTAGCCGGGGAGGGTGGCGGGATCGATGCTCACGCCCGGGGCGATGATGGCGGTCTGGACGACGGAGAAGCCCTCGCGCCAGTTGACCCGGTCGACGGGGAAGGGGGTCTCGGCGTCGGGGACCGCGCCGTCGGGGATGGCGACGCGGCCGTCGACGATCAGGTGGGCGCTGGGGAAGGGCCACATCAGGGGCTTGTCGACCGCCTCGGTGTCGGTGGTCTTTCCGTTGCAGGCGAGGAGGGTGAGCCAGAGCATGGGCGGCAGTGTACTACCGGGGCTGCTGGCTCCACTACTCCTCCTCGCAGGTCTCCACCCGGTACAGGCCGAGCGTCAGCGGCTGCTCTCCGAACTGCACCCACCCGTCGCTCAGGGGCGTGATCGCCTGTGTCACCACCGCGTCCCCGCAGGCGACGCCCTCCGAGCCGTTCGCCAGCCGGTCCGCGGTGCCGATGTAGCGCCACTCCCCGGCCTGCAGGGGCACCGGGCTGAGCGGCAGCCAGACCCCGGGGGAGTGCTCATTGATCCAGGCGTGGAACACCAGATCCGGATCCTGCGAGCCGTCGTAGCGCACCACCGCGCCCTCCGGCACCTTGCCCGCCTCCCGGCTCAGGAAGCGGTGCTCCTCGGTCCAGGCCCAGTCCGCGCCCAGGGGCGCCCGCGCGGTCCACCAGCTCGCCAGGATCATGGCCCCCGCCGCGAGCGTCAGCCGCGTGTCCTCCTCTCGCAGCTTCGTCAGGGCGAGCGCGCTCAGGCCGCAGAGCCACGCCTGGGCGGGGAGCTGGAAGCGCAGGGGATCGAACACGGAGTCGTGGGTGATCGGCAGGTAGGGCAGGGTGCCCAGCAGCAGCGCCGCCCCCATCAGCCACGCCGCCGCCTTGGAGGGGCCCGGCCGCAGCGCCAGGGCGGCCAGGAGCGTCAGCGCCAGCGGGGTCGCCCAGGGGTTCAGCGGCACCAGCGCCGAGCCCACGCCGGGCAGGAGGTCCACGAAGTGCAGGTTGCTCTGCTGCATCACGGGCGGCAGCTCTCCCTGGAAGTACTGGAGCAGCTCGACGCCTCGCCAGCCCACCAGCGCCAGCCCCAGCGCCACGCCCTCCCAGCGCCGACGCCACGCCAGCATCCCCAGCGGCAGCAGCACAAAGAGCCCCTGCATCGGGCGCAGGTGCACCAGGAGCCCCACGCTCAGGGCGGACAGCAGGGCGCCCGTGCGGTCGCCTCGGGCGGCGCCGTAGAGCGCGGCGACCTGAAGCGTCCCCACCAACACGAAGTGGATCTCCGAGCCCGCCACGGCCACCGGCAGCGGCGTCACCGCCAGCAGCAGCGCGGCGACGCTGGCGATCCACTTGTCCTTCGTCAGCGCCTTTACGCAGCCGTAGAGGAGCGGCACGGTCAGCGCTGACAGCGCGAGGTTCACCGCCAGCGCGTGATCGGTCGGCGCGCCCAGCGCCCGCGAGATGAGCCCCATGATCGCGGGCCAGCCGTCGCCGTAGTAGGGGTTGCTGCCCTCCAGGCCCTGGGCCGTGAGCAGCCGGTTGAAGGCGGCGTCTCCGCCCAGCAGCACGCGCTGGGGAGACAGCGCCGCGCGCAGCGCCAGCGCGCCGAGGCCGAGGCCCCAGGCCCGCGCCGAGCGCGGGGCCGCGACGATCATCAGGGCGAACCAGCCGATGACTACAGCGTGCAGACCGCGCCAGGGCCAGACGTGTGAGCGCGGCCGCGCCTTGTCCATGGTGGGGCCCTCGCCCAGCTCGCCCTCGGAGGGCTCGGGGGCGCTGGACATGCGGCCGCGCAGCTCCGGGGCGTGCTCGTCCAGGCGCTCACAGGCCTGATCCACGATCGCCGGCAGGGGCTCCCAGTCGAAGCTCTCCGAGCCATCCGTCAGATCCTGGCGCACCCAGAGATCCGCCCCGCCGCCGGTGCAGACCGGCGAGGCGCCCTCGGCCGCCTGGGTCAGCTCGATGATGAAGGAGCGCTCGCCGCCGTCGAGGGACGTCAGGTGGTAGCGCACGAACTCCGGATGCTCGGTCTGCTCACGGAGGGTGGTGCCCTCGGGCAGGGGACCGAGTGGATCCGCGTGAGCGGCGGCGATGAGGAGCAGGAGCAGGGGCACGCCGGCCATGGTAACTTGCGCGCAGGAGTCGCGATGATCTTCCTCTTGCTTGCCTGCACGGACGCCCCCAAAGACATCTCCGCCTACGCGCACCCGGAGGTGGGTGAGGCGGCGCCGGAGTTCATCCTCCTGGACGTCAACGAGACCTCCGAGAGCTACAACCTGGACGTCTCGGTGAGCGATCGAGCGGGCAACGTGAGCGCCTGGTACTTCGGCCACGCGACGTGAAGCTACTGCAGTAGCCAGTTTGGCTACCTCGATGCGCTGCAAGCCGAGACCGACGCGGTGATCCTCGGCGTCAATGAGGCCGGGCTCGAGTCCGGCAACGACGACTTCACCGACGGGCGGGATCTGCCCTGGCTCCAGGAGACCGACGCGGAGTCGGTCTGGAGCCTGTGGGGCGTGGAGTATCGGGACGTGGTGATCCTGGACGCGGACGGCCAGTTCAACGCGGTCTACAATCTCTCGGAGAACGACCTCGGCGAGCCGGACGCTCAGGCGACGCTGCTGTCGCTGCTGGATGACGCAGGCTGAGCCAGGCTGCTGACCCAGCCTGTGTGCCCCACAGGGCTCAGGGAGTGATGAGCACGTCTGCGGCGATCGCCGTCGCGCCCAGCCAGTCGAGCAGGTAGTCATTGAAGCTGGTGGGGCCGCCGCCGTCGTCTACTGTGTCCATTGCGAAGACGAGGTTCTTCTCGACGCCGACATGCGTGGCGTCATCCGGGCCGTAGAACCAGGGGCCGCGCGGGGGGAGGCCGCCGGAGGGGGACGAGCTGCCGGCCTCCTCGGAGTGCACATCCATCCCGAGCAGCGCCGCGGCCTGAGTGCGCTGGTGGCTCTCGTACTCTGCGTCATCAAGCACCGAACCGCACAGCAGCGGAGAGTTGCAGCGGTCGTCCCACTCCGTTGAGTGCTCCGTTCCCACGTTGCGGTGGAGATCATTGGGGTCGGAGAGGTCCTGCCGTATCATGGTGGACCCTTGGAGATGGTTGAACAGCACGTGCATGTGGTTCATACAGAGGGGGGACGGGCCGCCGTGGAAGGCTTCACAGGACAGATCCTGCGGCACGCCCCAGGTGTCGTAGAGGTCGGCGACCCACCTCTCCGGATCGGCGCCGGCGCTGACTTCGTAGACATCACTGCAGTCATTGATTGTAGTGAGTGAGGTGCCGGCGCCGTCAAAGTCGATGTCGCCGGAGCAGGCCAGGGAGTATGGATTGTTCAGCGGACTGAAGACGGTCGACGGCAGCACGGTGAAGTTCGCGTCCAGCACATACCGCACGTCCGGATCGGGGGCCGTCGGGGTGGCCTTGCCGGCGATGATGTCCGCGCGGAGCTGATCGGCCTGCATGATCAGGCCGCCCATCCCGCCGGAGCTTCCGACCAACAGCACGGTGTCCGCCTCGTCCATGTTCTTGAGCTCCCCTTGAGCAAACGCCGCCGAAGCCGTCCCGTCGATGAGCGCGTCGACGGCGGCGTCGAGGATGCTGGCGCCATGAAAGTGCAGGTCGAGCGGCGTGCCCAGGCTGGGGGAGGTGCCCGAGAGGCTCGCGGTGCCGCTGAACCGGTCGAAAGAGCACTTGTGGATCTTCACGCGGTTCCAGCCCGCGAAGTTGTTGATGCTGCTGTCGCTCAGGATGCCCGTGCCTTCAATCGGAGAGTCGATGGTGAAGGTGCTCATCTCATCTCTCTCGCTGGGATACAGCGGCTCACACTCCCCCAGCGAGCTGCAGGAGCCGCCGCCCTGGACGGCGATGACCCAGTCATCCGCGTGCTGGGGGTCGGTCGCGGGGGCGATGTGCATCGCGGGCACGCTCCCATCCAGGCACTCAATCCCCAAGGTGTCGAAGGCGTCTTGCAGAAAGACAACCTCCATGTCGCCGGAGGCGCCAGCACACGCTGTCGGAGTCAGGGGCGCGCCGTGTGGGTCGTAGCAGAGCGTCGCCGCCGTTGAAGAGGAGATGCCGTGGCGAAGCTCATCGGCCTGCACGGTGGGCGAGAAGAGGACAGAGGTCGCCCCGATGAGATACAGATACATGACTGTCTCCGATGCTTTGTGTGTTGAGTCCCAGTCCCCGCTCGGAGAGTAACGGAGGTCGGGTCAGGCAATGTTCACAACAATCCAACAATGTGTTTGTGAGAATGTGTCTGTGAGGATGTGTCTGTGACATTCTGAACGCAGAAACGCCGCCCCGGCCGAAGCCGGAGCGGCGCTCTCGTGTCGCGCGATCGCGAGGGGCTTAGCGTCCGGACTTGCCGGACTTTCCGCCGGACTTTCCGCCGGACTTGCCGCCGCTGCTGGCCTTGTCATCGCCGCTGCTCTTGGCGCCGGCGTCGGCGTTCTTGTCCTCGGCGCCCTTGTCCGCGGGGGCCGCCTCGGTGGTCTTCTTGTCCGCGGAGGCGTCGTTGTTGGCGGGCGCCTCCGTGGTGGAGGCGTTGGCGCCCTCATCCGTGGTCGAGCTGCCGCCGCTCGAGAGCGCGAGGCCCAGGACGATCAGGCCGCCCACACCGACGACGGCAGCGCCGGCGCCCATGTAGACCGTGTTGCGGCGCCTGGGGTGACCCGGACCGCGAGGGCCCTTGGGGCCGCGAGGCCCCTTGGGGCCGCCGGGGCGGGGACCGCCGCCCTTGGGGCCGCCGGGCTTGGGGCCGCCCGCGGGCTTCCGCGCCGCCGGCTTGCGAGCACCACCGCCTCCCCCTCGTCCGCCTCTTCCCTTAGCCATGTGATCTCTCCTTGATGGTATTTCTGGTGACAGAGACTAACCTCTTTCCGGCCTTAAAAGGGAACTCCTGGCGAGAACTTGCGCCAGTCGAGCCCTGCAAAGCGTCGTCTGGAGGGGCGGGTTCACCACGGCTGGCGCGGGCCAGCGTTCATGGGGTCGTCCATGAGCGCTGGGGGCGTGAGCCAGGGCAGGAGCGTATCAGGCGCCGCTGAACTGGACGTCTTCGAACATCAGGCTGCCGAGCTTCGTGCTGGACCAGGGCCAGGGATCGTTGCCGACCGCCGCGAGCTTCCCGAAGAGGGAGAGCAGGTTGCCGGTGACGTTCATCTCGGTCACCGGCGCGCCGATCACGCCGTTCTCGATCAGGTGCCCGCGGCAGCCGAAGGAGAAGTCGCCGGTGTTGTTGTCCGCGTTGCCGCCGAGCCAGCCCGTCACGTAGATGCCGCTCCCGGCGTCGGCGATGAGCCCCGCCAGATCGCGATCTCCCGGGGTCGCCAGCAGGTTGCTGCTGCCGCCGGAGGTGGGCGTGAGACCGGCCTTGGCCCCGTAGTAGGTGTCCACGTAGAGGTTCTTCAGCACGCCGCCTTCGATGAGGGTCATGGGCTTCGCCGCGATGCCCTCGCCGTCGAAGTACCGGCTGGAGAGCCCGCGAGCGACCAGCGGATCGTCCTTCACCGTCAGGGACTCGCCGGCGATCGACTCGCCGACCTTGCCCGCGAGGAAGGAGCGGCCCTGCTGAATCGACTTCGCGTTGGCGGAGCGCAGCAGGTAGCTGAGCAGCCGGCTCGACGACCGGGGATCGACCACCATCACGGTGCGGACGGTGGGCCCCTTGGTGGCGCCGCGCTTCCGCTCGGCGAGGCGCAGGGCCTCGGCGGTGATCTGCTCGGGGCCCCACTGGAACTGATCGAGGTGGTGCCCGCCGACCCAGGTGCCGCCTCGGAGGCGCTTGTCACCCTCCTCCTTCAGCACCGCGGAGGCGCCGCGCCACACGCTGGTGGTCTCGTAGGCGCCCTCGAAGCCGTTGGAGCTGACGCCCGCCCGGACGGCGTGGTCGTTGTAGGCCCCGCTCGTCGCCGAGATGACGCCCTCGTGGGCCATCACCAGCGCGTTCATCTCCTTGCACCAGCCCTCGCGCTCGTCGGCGGTCAGCCCGGCGAGCCCGGCGTCCATGAGGTCCAGATCGACCTCGCTGCGGCCCTCGAAGAGGGATGGATCCGGCAGCACCCGGTGGGGATCGGGCTCCAGGGCCCGGGTCAGCGCCACCGTCTCCTTGATGAAGGCCTCCAGCCGGTCGCTGCGGGCGTCCGTGGTGGAGTGGGAGGAGTACTTCCCCCCCGCGTACAGCGTGATGGAGAGGGAGTTGGAGGTGCTCTCCTGGACCTTCTCCAGCGCGCCGTCGCGGTAGTTGACCTCGACGAAGCGGTTGCGGGTGGACCAGGCGAAGACCCCGTCGGCGCCGGCGGCGCGAGCGAGCTTCACGGCGAGGGAGGCGCGCTCCAGCAGATCGTCCTGCAGTGACTCAAGCATCCTCGCCTCCAACGGTCATGCGGCTGACCAGCACGGTGGGCATGCCCTGCGAGACGGGGACGGACTGACCGCCCTTGCCGCAGGTCCAGCCGCCGGTGTCGAGGACGCCGTCGTTGGCGACCATGGACACCCGCTCGAGGGTCTCGGGGCCGTTGCCGATGATGTTCACGTCCTTGATGGGCGCGGTGATCTTGCCGTCCTCGATGAGCCAGCCGTTCTTGATGTAGAAGGTGTAGTCGCCGGCGCCGATCTGCACCTGACCGTTGGTGAAGGTCTCGGCGATGATGCCCTTCTCGACCGAGGCGATGATCTCGTCGCGGGTGTGCGGGCCGTCCTCCATGTAGGTGCAGCGCATGCGCGGCATGGGGACGTGCCGGAAGCTCTGCCGGCGGCCGGAGCCCGTGGGGTCGACGCCGTAGTGCTTGGAGGAGATGCGGTCGTGCAGGTAGCTGGCGAGCACGCCGTTCTCGACGAGCGCGGTGCGCCTGGTGGCGTTGCCCTCGTCGTCGAAGGCCAGCGAGCCCCGCTCGTGCTCCAGGATGCCGCTGTCGACGATGGTGACGATGTCGGGGGCGACCTTCTTGCCGATCATCTCGGAGTAGATGGAGGTGCCCTTGCGGTTGAAGTCGGCCTCCATGCCGTGCCCGATGGCCTCGTGCAGCAGGATGCCCGAGGCGCCGGCGGCCAGCACCACCGGCATCTCGCCGGCGGGGGGGCGCTTCGCCTCGAAGAGGACCATGGTGCGGTCCACGGCCTGCCTGGCGAGGCCCTCCAGCGCCTCGTCGCTGTACCAGTCGAAGCCCCGGCGACCGGCGAGGTTGGCGCGGTTGGCGAAGGTCTCCTCGCCCTTCGTGGCGACGACGGAGCACCAGAGGCGGGTCATGGGCCGCAGGTCGGTCTGCACGTTGCCGAGGCTGTCGGCGACCAGCACGCGATCCTCGGTGTCCTGCCAGGAGATGGTCACCTTGTCGACGGCCGGATCCAGCTGGCGGGCGTACTGCTCGAGCTGGCGGACCTTCGGCAGCTTCTGATCGACGCCCACGTCGGCCCAGGGCACCGCGAGGGTGTAGAGGCCCTGGGGGCTGTTGATGTTGAAGGAGGTGGGCGCGTCCAGCGGGCCGCCCTTGGCGATGCTGGCGGCGGTGCGGGCCGCGGCGTGCATGGCCTCCTCGGAGAGATCCTCGGTGAAGGCGTAGCCGGTCTGATCACCGATGACGACGCGCAGGCCGACGCCCTGATCGATGGAGGCGCTGGCCTTGGAGATGATGCCGTCTTCGAGGGTGATGCTGTTGCTGCGCTTGTGCTCGAAGTACAGATCCGCGAAGTCCGCGCCGCGAGAGGTCAGCGTGCTCATCACCCGGGAGAGCATGGCCTCGTCGATGCCGAACCACGCCAGGAAGGGGTTGGCGGGGATCTCGGCGGCGGCGGAGAGGGCGCCTGGGGCGACCTCTTTGGCGCAGCTGGCCAGGAAGGTGGGGGCTGAGATCAGCCCCATTCCGGCGGCGGCGCCATGGAGGAACTTTCGGCGGGAGTGCATGACACCTCGAGTGTGTGAAGAGGTCCGGGGAGTGTAGCGCGCGACGCGCGCGCTCCGACAGGGAGAACGGTCATCCCCGCTACAGCACGCACGCTGCGTCGCGATATTCCCGGTCCGCCGCTGGAGGCGGCCTCTTTTTACTGGAGGCGGCCTCAGGCTTACTGCGCGGCGTGGATCGTCAGCGACAGGGTGTAGTCCACCGACGCCGGGTCGGTCTTACAGTCCACCGGGGTCTTGTCGCAGCTCTTGTCCACCGGCGACCACTCCGAGGCCGTCTTCATCACCAGGTTGCCCCGGCTGTAGGTGTAGGAGTCGTCCCCCGCATCGGAGCCCTCGGTGAACTCCGTCCAGCCCTTGGACATGAGCGCCTCGTGCAGCGTGTCCAGCGAGGCGTGCGGCGACCAGGCGGCGTCCGAGGACTGCATGTCGGCGAGGGTGGCCTTGTACTCCCACTCGCAGTCCGCCGTCTCCCGCGCCGAGGGGGTGAGCCCGAAGGCCCGCTCGAACTGCGCGCGCATCATCTGGCACATCGGCGCCCCGGCCGTGCCGCCGTTGGCGCCCTTGCCGCCCTTGTTGCCGCCCTTGCTGGACTTGCCGGGGGGGCGGGTGTCCTCGGGGGCGTCCGCCACGGCGTCCGCGTCGGTCTTGTCGTTGGCCTTGTCGTTGGGGACTTCGACCTCTTCCGTGGGGGCGTCGGCGGAGGCCTCAGCGGGGACGTCGCCGCCGCTGCAGGCGAGGAGGAGGGAGATGAACAGCATTGGAGAACCCGTGTTGAGACCGGGCAAGGGTCTCACGGCCTGATCCAGGCGGTCAAATCAGGTTCGGATGTTAGGATTGCCCACCTCGAAGGAGTCAGAAGTGAGCGAGCACCCCACCCGCAACTGTCCGGTCAGCGGTGAGATCATGGCGCAGTCTGATCTCCACGGCGTCACCATCGACCGAAGTCCGCACGGCATCTGGCTGGACAAGGGCGAGCTGTTCCAGATCACGGAGGCCGAGCGCAAGTCCATCGGCGCCTTCGGACGCATGCTGGTCGAGGTCACGAACTTCTTCAAGGCCGCGGGTCGGCACGACGATCGCGGCGAGGGTCACCACGATCGCGATCTGCCCTGCCCGGTCTGCGGTGACGACATGGATCACGAGACCTACCGCGACGTCTACATCGACCGCTGTCGCCAGCGCCACGGCATCTGGCTGGACGACGGCGAGCTCGACACCATCATCGCCCGCATGAAGGCCGATCCGGACTTCCTGAGCGGTATGCGGTTGCGCTTCGTTGATATGGAGTTGTAGCCACACCCCCCGGGGCGCTATACGCCGAGCACAATGGTCCGGCTCGACAAGATCAACAAGTCCTACCGCGTGGGGGGGCAATCCCTTCACGTGCTGAAGAACCTCGACCTGCGCGTCGAGCCCGGGGAGTTCGTCTCCATCATGGGCTCCTCGGGGTCGGGCAAGTCCACCCTGCTGAACATCGTGGGCATCCTCGACGGCTACGACGACGGCGCCTACCACCTCGGCGACACGCTGGTGAAGGATCTCGACGAGCGTCGCGCCGCCGAGTATCGCAACCGCTTCATCGGCTTCGTCTTCCAGTCCTTCCACCTCCTGCCCACCAAGACCGCCGTCGAGAACGTGGCGCTGCCCCTCTACTACCAGGGGGTGTCCCGAAAGGAGCGCAACGCGCTGGCGCTGGAGTACCTCGGCCGCATGGGGCTCAAGGACTGGGCGCACCACCACCCCAGCGAGCTCTCGGGCGGCCAGAAGCAGCGCGTCGCCATCGCCCGGGCGCTGGTGAGCAAGCCCCGGCTGCTGCTGGCTGACGAGCCCACCGGCGCGCTCGACACGGTCACCTCCTACGAGATCATGGAGGTGCTGGAGGAGGTCAACGCCGACGGCCTCACCATCCTGGTGGTCACCCACGAGCGGGACATCGCGGCCCGCACCGGGCGGGTAGTTCACCTGCGCGACGGCACCATCGAGTGGGACATCCCCGCGGATGAGTTCCGCCAGCGCTACAAGGTCTGAGGGGTATGCGGTCCGAGGTCTGGCTGGAGATCCTGGAGAGCCTCTCCCGGAACCGCCTGCGCACCGCGCTGACGGCGCTGTCGGTGGCCTGGGGCATCTTCATGCTGGTCGTGCTGCTGGGCGCGGGCAAGGGCCTGGAGAACAACGTCACCCACCAGTTCCGCGACGACGCCATCAACAGCATCTGGATCTGGGGCGGCGAGACCTCCATCGCCCACGACGGCCTGCCGGTGGGCCGGGACATCCGCTTCACCAACCGCGACTACGACCGCATCCGCGAGGGCGTCAGCGGGGTGGAGCACATCACCAGCCGCTTCAACATCCGCGGCGACTTCACCATCTCCCACGGGGAGCGCTCCGGCTCCTACCGCGTGCGCTCGACCCACCCGGACCACCGCTACCTCGAGAAGACCATCATCACGGCGGGTCGGTTCCTGAACGAGCTGGACTTCACCGAGAAGCGCAAGGTCGCGGTCATCGGCGATCTGGTCTCCGAGTACCTGTTCGAGGGCGCGGACCCGATGGGCGAGTACATCAACATCGACGGCATCCTCTACAAGGTCGTCGGCGTCTTCGAGGACGTGGGCAGCGAGGGGGAGCGGCAGATGGTCTACGTGCCCATCTCCACCGCCCAGGCCGCCTACGCCGGCGGCGAGCGGGTGCACAACATCATGTTCACCGTGGGCGACGCGGGCATCGAGGAGACCGAGGCCATGACCGTCCAGGTCCGCGAGCTGCTCGCCGAGCGGCACCGCTTCGACCCGGACGACCCGCGCGCCGTGCGGGTTCGCAACAACCTGGAGAACTACCAGCAGGTCCAGCAGATCTTCTTCTTCATCGGCACCTTCATCTGGATCGTCGGCGTCGGCACGGTCGCCGCGGGCATCGTCGGCGTGAGCAACATCATGCTCATCTCGGTGAAGGAGCGGACCCGGGAGTTCGGCCTGCGAAAGGCCCTGGGCGCCACCCCGAGCTCCATCATCGGCCTCGTCGTGCGAGAGGCCATCCTGCTCACCAGCGCCAGCGGCTACATCGGGCTCGTCGGCGGGGTCGCCGTGCTGGCCGTCGTCAGCACCTTCGTGCCCGAGAACGACTACATCCGCGACCCCCAGGTGGACCTGACCGCCGCCGTGGGCGCGACCGCCCTGCTCATCCTCACCGGCACCCTCGCGGGCTACATCCCCGCCCGCCGCGCCGCCTCCATCAACCCCATCGACGCCCTGAGGGACGAATGACGCGGGACGAGCGATGATCGGCCTCTTCGACCTGGACACCTGGCAGGAGATCGTGGAGACGGTGCGCGGCAACAAGCTGCGGACCTTCCTCACCGCCTGCGGCGTGTTCTGGGGCATGTTCATGCTGCTGGTGATGCTGGGCTTCGGCGAGGGCCTCCAGCGCGGCGTCAACCGGGGCATGGGCGACTTCGCCACCAACAGCGTCTTCATCTGGGGCCAGCGCACCTCCATGCCCTACAAGGGCTTCCAGGCGGGCCGCAACGTCGGCTACGACAACGCCGACACCGAGGCCATCGCCTCTGAGATCAAGGGCATCCGGGCGCTCGCTCCCCGCAACCAGCTGGGCGGCTACCAGGACGGAAACAACGTCAGCCGCGGCACGAAGACCGGCAACTTCTCGGTGATGGGGGACTACCCGCAGTACCGGATGATCGAGCCCATCATCATCGAGCAGGGCCGCTTCCTGAACCCGCTGGACCTCGGCGAGCAGCGCAAGGTCGCCGCCATCGGCGCTCAGGTCTACGCCGAGCTGTTCGCCGAGGGTGAGGATCCCATCGGCCAGAGCCTGAACGTGCAGGGCGTGTGGTTCCAGGTCATCGGCGTCTTCCGCTCCACCAAGGGCGGGGAGCAGGCCGCGGACGCCGAGTCCAAGATCCACATCCCCTTCACCACCTTCCAGCAGGCCTTCAACTACGGCGATCGGGTGAGCTGGTTCGCCATCAACGGCGAGGACGACGTCTCCGCCAGCGTGCTCGAAGAGGAGATCCGCGCCCTCCTGGCCAGCCGCCACAACATCCACCCGGACGACGGCCGCGCCATCGGCTCCTTCAACGCGGAGGAGCAGTTCGGCAAGATGAAGAACCTCTTCGCGGGCATCCAGGTCTTCGTCTGGATCGTGGGCACCATCACCCTGCTGGCCGGCGTCATCGGCGTGAGCAACATCATGCTCATCGTCGTGCGCGAGCGCACCCGGGAGATCGGCCTGCGCCGCGCCATCGGCGCGACCCCCGGCTCGGTGATCGCGCTCATCATTCAGGAGGCCGTCGCCCTCACCACCCTCGCCGGCGCGGCGGGGCTGGTCTTCGGCGTGGCCGTGCTCGAGATCACCGCCAGCGTCGTCGGCAGCGACAACGAGGTCCTGGGCAACCCCCAGGTGGACATCGGCGTCGCCCTCGCCGCCGTCGCCGTCCTCACGATCGGCGGCGCCCTCGCCGGCGTCGTCCCCGCCCGCCACGCCGCCCGCATCCACCCCGTCGAAGCGCTCCGCGCCGAGTGACCCCATGAAGAAGTACATCCCCGCAGTCATCGTGGTGGGCATCCTGCTCGCCTTCGTCGGTACCCTGGGCTTCCTCTGGAACCAGTCCAGGGAGTCCCCGATCGTCTTCGAGACCACCACGCCCTCCCACGTGGACATCATCCAGAAGACCGTCGCCACCGGCGCCATCCTCCCGCGCACGGAGGTCGCGGCCAAGCCCCGGGTCTCCGGCATCATCGACACCATCGACGTCAAGCCGGGGCAGCTCGTGGAGGCCGGCGATCTGCTCGCCACCATCCGCATCATCCCCGACTCAGCCACCGCCAGCCGGGCCGAGGCCAGCGTGCGCTCGACCCGCATCAAGATGGACGAGGCCGCGGCGGAGCTGGAGCGCACGAAGTCGCTGTTCACCAAGAACGCCGTCTCCAGCGCCGAGCGGGATCGGGACCGGGTGAACTTCCAGCTCACGGAGCAGGACTACCTGGCGGCGCTGGAGAACCTGCGCATCGTCAAGGAGGGGGCCAGCCTGGGCAGCGAGAACGTCTCCACCCAGGTGCGCTCCACCGTGAACGGCATGGTGCTGGATGTGCCCGTTCGCGAGGGCGAGAGCGTCATCGAGGCCAACACCTTCAACGCCGGCACCACCATCGCCACGGTCGCCAACATGTCGGACATGATCTTCGAGGGTCAGGTCGACGAGTCCGAGGTGGGCAAGATCGGCGAGGGCATGGAGCTGACCATCACCATCGGCGCGCTGCGCGGCGAGACCTTCAAGGGCGTGCTGGAGTACATCTCGCCCAAGGGCGTGCTGGACCAGGGCGCGGTGCAGTTCGAGATCGAGGCGGCCATCATCCC
>Ga0316204_10007910_pt1 | contig 15187 bp, 16 predicted proteins | sample 6monrhotite_MG_2_FD_205661 | JGI IMG/M metagenome (GOLD analysis project Ga0316204, IMG submission 205661) | Microbial mat bacterial communities from mineral coupon in-situ incubated in ocean water Damariscotta River, Maine, United States -... | ecosystem: Environmental > Aquatic > Marine >...
TCGTCACAAGATCGGTGCTCAGGGCGTTTTCGCGAGAGCATCATAAACATCCAACGCATTTTTTATTTTTGAAAACGTCGATGAGAATTTGGAAAAACTTATGATGGCATTTGGTCAAACGTCAGATGATAATTTGGCAAAGCCCTATTTTGTGATGACCACAATGTGGTAATTTCATGTGATTTCTGCCAAATGTTATGATCAATAATTTGGGAAATTTTATGATGGTAGTTTTGTACGCTACAAAAAAAACCGGGCGTTGGGCCGTCATAGCTCACCACATCCACCTCCCCATCACCCGCTAAATCCATGATCTGATGTTCACCACTGGACAGGCTTGAGAAGGACGGTAACGGACTTATCGCTTCGACGGGGGCAAATCTGACCGACTGTTTTTGATTGCCCTGTTCATCGATAAATGGCAAGGGACTCAAATTGCGTTTGTAATACCACGCTCCACTCTGTTCGGTTAAAATACCACCTACACCTTCTCCATCTAGGTCGGCCCATTGATATAAGGAGCCATCCAAACCTTGCGGCAAATTTTCCAGGCTTTCTGGGTCTATTGATTGTAGTTCTTGTTGTATGGTTGCTTCGCTGTATTGGAATTCAATGGGCGGCATGGATTTTTTGAGGTAACTGCCATCATCCTGGCGTGTATAACCAGATTGAGTGACACTGGTGATAAATGATGCAATGGGACCTGGTTGATAGGTAAATTTGGTTGAGCGCACCAAATAATCTTTAACACCCAGCTCATCCTCAAAATGATGAAACATTAATACCTGGTGACATAAGCGATAAGTACGTACCTTAAATCCAGAACGGTAACTGGAAAAAGGGTCCTGACGCACAGGCCATTTACGTGTTCCATCCTCATTTAACGGGTCTGCCAACTCCACTTTAACTAATTCACGACCATCTGCATCAGGGTCTTGTGATGTGTAGTGCCCCTCGTCGTAATCGAAAACAACTTCAAACAACCATCCTTGTTGGGAAAGGTCCGGCTGAATCAGTCGAGAAGTTTTGTTGCCGTATTTGATACGTTTTAAATAACGAGCCGCTGATCGACTCTGCTTGGTGCGATTGCGTTCGTTAACATTTGATATATCAACATTGGCAGAGTCTTCGGCAACATATTCATAGATAATGGCATTGCCTTTATCATCGTAACTTTCACAAATTAACCAATTGTAAATCCGACCTGGATTGTCGGGATCAAAAATACGACTTTCCCTTGTCTTACCATACCAGGTGGTAATATTATCTTTGGAGATCGACCGCCAGATGATATCTGTCGAATCATTTTGGTTGCTCCAGCGCTCGATGCGGGCAAACAAACCTTCGATACGAGGCCGATAGCGTTGAATGTCGTAGGATTTTCCATCAACTGTCCCCGAAGATACATCTTCCCGTACCCAATCACCCTGGTTATTCTGAACCAGGATAGGCACCAAATCTTCAGCACCCGAGAGTATGAATTCATCAGACTCTTGTGCATCCCAATATCTTGGCAGGCCTTTATCCGTCTTTCGAGTAATCGATGGTAGTGACAAATCCCAACCCAGACCAAAAGGTCCATTACCCGCACCAGAATCGTAGGAGAGGGAAAGTTGTGGTCCAAACCCGGCACGACCCGGACTTGTTGCAATAGGCACCGTCATCGACCCCGTACCGGTGACAGGATTTGCGGCGAACTTTTCTCCTATGTCACGAATCGCACCACCACCTTTGGGTAAGCTTATGGAGGGAGCCTGAGTATTAAATATCGCCGGTTCATTGTTTTGGGAAGAAGTGGATGAGTCAGTTTTCTGCGCAGTCTCTTTGTCCATTGTAAATTATCTCGGATCTTAGTTGATCGTTTAAAACAAACGATCAACATGAAATACCAATCAACACACAATGCCCAACTAAGGTAGTAAAGCTTTGTGCAATAATAATTTCAAATCAATGGAAGGCGCTATTTGAATATGACAAATAACGTTATATATGATGCATAAAGATCAGCCCCGTGACCCTTTATCCCCATGTGACACCAGCATGATCGCTAGTGTAGATTGACTAGGCAAAAAAGCCTATTTAGATGTTGTTAGTGTCATTCATTTTTAACATATTGGGTATGTCAATGCAAATGAATTCTATCAACGATTCATTGGAGGTGCCCGTTCCACCACGGAAAGGTAATCTTCCCCGCTAATATTGGTTAATTAAACAGATCGCACAAGGCTAGAGTAATAATTTAAGTCTTGCTCTACCTGCCTTGATTCACAAGATCAGCGATAAATCTGGCGAAGGGCTTTATATTTTGTTCTGTGCTGGCTTCTTCAAGCGTGGCCATATAGTCTGCGCGTCTTTCAACGGGAACAATCGTCCATGGGTAGCCACCGCTGGCCAGCATGACATTCATTAAAAACCGACCCACCCGACCATTACCGTCAGTATAGGGATGAATATAGACAAAGATAAAGTGCCCAAGAACAAGGCGAACACAAGACTCCGTTTCTTCTCGTAGCGTTTGATTTTTAGGTGTAATTGATTTCAAAACCGCCATCGCATAAGCGAAGTGATTTCGTCATCATATTACTCGATATTGCGAAAAAATTGAATGCAGGCACGCCTGAATGCATTGAGATTTTTATGATATTGATTGTATAAGACCTTTTCCTTGAAAAATCGCCATAATCGTTCAATCAGGTTTAAGTTCGGTGAATAGCTCGGTAAGAAAACGAGCTTTATTCTGGGATAATATTTTAAACTGTCTTGTACCAATTTTGAATAATGATATTTCGCGTTATCAAGACCCTAACGTTTCAAAAAAAATGGGCTAAAAACCGCTACGCTGCTTTATTTACTGCATCTAACGACGAATACTCGTTTTTTCTAAAACTCACAAAGAATGACTTTGCTCACCTTAGGAAAAACTCCGTTTGACCCTTATATACAGCAACTAAAGCTTTTTTTCTCTCATTTTTTTGAAACGTTAGGGTATATCCAGATGCATTTGACCTAGGCCTATTATTACCCAAACTGACCGTTTTTTTAAGAGAATAGTAATCAGTGGTCAATTCAATAATAATGCGCAACCGTGACGTTTTTGGAAATTTGGCGATCTGCCTGGATGTGTCGTGTTATGCGATGACTCTCAATGAACAAGTTTAATTTCTAAATGACAACCAACCGCCTGGGCATATTTCTTGAGTGTAGCAATTGATGGCGAATGACGACCACTGGTTAGCGAAGACTCAAGCCGAGTAATTGCTGGTGGTTTGGTTCCCATACGCTTGGCTACGTCTGCTTGACTTAACCCGGCATCATTACGTGCTTTTAGCATTTCCCGTAATAAGTTGAATTCAGGCTCCAATGCCTCATATTCTTTTCGAACTGATTGTTTCTTTAATGCCTTCTCTTTCAATTGATTATGGCTCATCATTCAATACCTCTTTCATTCTTTGAATTGCCAACTTCAACTCTTTTTTTGGAGTTTTCTGTGTTTTTTTGATAAACACCTGTAGCATGACAATTCGTTTTTCAACTCTTGTGAAATAGAGGGCTCGCGCTATCCCTTCCTTACCTTTTACTCGTAACTCAAACAAACCATCATCAATGGCTTTCGTATGGGGCATACCAAGATTGGAGCCAAACTCAAGCATTAGGTCTGTTAGATGAAAATACCGAGCAAGAAGGCTAACAGGAAGCTTCAGTATCTCTTTTTCAAGTTTAGGACTGTAATATTCTATGCTCCAACTCATTAGTCAAACATAACATATATGTTATCACTATTCAAATTCAATTCTTGAGAAAATCACGATGAAAGCATAACGTTTTGGTTAACAGGTGTTTTTTTAATGCGCGGGTTTTTCCCATTTAGTGGAGAAATACTTATGACCTATTCTTGGCTGACAATGCGATAATAATACGCCCCCCCCTGAGTTAAAAACTTATAGTCGTCTGAGAGTGACGCGAGGCCGATTACGTCATTGAGTTATCCTGATTTTATGATCAGTTCTATTGAGGCGACAAATATGTTGACAACTATCGTTATTCTCTGACGGTGCGCCTTTTTCTGTGTCGCGTTGATTGAGAGAAAAATATCTTCGGGCACGCCCTTCGCCTGAGGCTCGGATCTTATGCGCATCAATTAACTGACGGATCCAGCGTTGGGCAGTTCTTCGTGGCACATCAGGATGATGAGTAAGTAACTCGGCCAAGGAAATACCTTGGCGGGATTGCTCGATCGTTTTCAGGAGGTCAGTTGAGGTTATCATGCTTTTGGCGCCATTTGGTTTTTTCTGGCACAATTATGGCGCAGTTTGCTAAATAGTGAGCACTTAACACAGATATCAATCTCTTTAATACGAGGCTTGATCGATAATTGTTCGTTTTGGGAATGCCTAATCGATAAAGTCGTTATCCTGCGGTAGATTTTATGACATCTTTGTCAAAAATCGACTCGCTATCGAACACGGGGAAAGATTACTTGATAAAATGCACTGAGTTTGACACTAATCGGTTAAACAGAATATTTTAACTTGTCATCGAATAGGTCGGAGGTCTAATGAATACCATCAAGCTTTCCGCGATTGTACATGCCAGTATTATTGTCAAAGATACGGCGGTGTCGCTGCGCTTTTATTGCGATATATTGAATTTGCCCGTTGATGCTTCCCGCCCTGATTTAGGCTATCCAGGTGCTTGGTTACAGATTGGAGAGCAGCAATTGCATTTGCTGGAGTTGCCAAATCCCGATCCGGTCAGCAATCGGCCTGAACATGGGGGACGTGACCGACATGTGGCGTTTCATGTTATGGATCTGGAAGCAGTGCAAGATGTCTTTGACAAACATGAGATACCCTACACACTGAGTAAATCGGGGCGTAAAGCATTATTTGTGCGTGACCCGGATGGTAATGCGTTGGAGCTGATTGAGGCAGGTTAAATCGATCGTTTATTTGTGAGTTGTTTACTTGTATAATTTATTAACATTCCTAAGGGCGGTCTAGTCGAGGAGAAATGCTTATGGCCTATCAGAGTCGAATTACCGTTGATCCCGGTAAGCGGGGTGGCAAACCATGTATTCGGCACATACGCATATCGGTTTATGATGTGCTTAGCATGCTAGCGGATGGTATGAGTCATGATGAAATATTACAAGATTTTCCCGAGTTGGAATTGGCTGATATTCAAGCTTGTTTGGTTTTTTCCGCAGATAGAGAGCGAAAAATCTCTGGGCTGTACACGCGGTGAAATTATTGCTCGATCAAAACATATTCCGCCGTTTGGCAGCAGCAAAACAGGTGGATGCGCTACGCTTATCCACCCTACGAAAAATCGAAGTCGATACAGATCAACATTAGTCTTTCCTGTATTCCTTAACTACGAATACCCACTCCTTTTTTCAATAACCATAGGCTCCAGGCATAAAGGACGATGGTAAATAATATGATAATTGAAAATGCTACGGTTAGTGGAATGTCGGTGACGCCTAGAATGCCATAACGAAAAGCATTCACCATGTAAAGTATCGGATTGATGAGTGACAGGGTTTGCCAGAAATCAGATAGCATGTGAATGCTATAAAATATACCACCGAGATAGGTTAACGGTGTCAGCACAAAGGTTGGCACAATGGAGATGTCATCGAAACTTTGGGCAAAAACTGCGTTGATAAAACCACCGAGTGAAAATAAGGTAGCCGTTAAAATAATGACAATGGCAGTGATTAAAAAATTATGGATATGTAAGTCGGTGAAGAATAAGGAAACCAAGGTGACGACAATGCCTACGATAATGCCTCGGGCCACTCCACCGGCGACAAAACCAAGTAAAATAATATAATTGGGAGTGGGAGAAATAATCATTTCTTCGACATTTCGTTGGAATTTAGATCCATAAAAAGAAGACACCACATTGGCATAGGCATTGGTGATAACGGCCATTAAAATCAAGCCGGGAACGATATAATCCATATAGCTAAAACCGTCCATGTCCTGAATTTGTGAACCAATCAAATTGCCAAAAATAACAAAATACAAAGTTGTGGTAATGGCTGGAGGTAAGATGGTTTGTATCCAGATACGCATGAAGCGTAAAATTTCTTTAATGAGTATGGTTTGAAAAGCGATATATTGTTGTTTGTATGTCATTGCTTTGCTTTATCCTTGTCGACTAAGCCAATAAATAATTCTTCTAGGCGATTGGCTTTGTTGCGCATGCTCAATACGTTGATATTGTTTTTCGAAAGTGCTTGGAAGACTGTGTTTAAGTCTTGTTCGCGGGTAATTTCGACTTCGAGTGTGCGTTCATCGATGGCTTTGATTGGGTAATTAGGGATAGTCAATTCATGGGGTAGCGGCACTTCAATATCAAGAATAAATGTTTCGGTATTGATGCGACTTAACAAGCTTCTCATATCGCTGTTTTCAATGATTTCTCCATGATCAATAATGGCGATATTACGACACAGTTTTTCTGCTTCTTCCAAATAATGGGTGGTCAGGATAATGGTGGTGCCTTGACCATTAATTTCTTGCAGAAAGTTCCACATTGAAAGTCGAATCTCGATATCGACACCAGCGGTGGGTTCGTCGAGAATCAACAAGCGCGGTTCATGCATTAAGGCGCGGGCAATCATCAGGCGTCGCTTCATACCACCTGACAAATTGCGTGGTGGTTCTTTGCGTTTGTCCCATAAACCTAATAATTCCAGCAGGTATTTTGCACGTTTTGTGGCATTTTTTCGGGCAATGCCGAAGTAGCCGGCTTGATTAATGAGAATTTCTGCAATCGGCTCGAAGATATTGAAATTAAATTCTTGAGGCACTAAGCCAATGTGCATTTTGGCGGCAGAAAGATCTTTGTCCATGTCAAAGCCAAACACAGAAACCTTGCCATCGGTTTTATTAACTAATGAACTGATGATGCCAATGATGGTTGATTTACCTGCGCCATTGGGTCCTAAAAGCGCAAAAAAATCGCCATGGTTAACTTCTAGATTGATACCTTTTAATGCGACAAATCCATTGGGATAGGTTTTTTTTAAATGATTAATCGATAATGCTACAGGCATGTTTATAACCTTGTTGAAATAAAGAGACTCATGTCACCGGCATTGGGCAGCCATGGAGGGTTTTAAGGAATGAAAATTAAATAAGTTATACAAGTTGCGCTCAGATTTGGTTTCTATTTGGACGTTCTGATTGAGAAAAAACGCAGCTCTAGCTGGGCTAAAGTGAGTATTTTTCGATTGAATAACGTTCAAAGAGGAGTCGAAGCTGGGATGCAATATGTGCAAGTTATTTAATTTCCATTGATTAAGTATAGTCGGCTGATATTAATTCAAGTGAGCACGGGCACAAATCCAAGCATCCACCCGTTGTACGCCGGCCTGTTTTAGCAGAGCAGCCAATGCCCAGACGGTGTGGCCGGTGGTCATGGTATCGTCTACGATGGCCACATATTTTACCTCTGGTAGGTTTTTTATAATAAAGGCATTTTTTACATTGGTTTTTCTTGCTTTGGCAGCTAATTGAGCCTGGCTTTGGGTGTTTTTTATCCGCTCGCAACATTGCCAATTGATGGGAATGTTTAATTCTTTACTGATGGGGCGAGACAGCTCCAGGGCTTGATTATAACCTCGTGAGTGCAAACGGCGTATATGTAATGGCACAGGAATGATGAGTTCCGGTGGGCTGGTGAGTTGGGTTGATAAATAATTAGCCATTTCTTTGCCCAGTGTGTCAGCCAGGTAAAGTGCTTGGTTGAGTTTAAGTTGTTGCATCAAAAAGCTAATGGGCGGTTCATACGAAAAAATGCAGCGTGTTTGATCGATGGGCGGAGGTGATTTAATACATTGGCCGCATCGGGTCGATGTGGTATCAGGTAAAGCAATACCGCATTGCGGGCAGCAATATACCATGCGGGGCAACTGCTGTTTACATGTATTGCAGAGTGATGTGGTGCTGGCCTGGAATTCACCACATAACAGGCACGCTTGGCTGAAAAAAGCATTGAGTTTATTTTTCACCCATTGGTAAACCATAGTTTCCAGCATCAGTTGACAGTTGGTTGAATTACCCTATTATATGGCTTGTCGATCAATCATTGCTGTGAGATTATCCATAGCAAATTTTTTAGAATCATACAATTTGGGTTTATTATAGAGGTTTGCTAAATGCTAGATGACACTATTTACAACAAAATTGATCAGATAACACGCAAAATTTTGTCAGGCGAACAAATGAGCGCTGAACAAGGGCGCTGGATGATCCGCTTGGAGGATGATTATCTGTCATGGTTGATGGCTGGAGCGGATCGGATTCGTAAAACATTTCGCGGCAATGAAATCGAAGTGTGTGCGATTTCCAATGTGCGTTCTGGTAATTGTTCGGAGAATTGTTCGTTTTGTGGTCAGAGTGGACACCATAAAACCAGTGCGCCCACGTATAATTACATTTCCGGGGATGAGTTGGCCGAGCAAGCTAAGCGAGCACGGGCTTGGGGAGTCAGTGATTTCGGGGTGGTTTCTAAAGGTTGGGGAGTGCGTTCGGAAAAAGAGCGAAACCAGCTAAAAGCATATATGGATACCTTGGCAGAACATAGTGATATTGGTCGTTGTGCCAGTTTAGGTGCTATCGATAAAGAGACGGCGGTGATGTTAAAAGGCATGGGGTTGGAAAACTATCATCATAATTTAGAAAGTGCGCCGAGTTTTTTCGACAATGTGTGTACTACCCATAGCTATCAAGAAAATATTGATACCATTAATAATGCACGCGAAGTGGGGATGCGAGTTTGTGCGGGCGGTATCTTGGGCATGGGGGAAAGCCTGGATCAGCGTATCGAGTTAGCGGAGACCTTGCGTGATTTAGGGGTCGAGTCAGTACCATTGAATTTTCTTAATCCCATGGAAGGTACCCCGATGGGCAACCGGGAACCCATGCAGCCCATGGAGATTTTAAAGTCCATTGCCACTTTTCGTTATTTGTTGCCAACCGCCGAAATACGTATTGCCGGGGGTCGTCAGTTCTTGGGGGATATGCAGTCGATGATTTTTATGGCCGGTGCCTCTGGGGTGATGATTGGTGATTATTTGACGACTAAAGGTCGGCAGGTGGATGATGACTTAAAAATGTTAACCGATCTAAAATTGGTTGCACGAGGTGATACCCAGCAACGTCGCCAGGCACCGCAGGCGGTGCCGATTAATTTTAGATGAAGTCCTTAGCGACTCAACTAGACAATCGTCAGACAAAAGGGCTGTATCGAAAACGACGCCTTGTGCAATCTGCCCAAGGCATTGAATTAACCATTGATGGCAAGCGTTTATTATCGTTTTGCAGCAACGATTATTTAGGATTGGCGAATCATCCTGACGTCGTCGAATCCTTTCAGAAAGGGGCCGCCACTTGGGGCTTCGGTAGTGGTGCGGCCCATCTTGTTTGCGGTCATATGCAACCCCATCATGCGCTGGAAGAAGCCTTGGCTGCGTTTGTTCATCGGCCACGCGCCTTGTTGTTTTCCACCGGATATATGGCGAATTTAGGTGTGGTTTCTGCACTGCTTGGGCGGGGTGATGCGGTATTGCAAGATCGCTTAAACCATGCCTCGTTGATCGATGCAGGATTGGCCAGTGATGCAAAATTTTGGCGGTATCCCCATGGGGATGTGGCAGCGCTGGCGCACTATTTAAAACAATCCGATGCCCGGCAAACCATGGTGTTAACCGATGCGGTGTTTAGCATGGATGGCGATTTGGCGCCGTTACCCGACTTAGCGAAAGTTTGTCAGCAACACGGCGCTTGGCTGATGGTGGATGATGCCCATGGTATCGGGGTGTTGGGGGAAAGTGGCGCGGGTTGTTTGCAACATTTTGATTTGTCGGTGGCTGATGTGCCCATTTTGATGGGGACTTTAGGTAAAGCATTGGGTGGTTTTGGTGCGTTTGTCGCGGGTGATGAAGAACTCATTGAAATGTTGATTCAAGCAGCGCGTAGTTATGTGTATACCACCGCATTGCCTCCGGCAGTGGCTCAGGCGTTATGTACCAGTTTGCATGTCCTTCAACAAGAGCCGTGGCGTCGTGAACACTTGCAAGCACTGATTCAGTACTTCAGAGCCGGCGCTGCTGAGCTGGGTCTCCACTTACCCCATTCGACGACGGCGATTCAGCCAATCATGATTGGTGATGCTCAGCAAGCGGTTAGGGTCAGTGAGCAGTTATATGCCAAGGGGATATTTATCACCGCGATTCGACCACCCACAGTACCCATCGGCAGCGCTCGATTACGGGTAACGTTTTCATGCGATCATCAGTTTTCCCATGTGGATCGTTTATTAACTGCCCTAAAGGAGGTATTGGCTTGACCATGCGAGTGGTGGGTGATGGCCCGGATTTAGTCTTATTGCACGGCTGGGGTTTGAATGCCGGTATTTGGCAAACCATTGAGCCGTCCTTGCAGTCGCATTTTCGTTTGTGGATGCCAGATTTACCCGGTCATGGGCAGGCGCCGTTTTCCGCCGATAGTCGTGATTTAAGCGCCTGGGTGAGTTATCTTCTAGAGTCATTGCCGGAGCGATTTTTTTGTCTAGGGTGGTCATTGGGCGGTTTGCTAGCGTTAGACATGGCCTTGCGGCAACCGACTCGGGTTGAACGTTTGGCGCTGGTGGCAAGCAATGCTCAATTTGCCTGCACTGACTCATGGCCGCATGCTATGCAGCCAGATGTATTAAACGATTTTGCTGAACAATTGACTACGGGGTTTGAGAAAACCTTGCACCGTTTTTTGATGTTGCAAGCCCAAGGCGGTGAGCAGACGAAAGATACTATTCGCCACTTGAAAAGACACTTGGCTGAGCAAGGCACACCTCAGCTGGTTGCATTGCAAGCCGGCTTGGAGATATTGAAGCGGGCGAGTTTGGTTGATCGGTTGCCTGCGGTTAAGCAGCCAACGGCGTTAATCTATGGGCAAGCAGACCGACTGGTGCCTGCTGAGGCGGCCTCAATGATGGCTCAATTGCTGCCTCACGCTCAGTTGAGCATTATAAAAAATGCGGGCCATGCGCCTTTTATTTCCCACAGCGAGCAATTTGTAGCGCTTGTGACTTTATTTTTTCAAAATAAATCAATCATGTTATATGCAAAACCAAAAAAAGATGATGTCTAATTTATATAAGTTAGATAAACACTGGATAAAAAAGAATTTTGAACGATCTGCTGCCAGTTATGACAAGGTGGCTGTATTGCAGCGTGAAGTGGCAGACCGATTGCTCGAACGTCTTGATGTCGTCAAAATGTTGCCAGATGCTTTATTAGATGTGGGTACCGGTACCGGGCGGTGCAGTCAACTGTTGACTAAAAAATATAAAAAAGCGCAAATTTACGCAGTGGATATTTCTTTGCCCATGTTACAGCAGGCGCGAGGTCGTATGAATCTGCTGGATAAATGGCGGGCTAAGCAACATTTTGTGGGTGGAGATGCAGAACATTTACCGATCAAGTCGCAATCCATTGACTTTCTAATTTCCAATATGGCTTTACAATGGTGTGAAAATTTGCCAAAAACATTGAGCGATTTTCGACGTGTTATTCGGCCGGGTGGATTGGTGTTATTTTCTACATTTGGACCTGATACATTAAAGGAGTTACGTGCTTGCTGGGCGAAAGCTGACCAGTATACCCATGTGAATGGTTTTTTGGATATGCATGATATTGGCGATATGATGTTACACAGTGGTTTTGCTGATCCTGTTTTGGATGTTGAGACGTTTACCTTAACCTATACCGATGTCCATCATTTAATGAAAGATTTAAAACAACTCGGTTCGAAAAATGTGACTCACGGGCGATCGCGTGGTTTGACGGGCAAAGGGCGCTTGCAACGGGTGGTTGAAGAATATGAGCAGTTTCGTGATAACCAGCTATTGCCCGTTACTTATGAAGTGATCTATGGGCACGCCTGGGTGACCGAGCCAAAGATAAGTAAAACACGACAGCAAGCCGAAGTGGTTTCTGTGCCGCTGGGTGATATCTCCTTAATGCATCGAAAAAAGTGATGGTGGCGTACTTGGGTGCTTAGTATGCTGTCCAATTAAACAGTCAATAAATTAGGGGAGTGGTCAAATGCCTAAAGGTTTTTTTATTACAGGCACGGATACGGGGGTGGGAAAAACCGTTGTCGCGTCTGCACTATTGCGGAAGATTAACGATCTTGGGTTGCGTACGGGAGCCATGAAACCGGTGGCTGCGGGTTGTGTGCGGACAGCGGCCGGATTACGCAATGAGGATGCTGAACTGTTGATGGAAAATATGTCGGCTTCATTTGCCTATGAATTGGTTAACCCGTATGCGTTTGAGGATCCGATTGCGCCACATATTGCGGCAGCAAGAGAACCGCAAGTGATCGAAGTTAAAAAAATACTGGACTGTTATGAGCAAATTTCTGCGGCTTCAGATTATGTCATTGTAGAAGGCGCTGGCGGCTGGAAAGTACCGATTAATGCGACTGAAAGTATGGCGGACATCGCTGCTGTCTTAGCATTGCCTGTTATCATCGTAGTATCGGTGAAAGTGGGCTGTTTAAATCATGCAATACTTACCTATGAAAGTCTGTTAAAAAGCGAAACTCCATTCGCCGGTTGGGTGGCTAATATTGTTGAGCTTGATGTTTCTCATATTCCGGAACAAATTGATACATTACGGCGCACATTGTATGGCCCTCTGTTAGGTATTATTCCTCCAATGCCACGTATCAACCTGACGCAAGTTGCAGAACATTTGGATGTCCACTTTTTAATGGGGGAGCATACTGATGGTAATCATTGATGAACTTTTAATGTGGGTTGAAAGGGATAGTTATGCCGCCGGGTCGGTGTGTGAGATACACTATGAATATTTGCTAGCTAATGAAGCCGAGGATGCCCCTTTGTTAGATGTGTTGCAGGTCTATTGTGAAGTATGGGGTAAGGGCCGCATTTTAAATGAGCCGCTTGGTGATTTTATTTACGACCAACATGCCTATAGTATGACGCAAAGTCCAAGCAAACAAAAACGCCATTTTGTGGTGCCCTGCCATATGTTAGATCACGAGCTGGGTCCAGATAAAATATTTATCAGAGTGTTTGTCACTACGGAACAAGGTGTAGAAATTAGCGCGGATAGTGCGGTTGTGAATGATCGCTTTTAAGGAATAGGCGTGCAATTTTGGCCCTTGATCGCCCCAGTTAATTTTGGGTTGGATGAACAACATCCAACCCTTTTCCTAACCGAAGAAAATGTGTTTCAATGCCTATCCGCTATTTTCTTGAATTTTTAACCTCTTTAGACAGCTGCTTGAAATGGTCGGTCGCTGCAAAAAGGGGGGTAGCATTGCCACCATCTTTCCTGACGGTTAATGCCAGCTTTCGATAATGTTTTTCTAGTGCCTGCATTTGTTTTGTGTAGGCCTTTTCTTGGCTTTTCGCAATTCTCTTTTCTTCACTGGCTCGTACTTGCACGCGTTGCTCATGAGGTAGGGTTTTAATCTTCTGTGCTTTCTTAGCCTCTTGCGCCGGTAGAGATGCTGCTAAGCTGGCAGTTGATGTAACTCCACTGCTAGCTATGAAAGCAAAAGCGAGTCCTGTACATAAAGATCGATAATTATTCATGTGTTGATTCTCCTAAATCGGTTGCTATTGAAGTGACCGAAGCCTCATTGGCTCAGCGCCTGGTCGACCGTAATCGGCTGCGGCGTGATGTCAATATTGATTTCCCGGATAAACTGACCTCCGTAAAGGCCTCCGCCCTGCACACCCGTGACCAGCAGGTTGGGTACCAGTTGGTCTGCCGACAAGGTCACTACATTTGTGACTCGGTTCCATGTTCCCTGGACAGTGGCTGATCTGGCGATCAGTCGTTCTTTGGTCATATCGCCAAGGTGATAAAAAGGTAGGTTCTTGACAGGAAGATTAAAAAGGGTCTCGTATTCGTTAAACGTCGCAATGAGCCAATCGAACATCAAGGTATCGCCGTTACCGTAATCGACAAGATTCGATTGATGAAAGTAATGTGACCATTTTTTAGTTGTCATCATATGGCGCAGGGCGGTATCAGATTCTGCGGCGAGAAGCTCCGCATAGCTTCGCGGCGTACAGAGAGCTCCTGGCACAGTACAGGGATCTTGGCCATTATTGACATAGATTTCATGAAAAACGTAATTATATTCATCGGTCAGTTGAGCGGGTTCGATCGCATTGTAGAAAATGTTGGTGGGATAGCGCGGCGCCATTATCCGGTCCTCATCACTACCATCGTAAACCTCGCTGATGTAATGCTCCACGTCCTGGTTAAGTTGTGATGAATCCGAGGCGATGAAGTCTACCCCAAGGTCTGCAATACCTTCAAAGAACAGGGGATTGGCGCCTTGTGGATAAGGGATGTCGTCGGATTGAACGTTCAGCATTTCAGGATGAAGTTCCGGAATATCGGTACAATTGCGATCCTTGAGTCCCGAGTGATTACCAGTGACGAGCGCACGTTCGTTATCGAGTTTTTCCGGTAGTCCCAAAAGACTCCAGACGGTCCAGTTTTTGGTGATCTCCGCTTTAACTGCGTCAATGGTGGGCAGTGTGATGTAATCGCAAGAGGCTGAGGGCGATGCCGGGGGGGTATCCATATCCGCATGGGTAAAGGTATGGTTGATAAAGCTGAAAGCGTTCATGTTTGCGACCACGGCGGCGACCAGATCCTCGGTCAAATTTGCCACCAGATTGTTTTCGCTCGCGAGTGGGTCGACGACCGCGCCGGCACCGTTGAATGCGAAATCAAGTTTAAAGTCGTTGGGAACTGTCGCATAGGCCGCACGGAAGGCAGTTTGAGCAGAGACGCCATTGACGATGTCGCTACCGATCAGCCGGACGGCATTATTTGGGTCCGTTTCATTCGTGATGGGGTCCCATTGATCGTTAGGAAGGAATAGATCATCCAAGTGAGCGCTCATGTAGATGTAGCGTCCGCCGACGAAAACTCCCTGCGTCGCGAAGTTGATAAATTCGTAGGCGAGCGCCTGCGAATGCACCAGAAACCACGCATTGGTGATTGTTGACAGCAAGACCTCGCGCACCGGCACTGTTGGCTGACTTGGCAGGTAGTAACGGACGATTGACACCAATGCTTCACCATTGGGTGTCGTCAGCAGTGGCTCGATGCTGGGCA
>Ga0316204_10007911_pt1 | contig 15186 bp, 11 predicted proteins | sample 6monrhotite_MG_2_FD_205661 | JGI IMG/M metagenome (GOLD analysis project Ga0316204, IMG submission 205661) | Microbial mat bacterial communities from mineral coupon in-situ incubated in ocean water Damariscotta River, Maine, United States -... | ecosystem: Environmental > Aquatic > Marine >...
TTCACCACGCCGGTCGAGGCAGTCAACATTAATGAAGTGAGTGATGCCACTCACGGCATGAAACGCATAGAAGTCCGTTCTGCGCACGGGGATAGTCATTTGGGGCATGTGTTCAACGACGGGCCAACCGATCGTGGTGGTTTGCGTTACTGCATCAACTCGGCCTCGTTACGCTTTGTGCCACGCGACAAAATGGCAGCTGAAGGATATAGCGATTACCTCAATCAAGTGAGCGATAACTAACCATGGCAAATGAAAATGCAATATTGGCAGGTGGCTGCTTCTGGGGCATGCAGGACCTTATTCGTAAACTGCCGGGGGTGACTGCGACGCGTGTGGGTTACACCGGTGGTGAGGTCGCCAATGCAACCTATCGCAACCACGGTAACCACGCCGAAGGGATTGAGATCCTCTTTGATACAAACATAATCAGTTACCAAGAAATCCTCGCGCTGTTCTTTCAGATTCACGATCCCACCACGACTAATCAGCAAGGCAATGACTGTGGTGCTTCCTATCGATCAGCCATTTACTATGTTTCAGCAGAACAACAGCAAATCGCTTTACGCATGATTGATGAGGTTAATGCCTCCGGCTTATGGCCAGGAAAGGTGGTCACTGAGCTTGCCGCTGCGGGTGATTTCTGGGAAGCCGAACCCGAGCATCAGGACTACCTTGAACGACACCCCGATGGTTATACCTGTCATTTTCCACGGTCGGATTGGGTGTTACCCCCAGGCTAGCCGTTACCCCCAGACTAACCGTGGATAACAATCATCGTTTGTCGGCTATAATCTGACGCCGGCCCTTTCAATACCCACCATGGTAGCCACTAATCAGTCGACTGAGACAACGATGACAATCCGCTTTAACTTTGACAACAGCTATGCCGAACAATTAGAAGGCTTTTATACCGCCTGCATAGGTGATGTAGCACCGTCACCTAAACTGCTCAAATTTAATCAGCCGCTTGCAGACGAACTAGGTCTGGGATTGGGACGGGCACTGGACGGTTTGCCAACAGATGAGATCGCTGCGATTTTCTCAGGCGGTACCTCACTACAAGGTGCCATGCCACTGGCGCAGGTTTATGCGGGCCATCAATTTGGCGGCTTTAGCCCTCAACTGGGGGATGGGCGTGCGCTGTTGCTGGGCGAAGTGATCGACTGCCACGGCGCACGTCAGGACATTCATCTAAAGGGTTCTGGTCGCACCGCCTATTCACGGGGCGGCGATGGCAAGGCGGCACTGGGGCCAGTACTGCGTGAATACATTATGGGTGAGGCGATGCACGCGCTTAATGTCCCGACAACACGCGCCCTGGCCGCGGTGCTGACTGGCGAGACGATCATGCGTGACAGGCCACTTCCCGGCGCGGTACTCACGCGCACCGCCTCAAGCCATCTACGTGTTGGCACCTTTCAGTTCTTTGCCGCACGCGGTGAGAGTGACAAGGTAAAACAACTGGCCGACTATACGATTCAGCGCCATTTTCCTGAACTAAAAAACAGCGCCACCCCTTATCTCGACTTAATAAGTGCCGTGCGCGACCGGCAAGCGGCGCTGGTCGCACGCTGGATGCTACTGGGTTTTGTACATGGCGTGATGAATACCGACAATATGACCATCTCGGGTGAAACGATTGATTATGGTCCCTGCGCATTTATCGATCACTATGATCCCGCAGCGGTATTCAGCTCAATCGACAAACAAGGACGCTACGCCTATGGCAATCAACCATCGATGGCGCAGTGGAACCTAGCGCGTCTAGCCGAAACCTTATTGCCTTTAATCGACCCTAATAGTGAGCAGGCAATAAACCTTGCCACGCACGAGATCAATACCTTTAACGAATGCTATCAGGGTCAATGGCTCGTAGGGATGCGGACTAAACTCGGCCTGTCGACCGAAGAAGAGGGTGACCTCACGCTTGCCCAGGACCTTCATCAGGCAATGGAGGCAGAACATGTTGATTTCACGCAACTGTTCCGCGGACTTGCGGGTGCGACACAAGACAATACCGATGCCGTTGAAGGCCTGTTTGATAATCCAGAACGGTTTAACCAATGGCAGCTCCGCTGGCGCGAACGTTTAAGTCGTGACCCGATGCAGACAGCGGCACGCATCACTTCGATGAATGCAGTCAATCCGATCTACATTCCACGTAATCACAAGGTTGAAGAAGCGCTGCAGGCTGCCGAAAGAGACGCGGACTACGCACCGTTTGAAAAGTTGATGGCGGTGCTCGCTAATCCTTTTGAGCCGCGTGAAGGGCTAGACGACTATGCCGCACCGGCACCCGTCGAATTTGGCCCTTATAAAACATTTTGTGGTACCTGACGGCTTAATGTACTACGTGACCAGCTTGTGTTGTCTTAACTTGAGTCTCTTGATGAAATCTTAAATTGCGACAGAGCAAGGCTAGGGCATTAGGCAAAGAAGTTAATTGGGGAGATAATGGCTTCTAATCCAATCGAGCCTTTCGCTGTTTCTGAGCATCTATTAATCAAACCAATGAGTTTATATCTATGTCATTTGCCTCTTTAGGCTTGTGTGATGAGCTGTTGAAAGCCCTTGAAGAACAAGGCTACACAACGCCAACATCGATTCAGCTTGAAGCTATTCCGGCGGTGTTGAAGCATCGCGATGTGATGGCGGCGGCACACACGGGCACCGGTAAAACGGCTAGTTTTACCTTGCCGATGGTGCAGTTGTTGTCGGGGGGTGCCAGCCCGCAGGCCAAGCATGTGCGTGCGTTAGTGATTGCGCCTACCCGCGAGTTGGCTGCACAGGTTGCCGAAAGTGTTCAAAACTACAGCCGCCATATGGATATCCAGGTTTCGGTGGTTTTTGGTGGAGTGAGGATTGAGCCGCAGATATTCGCGCTGCAAGGTGGTTTGGATGTGTTGGTTGCGACGCCGGGTCGTTTGATTGATCTTTACAATCAAGGCGCGGTCAACTTTGATCAGCTTGAGATTCTGGTCTTGGACGAGGCTGATCGCATGTTGGATATGGGTTTTATCGACGATATCCGTCGCATCCAAACGCTACTGCCTGCCAAGCGTCAAACCTTGATGTTTTCAGCGACCTTATCTAAAGAGATCAAGTCGCTTGCAAAAGACATGATCAAAAACCCACTGTTGATTGAAGTGGCTGCCGCGAACAGCATTGCAGAGACGATCAAACAGGTGATCCATCCGGTCGACAAGGCGCGTAAGCAAGAGGTGTTGATTCACCTGATTAAAAAGAAAAAATGGCATCAGGTTTTGGTCTTTAGTCGTACTAAGCAGGGCGCAGATAGTTTGGCCAGCGAGTTGGAAAGCGCTGGCATTAGTGCCGCCGCCATCCATGCGGACAGAAGCCAGCACGCGCGTACCCAGGCCTTAGATAGTTTTAGAAAAGGTGATGTGGTGGTATTGGTCGCCACTGATGTGGCTGGTCGAGGCATTGATGTTAATCAACTGCCTTGCGTAGTTAATCTTGATCTTCCCTATGTACCCGCAGACTATGTGCACCGCATTGGTCGTACGGGTCGTGCGGGTAGCTTTGGTTTAGCGGTTTCATTGGTCAGTGAGGATGAGCTTAAGCAGTTACGGGCGATTGAGCGCCTCATCGGACGTAAGTTTGTGCGTGACATCATCCCCGGTTTTGCACCCACTGAGAAGGTGCCAGGAGGCCCGCCGGATGATGACGAGTACGGACATTTTGAGCCGCATCCCGCGCCCCGGCGTCGAGGCCAAGCTAAGGGTCGAGGACGCCGCCGGCGCTAACGTTAAGCAATAGGGGGCAGAGTAACATTTCGCTATTACAGATGAGTTGAACTTTGAGTATGTATGAGCAGGCAACATTAAAGGCGATTGAAACGCTGCAAGTGAATCTGAATGCACCTAAATTTTCATCACAAACAGAGATTGATGAGAATGATTATTCAGCAGCTCATTTACTAAGAGAGAACGAAGGCTGGGTAGCGCCAGACAAGGATATTGTAGCGGCTTACTTTAAGCATTTTCAGGGCTGCTTTGCTGAACATAACTCGGATAGTAAGTTGGCAGTTTTACTTGGGCTCTCCAGTTCTCGACGTATTCGAGAGTTTAAGTCTGGAAGCCGTAAGGTATCCTATGGCATCTGGCGTAAATTCCTGGTGATCACAGGTCGTGTGCCACAGGATGTACTATCAGTGATGGGGTATCTCGGATGAATACGGCAGTGATATTCATAGGACAGAACACTTTAAATTGGTTCCGCCTAGGAAATTGAAATGAACGAGAAAGAGCGCGCCTGTATCGCTCAGTCGCACGAAGCCCATCTAGCATCAGCAAGGCGAAGGCTAACTGACTTTAGCCTGCACACCAGTTTTGAGAGTCCTCTAAAGGGGTTTACTGGCGGCATCACATGGGAAGAAAACCGTCGTGACCGGATGAAGCAGATTGCAGTGCTGCCACTCGCATGCTTAGTCGCCTTATTCTTAGCCGCTATGACGCCCATTTTATACATCGCGCATCGCGTTGACTTGTTTCAACGCCGACGAGCAATTGTAAAAGAGATTAGAACGCTGGAAGAAGAGGGGCCTTCGATGGATGTGCCTGATAAAAAAGCACTTGAGCACCTATGGGCGTTTCATGGCTTGCATGGTTCTGAGTACCACGGCGATGAACAAGTCGACTTGCTAAATAAATGGGTGATCACACTCTACGGCAATGAAATAGCGGATAGCCATCGACTGAAAGAAAAGTTTAAAGAAATCGCCAAGTCACAGTTAGAAGCGGGGAGTACACACATACATTTTGCGTCACCTTTTTCTGGCTTACTGAGTTCGTTGTCTGAAAAACTACCCGATTATGAATAATGCGGGTTTAGCTGAATTCTCACCGAACCCTTAAGTAACCGTAATTGTCATTATCAGGAGTGTGCCCGAAGGGAGTGTCCTGGGGGCAAAACGACGAAGTAATCTTGTTACTCAATGCTGCGTATAGGGTCGAGATTGCCGCGCGTTGCTCGCAATGACAGGTTGAGGCGTAATAGCTTGAGATTGCTCAGCGAGGGGTACTAGGATTAGAGCCAAGAGATAATATACCGTCAACCAAGTGAGTGATGTTTTCATGAGTAACACGAGGGGAATATGGGGGCATAGGTACTCCTCCCGTCACATCATTCCAGCTACCTTTGCCACCAGTTTTTACTTTCTTGATCAGAAAATCTCTCGCCGTTGCATCACTACGGTAGCGCTCTGCAACATCGAGAAAGGCAGGCCCTACGACTTTCTTTTCTATGCTATGGCAGGCCAAACACCCTGATCTTTTTGCTAAATCAAAGTCAAAGTCCACATGGGCATCATTTTGAGCTTCTGTATGTTGCGTTATTTCAACTAAATAGGGTACACCGACATCACCTGTCTCTAGGGCGGTAATTTGGTAGAAATAGGTGGTTTCCAGCATGTCGACAATCATCTCGTGTGAACCACTCTTTGTCTGGCGGACTTCCCGCGTGTGATGACTTATATCCGTGTTCCTTATCCAACCAATGCTGTGGGTAAGTGAAGTAGCTATAGGTGGCTCAGTAGAATCTTGTGTCGGGATATCTTCAGTATTAGCACCAATAGACAATATACCGTCAACCAAACGAGTGATGTTTTCATGAGTAACGCGAGGGGAATATGGAGGCATAGGTACTCCTCCGGTCACATCATTCCAGCTACCTTTGCCACCAGTATTCACTTTCTGGATCAGAAAATTTCTCGCCGTTGCATCACTACGGTAGCGCTCTGCAACATCGAGAAAGGCAGGCCCTACGACTTTCTTTTCTATGCTATGGCAGGCCAAACACCCTGATTTTTTTGCCCGGTCGAGATCAAAATCATTATTTTCTACTGGACCTGGGTTTTGATTCTCACTTCCTTTGTAAGTCAGCCTAATGGAATAGGTATTGGGTGCTGGAGGAGTAAAGCTAAAATAGTCATGAACATCCACGCTACTATTCAGTGTACCCACGACACTGCCAGACACTGTCAAGGGCAGTGCCTCTGCTGTGTGGTTGTTTGGCTCAATCTCTTGAGCTGGTAGCAATGCTATGCGGGAGTCAGATGGGTTAAGGTCTTCCAGTGAACTTTTCAAGTGCTTAAGTGCATCTTGCAAGTTCACTAGTGGCCATAGGCTTGCGGCAGCCAAAAAAGACTGCACGTCAGAGTCATTGGAAAACTCTGCAAAAGGTAAGTCAAAATTAACCACTGCACCGATACCCGCTGTATGGGCTGTGCTATTTAGATAAATACCATTTGATGGATCGCCGTCTGCATCGAGCGCTTGCAGGAGCCTTATAATATTAATCAGACGGTTATAATTAAGCACGCCATCCACGGTGGCTAGTTCTACAGGCGTGATAATCGCTTGATTTGAAGTGCTGCCAAGTATGACGTCTGCGATAAAAAATGTCGTATTCTCGCCATCTTGATAATCGAACCGCCCATCATTGCTGGTTTTGCCGTTATGTGAAAGGGAGCTATATGAGAGCTCCTGCACAGTGCTGTCAATGAATACACCTGATAGTTGCTCTTCGACAGGTGGTGAATTGTTGGCAATGCCACCAGCATCGTCATCGTCACCACAACCGGCAAGTAATGCACCGGTGAGCAATAAAACACTTATTTTCCTCAATTATAATTCCACCTGCTTATAGGTCGGTACTTCAGCCACCACATTCAGCGAATATAGTATTTTGTAGTTCAATCTTATTCGAGTTCAACACGCAACATTTATAAATATACCGGAATTACCTGTTTATTTATAGTGATTGTTATATGTGGGCTTCCCAAAACCTAGCGGCTATGACGCCCATTTTATACATCGCGCATCGCTATTATGCATAGCGCCCGCTAATCAGTTGTATCAATTCAAGCAGTACTATTTTAGTAGTACCACTTTTGGCTGGGTGCCTTAGTACTACCAAACGTACTACTAAAGATCTGAACCAATTTTGTATTACCCAGAATGATCGGGCAATAAAAAACCCGATAAGCCCTTGAAGGCTTACCGGGTTGATTTAGGTTCTTATCGAACCCCTATATGGTGGAGGTGGGGGGAGTCGAACCCCCGTCCGCAAATCCTCTGCCATCAGCTCTACATGCTTATCCTATTTATTAATTTAACTGCAAGCTACCCAACAGGCAGGGAAAACAGACAGCGATTCCGTTAAGTTTTAACGCATCCGTCCCGGACGTACTTCAGCGCGATCTTATGTGAGTCGACCCCAGTGATCTGGGCGCATAAGCACACGCCAGGCTGAGGGCACTATGCTGGGGTTTAAGCAGCTAGAGCGTAGTTGTCTTCGTTGGCAACTATGGTTTTGCAGATGGATTTACGAGGAACCCTGCACCTCGGCATGCACCTCAGGTTTCGCAACCCACGTCGAAGCCAGGTCACCCCCAAAAGGTATTACTACAGTAGACAGTTTAACGCACTGAGAAGTTCAATACTAGAAAGCATTAGACTCTCTCTTATATTCTGCGCGCTCCCTCACTAAGTGGATGACGAAGGAGGGGGAGTGGTATTTTCCTGCTCGCTGGTAGAGACATGATAGTGAGGATCCTCTGAAACATTCACCTCAATCAGCTCTTTTGCATCCTGTAACAATACCTGGCATTCAGGGCTTAAATGTCTCAAGGTGAGTTTTTTACCGGCCGCTTGATATTTTTTTGTTAGATTGTCGATGGCTTCAATCCCGGTGTGATCGTATACACGTGAGTGCATAAAATCGATACTCACCGCTTCAGGGTCGTCTTTGGGATCAAACTGGTCGATAAAGTTCTGGGCTGAAGCAAAAAACAGCGGCCCATGAACTTTGTATTCTTTGATAGTTTCTCCGTCTTTTTCCGTGGTGCTTGCTTCGAGAATGATACGCTCTGCATGCTCCCAGGCAAAAACCAGGGCGGAGATGATGACGCCTGCAATAACCGCAACCGCTAAGTCGAACATCACGGTTAGCACCGTCACCAGCACCATAATAAAGGCATCCGCTTTTGTCATCCCGCGCAAAATGTTCCAGCTTGACCAGTTAAATGTGGCGATCACAACAAAGAACATCAAACCAACCAGGGCGCCAATGGGTACCATCTCAATCCACGAAGAGGCGATCAACACAATAATCAACAAGCCGGTTGCAGCTGCAATTCCGGAGAGTCTGCCTGTTCCCCCAGAGTTAACATTAATCATCGACTGGCCAATCAATGCGCAACCACCCATGGTGCCAAACGCACCCGCGGTGCAGTTAGCGGCGCCTAATGCGATACACTCTTTATTTGCTTTACCGCGCGTTTGTGTGATGTCATCAATCAATGTCATCGTCAAAAGCGACTCAACCGAACCGATAATCGTTAGAATGAGTGCGTAAGGTAAAATAATCCACAACGTTGCCAAAGAGAAAAAGTCTGGTGGAAGTGCGGTAAACCAGCTTAAGCCTTGAAAGCCACCCTCTTTACCATCACCAAAAATTAGCGATTCTAACGTCCCTGAAACGGATGCGCGGTCACCCACTGTCACCGCGTTAATATCAAATATCACAACAGCCACAGAAACCAGCACAATGGCCGCAAGTGCAGAAGGTACCGCTTTAGTCAATCGCGGCAAGAGATAGATAATAGCCAATGTTGCAGCAATGATCATTGCCATGATCGTCATGCTGTCACTCGATAACCAATCACCATCGGCATCTTTAAACTGGCTAAATTGTGCGAATAAGATGATTAACGCTAAACCATTTACGAACCCCAGCATCACCGGTGCGGGTACCATTCGAATAAAGCGTCCCCACTTCATCACGCCGATAAAGATCTGAAAGACGCCCATCAATATGACCGCTGCAAATAGAAAAGAGGCGCCATGTTCCATTGCCAAATGCATCATCACCACGGCCAATGAGCCGGCTGCCGCGCTGATCATGCCAGGACGACCACCAAACATCGCGGTGATCAAACCAACAATAATCGCTGCGTACAAGCCGACCAGCGGATGTACGCCCGCAACAAATGAAAACGCCACCGCTTCTGGTACCAGGGCGAGCGATACGGTTATCCCAGAGAGCACATCATTTTTAAGGTTATTGCGGGGGGTATGTAGATTAAACATAGAAGGGGCGTACTCTCGAGTGTGGGGGCGAATTCGAGCGCAGCATTATACAGAAATTAGCTGAATCTAGCAACTAATTGGTTTTTAAGGTTTTTTTGAAGTCGAGGGAGGGTGCAGGAATCAAGGCCCTTGCGAAATAGATTCGCAAGGGCCGACTTCAGGAGAAGAGCAACGTTGCGCTTTTAACCCTCAGTAGAAACTTGTGTTGCCTGGAGACCTTTTGGGCCATCTTCAACATTGAAGCTGACAGCCTGACCTTCTGCCAGTGTTTTAAAACCATCACCAGCAATTGCTGAGAAGTGAACAAATACATCTGCGCTGCCATCAGCAGGGGTGATAAAACCGAAACCTTTAGATTCGTTAAACCACTTAACGGTGCCTGTAACCATGTTATTACCTCTAGTCAAAAAAATTTTCTAAAAATCAGTTGCTATATTGTGTTATGCATAAATAGCAACTCATTCGAGTGTACCTATTTCCTTACAAAATGTGAACTTCTAATAAAAGATGATTTTATGTGCATTTTAATGACAGAAACAAGCACATCACTAGCGTTGCGCCTTGTTAATAACGTCGTTAATTTTTCGCGGGGTGTTGTGTTGAATTAAGTGACTTAATTAAAGGAACCGAAAGCAACTTTGAGCTGTATAAACCATAGCGGAATTAGTTTTGGTTCAACCTTTGGCACATAGCTGATATTAATCGCAACTTTATCGGTACCAAAAGCAAATGCGGGCAGTGCACCTAAAAAAGGACGTCGATCATGGTGATCTTTTCGCGTCATGACAAAGCCAACCAGTCCGGCGCTAAAGTGTAAATCTTCGTATATTTCATTGAGAGAGAAGCGCCTCATGATGCCACCACCAGCATAAAATGAATTCTCTTCAAACGAATCTTTAAAAATAGAGGCGGTTAGGTATGGCTGCCAGTGTTCTTTATAAATGGCATAGTCATACTGAAGACCAAGCCCCCAGTTCTTTTCATTGAAGGAACCTTTTTTGGGTGCTTCTTTATGAATTGATTTCCCATTGAGGATTAAACTATAGCCATCTGCTTTTGCGATCTGGCTCGTCAAAAGTGAAACCATTGCCAGTAGCGTGATGCCCGATGCATAGACGGCATTTTGCCAAAATAATGACGATTTCATCGCGACTCTCTTCATCTCTCTCTGTTCATCCCTGCTTCTTCGCTTCTTTTATTCGCAAAACAGATCAATGGAGGTGTCAATTTGATTTGAAATTGACGTTTACATTAGCGAAGAGCAATAAGCAGGCCAATTTACCCTTTATCGATTTATGAGAATTTCCATCGGGGCTGAATTCGAGCCTCCGGCCTTGCATGTACCTCTATCTTTATTTCCTGTAGAATCCTGCCCTTATCTATTTTCAGCGCGCTAATGAGCGGGATGGCAGCAAGAACATGTTGGAACTCAATCTGGTATTCGGTCGCATCAAAGACATGCAGGGGCGTCTGGAAGCCCTTAGGGGGTATCTTTGACGTCGATAATCGACGCGAAGCGCTCACCGAAGTCACCCGAGAGCTAGAAGACCCAGAAATTTGGAACGATCCTGAGCGTGCGCAAACACTCGGACGAGAACGAGCGAAGCTTGAACAGATGGTTGGTACCTTCGATGAACTGTTTGATGGTTTAGCCGAAGGGCAAGAGCTGTTGCAGATGGCTGAAGAAGAGAATGACGAAGAGACCGCCAACGTCGTCATCGCCGATATGGATGGTCTTGAGGAAAAACTCTCAGCGCTCGAATTCCGCCGCATGTTCTCTGGTGAGATGGACGCCAACAACGCCTTCGTTGATATTCAATCCGGTTCCGGTGGCACCGAGGCGCAGGACTGGGCAGAGATGTTACTGCGCATGTACCTGCGCTGGGGTGAGCGACGCGGCTTTAAAACCGAGTTGATCGAATGTTCCGCTGGTGACGTCGCCGGCATCAAAAGCGCCACGATTAAATATGAAGGTGAATATGCCTACGGTTGGCTGCGCACCGAGTGTGGCGTGCATCGCCTGGTGCGTAAATCACCATTCGATTCTGGCAGTCGTCGCCACACTTCATTTGCCGCGGTCTTTGTATCGCCAGAGATTGATGACGATTTTGATATCGACATCAACCCAGCCGATCTACGCATCGATACCTACCGCGCCAGTGGTGCGGGCGGGCAGCATGTCAACAGAACCGATTCAGCGGTACGTATTACGCATGCACCCAGCGGTGTAGTGGTGCAGTGTCAGAATGATCGCTCGCAACATAAAAACCGCGCCACCGCGATGAAGCAGTTGAAGGCTCGCATCTATGAACAAGAGATGAAGAGACGCAGCGAAGACCAGCAGGCGCTGGAAGAGACTAAATCCGACATCGGCTGGGGTAGTCAGATTCGCTCTTACGTACTGGATCAATCACGCATCAAAGATCTGCGTACCTCGGTTGAGACCGGCAATACCCAGGCGGTGCTTGACGGCGATATTGACCAATTTATTGAGGCCAGCTTGAAGAGCGGTCTGTAACCACCATTAATATAAGTGAAAGCGCTATGAGTGAAGAACAGCAAAACCCTGAAGATGTTCAGCAGCAGGAACAGGAACAGATCGCACAACGTCGCGCCAAGCTGACCGAACTGCGTGAACAGGGCAATCCTTTCCCGTGTGATTTTCGTCGCAATGTCGTTAACGGTGAACTGCATGCAAAATACGGTGAACTTGAAAACGAAGCATTAGAAGTTGAGGCAATCACAGTACAGATTGCAGGCCGTGTCATGACGCGCCGCATGATGGGCAAGGCGAGTTTTGTGCATGTACAGGATATGTCGGGCAAGATGCAGATCTATGTGCAGCGCGATGTGATCGGTGTCGATGAGTATCAGGCGTTCAAGCGCTGGGACATCGGCGACATCATCGGCATCGAAGGTAAGTTATTTAAAACCAAAACGGGTGAGCTGTCGGTACGTGCGGATAGCATTCGTCTGTTAACCAAGGCGCTGCGACCACTGCCTGAGAAATACCACGGCGTAACCGATCAGGAGATTCGCTACCGTCAGCGTTACCTTGACCTGATCATGAATGAGCCGACACGTGATACCTTTAAAACCCGTACCAAGATCGTCAGCTACATCCGAAATTTTCTGATCGAGCGCGACTTCCTCGAAGTGGAAACACCGATGATGCAAGTGGTTCCCGGTGGCGCGACGGCGCGCCCATTTGAGACCTATCACAACGCACTCGATATCGACCTTTACCTGCGTATCGCACCGGAGCTTTATCTAAAGCGTCTGGTCGTCGGCGGCTTTGAGCGTGTCTTTGAGATCAATCGTAACTTTCGTAACGAAGGGCTGTCGACACGTCATAACCCAGAGTTCACGATGCTTGAATTTTATCAGGCCTATGCGGATTACCACGACTTAATGGATCTTAGCGAAGCGCTGTTCCGTGGTATCGCAGAATCGGTGATTGGAAAAACAACCATCACTTACCAGGGCGACGAATACGATTTTGCCAAGCCGTTTACCCGCATCTCAGTGAAAGATTCCATCCTTCATTATAACGCCGACATCAAAGCTGAAGAGCTTGAGACAATCGATAGCCTGCGCGCCATTGCAGAACGCCTTTCGATTCCGGTTAAAGATGGTTACGGCATGGGTAAACTACAGATCGAAATCTTTGAAAAGACGGTTGAATCAAAACTGATGGACCCAACCTTTATCACCGCGTACCCAACCGAAGTGTCACCACTGGCTCGACGTAACGATGATGACCCAACCATCACCGATCGCTTTGAGTTATTCATCGGTGGACGTGAAATCGCCAACGGTTTTACTGAGCTTAATGATGCAGAAGATCAGGCCGAACGCTTTCGTCAGCAACTCGCCGAAAAAGCAGCCGGCGATGATGAAGCGATGCACTTTGATGAAGACTACATCTGCGCACTGGAGCACGGCATGCCACCGACCGCTGGGCAGGGGATTGGTATCGATCGACTGGTGATGCTGTTCACCGATTCACCGTCTATTCGTGACGTCCTGCTCTTCCCGCACATGCGTCCATTGAAGTAGCCATCACACCCTCATCCTCTTTGCCGTATCACATTGAGGAATGAGGGGTGGTTAGTGATCAGCTACAGGCGCCCCTGAATGTAGCGGGCACCGTTGCTTCAATTTAAGTAATATCTGATTAGTTGCCTTATCTGTCATTGCGAGCGCGTGCAAAGGAAGGGCCCCTTGGGGTAAAGCGCGGTAATCTCGACGCTATATGAATCATTGAGTTAAGAGATTACTTCGTCGCTTCACTCCTCGTAATGACAATTAATTAGAGGTTCCTTAATAAAGCTTCTTCATATTCCTGCGTAAAGTCGTGATTGTATAGCTGCACTCAAACGCCCGTCATTCCGGTATTCAGTTGACCGGAATCCAGTCTACATAGAGCCCCGTCTGAAAAAGAACGATTACCCTTGCTCTGGCTTTAAAAAATTATTGGGAATATCCCGAATATGAACATCTCGCTGAGGAAAGGCGATTTCTATTTTGGCATCACGAAAGCGCTGATCGATATCCATATGCAACTCGTGTTTTGTTTCAAGGAATAAGTCGGGGTGAGGGATATAGACTCTGAGTTCAAAGTCCAGTGAGCTTTCACCAAAGGCGACAAATCGAACGCTAGGTTCAGGGTCATCCAGTACGTTTTGATGTGATTGTGCCGCTGCTAGCAACTCTTTGTAGGCGAGTTTGGTATCTGATCCATAGGCGATGCCGATGGGAATGAGCATACGTAGGAGCGTGTCGGACAATGACCAGTTGATGACCTGGCCGGTGACGAATTCTTTGTTAGGAATAATCAACTCTTTTCTATCCCAATCCGTAATGGTAGTTGCGCGCATTTGAATGCGTGATACCGTGCCGCTGATATTACCCACGGTGACAGTATCGCCGACGCGAATCTGGCGTTCGAACAGGATAATTAACCCGGAAACAAAGTTAGCGAATATCTCTTGCAGGCCAAAGCCCAGGCCTACCGTGATGGCAGCCGCCAGCCATTGTACTTTTGACCAGCCAATGCCGATGGCACTGAAGGTCATGGACAGGCCAATAATGACCAGAATATAGCGGGTAATCGTGGTGATGGCATATCGGCCGCTGGGGGTAAAAGGCAGGTGTTGCAGGATGGCAATTTCAAGCAACCCTGGAATGTTACGGCTGATAAATATCGTCATCAGAAACACGGTGATCGCCAGCAGTACATTGGCCAGTGTCGTGGGGATCTGTATTGAGCTCCCGCCATCGATAGTGGTTTCACTGTTCCACAGCACAATTTCGTTTAGCAATTTTAAGGCGGGTAAAACGTCTGACCAGATCAGCACGGTGCCAACGATAATCGCAAACCAATAAGTGCTATTCATCAAACGCATGGTTTGTGTGCTTAAACTCTGAACATCAAGCTCAGGGGCTTCGTTGGGTGTAGGTTCAATGGTATTTTGTTTTTCGTTTTTATCCGCCGCCTCTGCCTGGGCTTCCAGTTTTTTAAAGTGCTGTTCGAGCGCTAATTTTCGTTGCACGATGTTTAACCAGCGAATAAAAAACTCGCGGGTAATCTTGATGACAAAGATCAGGCCGATGGTACTAATCACGTAGAGGCAAAGTTGAATGGCTGTGTAGAAGTATCCTATCGCTGCAGCAATCGCCAGCGCAATTGGCGCAATGAGTATCAGTGGGAACCAGATGCCGGACAGTCGATCCAGCCAGCCACCTGGGTTTTTTCCGATATCCTCTTTAAATAAGCCAGTTGTTGGTTTGAACAATGTGTAGGCAAACAGGCTATTTAACATCATTAGCAGAATGAAGGCGAAGCGTCCCAGTGAATCATGATGTGCCTGGGTAGGTTGATCCATCGTGATGGCGACGATAAATGCCAGTGGGAGTGCCGCAGGCAGAAACCACGTCAGGTGTCGCCTGATCAGCGCCAGGTGTTCTGTTTTCCAGCGAAAGTGTGATTCTCCCAACCCATTGGGTCGGCATATCTGTCTCAGCAATAACCCCAGGAAAAGTAGATAGGCAATGATGTAGAGACCGG
>Ga0316204_10007912_pt1 | contig 15183 bp, 12 predicted proteins | sample 6monrhotite_MG_2_FD_205661 | JGI IMG/M metagenome (GOLD analysis project Ga0316204, IMG submission 205661) | Microbial mat bacterial communities from mineral coupon in-situ incubated in ocean water Damariscotta River, Maine, United States -... | ecosystem: Environmental > Aquatic > Marine >...
AGGCTGGGTTTTTTCGAGGGTATTTAAAGAAAGTATTATAGAGGGGATATTGAAAGTAATTCTTATTTCAATATTGGCAATCATATTCGGGATTATTATTAGCGTTATTATAGGAATACCTGCTGTATTATTATACATTAAGCTAACAAAAGCTTAGGATACTTTTATCTTACTTATTTTCTACCCAAATCCGATCTTCTCCTAAAAATTCTGGAGCCTGAACAGAAATTACTTTAAGTGGAACCTTAGAAGTTACTCTTACAGCATGAATCATTTTTGGAGGGATTACAAAAAAGTCTCCCTTTTTGATGTTTACTGTTTTGTCTCCCATTTGCATTTCAGCTTCTCCATCTAATACCATTAAGCTTTCAGTATGTTTAGAGTGGTAATGAGCTTTCACACTATCTTTAATTAAAATAGCAAAAGAGGTCGCATTGCTATCAGAATTTAGTTTGATGACTTGAAGGCTAGAGCTATCAATAATAAACTTGATATTCTTCTCATTAACAACTTCTTGAGCTGTTGTATAGCTGATTGTAATTAGCAGTAGGATAGTAGTTAATGCCTTCATTTTAACTGTATTTTATAGTTGGCAAAATTAAAACCATTCAAGGCTTCCATAGCACTCATTCTTCTTTTGCCTTCTAACTGAAGTTCTTCAATTATAAGTATGCCTATACCACAATTGATATGTATCTTTTTGTCTTTTACTATAATCTCACCAGTTATTGTAGAAAATTGACCGACTAAGGTGCTCGTCTTTAATATCTTTAAGTTGAGTTGTTTTTCTGTTTCTAGGTGTTTTAGCGTAGTCCAAGCAGCTGGGAAAGGAGACAATCCTCTTATCTGTTGGTCAATTTCTAGAGCAGTTTTATTCCAATTGATTTCACAGTCAGCTTTGAATATTTTAGGAGCATCTTTTAATTCATCACTGTCTGTAAGGAGAGATTTTTGCTGGGTTAACTGATAATCCCCAGCTTCAATTTGATCTAAGCTTTTCAATACTAATTGCCCACCAACAGTCATTAGTTTATCGTGTAAACTACCTGCTGTTTCATTAGCCAATATTTTTACGCTTTCCTGTAGTAATAAATCTCCGGTATCAATTTTGTGTTTTAAGAAGAAGGTAGTAACTCCGGTCTCCTTTTCTCCATTTATAATAGCCCAATTGATTGGAGCAGCACCTCTATAATTAGGCAGGAGTGAAGCATGTAAGTTAAAGGTGCCTAATCGAGGCATATTCCAAACAACCTCAGGCATCATCCTAAAAGCGACAACAATTTGGATATCAGCTTTCAAATCTTGTAAGCTGCTAATAAATTCTGGAGACTTCAGGTTTGTAGGTTGTAATATAGGGATCTGATGATTTAAAGCATATTCCTTTACTGCAGAAGACTTTAACTTTTGTCCTCTTCCCGCTTTTCGATCTGGAGCAGTAATTACTGCTACTACATTTCTTCCAGATTCATGAACACATCTTAAACTTTCAACTGCAAATTCTGGAGTCCCAATAAAAATAATTCTCAGTCCCTTTTCCATTTATATGCTACTGTATTTCCAATTGCCAAATTTCAGATATAGAATTGAGATACTACCCATGATGGTAAAATAAATAAATTCTGAACACCAAACATAGGTCAAATCTAGCTTGAAATATACCCCTATAAGGTAAGCTCCAATTAAATAGATGAATATACCTGACATTTCAATCAATAAAGAAACCAATGTTTTTCCTGTGCCTATAACAGCTGAAAAACTGATGTAGGCTATACAGAAAAATAGCATAGAGCCAGAAATAACATAAAGAATCGGTTGCGCAGCTTCAATTAAGTCTAATTGATTTGTATATATCCTCAGGGAAAATTCTGGAAAAATTAAAATGAAAGGGATAAAAATACAAGTGGCTAATAAACTCAGCTTAACAATTCGTTGTGTGAGCTTTAAAACCAGGTCACCTTTCCCTTCACCAATTAAATTAGAAACTAATGTGCTAGTAGCTGAGCTAAACCCAAATAGAGGAATCATCAAGACCATATAGATACTTCTTACAATATGAGAAGCAGCTAATTCTAACTCACCTATTTGCTCAATTATCATGAAGAAGGCCAACCATGCTGATAGCGCCATGAAGTATTGAAACATTATAGGAGCTGAAATTTTTAACATCTTAATTAAAAGGCTAGGCTTGAATTTAATGTTTCTAAATAATTGAAATTTATGATGATCAATCGTTTTTTCAGTGTAAAGAATATAAAAGATCATAGCGGATCCTGCAGCGATTACCGATGCTAGAGCAGCACCTTTAATACCCATTTCAGGGAATCCGAAATTCCCAAAGATGAGTAGGTAATCAAAGATGACGTTAACGATAGCCTGCAATAGGGTAGCCCTAATTAATATTTTAGTTGAAGTGATTCCTGTATAAAATGAAATGTAAATGAAATTGATAAAAGCAAAGAAAATTCCAAAGGAACGGACTTCTAAGTAATCAATAGAAGCAGCCAGTATAGCATCTGAAGCAGTGAATTGCGTTAAAAAATATGGGGAAAGGAATTGAATAACAATGAATAAGAGGAATGCCAAAGGAATTAGAAAGAAGAAAGCATTGTGTACAAGGTTTCCTATTTTATTAAAGTTGTTTTCTCCATTTCTTCTGCCAATAATAATTTGGTTGCCAATACCAAATCCTTGGCCCAACTGTATCAGTATAAAAAATAAGATACCAGCATTACCCGCAGCACCTAATTCAATAGTTCCTACTCTTCCAAGAAAAGCAGTATCAGTTACATTAACAATATTTTCTGCAACAAAACTGAATATAATAGGAAGGGAGACTTTCCAAATATTACGATAGGAGAGGGTTGTGTTCATTATTCCACGAAAAGTACTAAACCTTTCAAATACTCACCTTCCGGATGAAAAATGTTTACTGGATGATCAGCTGGTTGGGATAGGTGATACAATACTTTCACTGTTCTTCCTGCAGAAATTGCAGCAGCAGTGATGGTATCTTCAAATAGTTTACGTTGAATTATTTGACTGCAAGAAAAGGTAAATAAAATGCCTCCACTATTAATTACCTTCAATGCCTTTTCATTTAGTCTTTTATAGCCTTGAACAGCTTTATGCATAGCGCTCCTGCTTTTAGCGTATGCGGGTGGATCTAAAATGATAACATCATACCTTTCTTCTGTTTCATTCAGGTATTTCAGAGTGTCTTTAGTAAAACTTTTATGGGCAGCATCTTTATTAAAATTCAGACTTATGTTCCTTTCTGTTAACTCAATGGCATTTTCGGAGCTATCTACTGAATGCACCATTGCAGCATCAGCAGCCAAGGCGTATATACTAAAACCACCAGAATAACAGAAGGTGTTTAGCACTTTTTTTCCACTAGAAAACTCTTGTAAAAGCTTACGACTTTCCCTCTGGTCAATAAAAAAGCCTGTTTTTTGACCATTAATCCAATCAATTTCAAACTTTAATCCATTTTCTTCAACCACTATTGGTGCAGCTGTGTCGCCATAGAGGTATTCATCTTTAGTTGAAGAACTTTCTTCTAGGTGCAAGGCTTTTTCACTTTTAGAATAAATGGCCTTAATGGCATCTCCTAAAACGTTCTGAAGAGCGGTTTTTATGAAATCTAACGCTTTTACTATTCCAAGACTGTGGGCTTGAATTACTGCAACCTCTTTGTATATGTCGATAATCAAGCCAGGTAAGCCATCTCCTTCAGCATGAACCAATCGGTAGGAGGTAGTCGATTCATTTTTTGCGAGGCCTAGTGCTAACCTAAGCGAATAGGCTTTCTTTATTTTCTCATTCCAAAAGTTCTGATCAATAGGTTCACTTTTAAAACTCAAAACCCTGATAGCGATGCTGCTATTTTCAGAAAAGTGACCAATTGCTATTGCCTTTTCCTTATGATCACAAATTTGTACTAAATCACCTTCAGCTAGCCCTTCGTCGGATTCACCCAATATAATTTTTTCAATTGCTCCAGAGAAAACCCAAGGATGCTTTCTTGAAATGCTAGCATTCCTCTTGGGTTTTAAAACCACTAATGGGTATTTCATTTATTTAAATTCTAGGTACAGTGAGTTTGTGCCGACACCTTGTTTAAATTCATTTCTTCGTCGGGCATCTTCTTTTAATCGGACATGCATTCTAGCCTCTTTTCGCATTTGCTCAGTCATTGGGCCCTCTAATCTGATCGGATATTTTTTGTTCACTAATGATGATTTCTGATGGCTTTCTTTCGTTTGTTCAGAAGCCATCAAACGATAGTATTTATTTATTTTTTCAATATTTTGCTGAGCTTCAATTAACTCTTCCTTGCTAACAGCTAGTCTATTGCTATTTCCTGCAGTATCAATAACATCTATTTGATAGCGATCATTGTCAAACAAGATCATTGCAAATTGATAACTTTTATTATCAACTTTAGGGAATAGCGAATAATCTAATTTTTCCAATTTGTCAATGGTATCACCAATTGCAGGATGCAGCGGATAATAGGTTTGAGCAGCTATACCGTTAATTAAAGTAAAGAAAAAGAGTAGTGGAATAAGTTTCATCTAATCTTCCTCAAAATCATCTTGCTTGTCTTCGTATTCTTCTCTAGCATCGTCAGTTAAATTTCCATCATCATCATAATCTTCATCATCTTCTATCAATTGTTGAGCATCTATAACTGACATCTTTATCAGGTATATTTTCTCTTCGGTTTCAAAACGAAGTGCACTTACCTTGTCTCCATCTTTATTGACAAAATAAATTAAATGTTGACTGAAACCTCCAGGGTACTCTAATTTAATTTGTTCTTGGATAGTAGTGTCTATTTTTTCAAAGGCAGTGACAACACGTGGTTTAGCTGTTGTACTCATGGGATTAAATTCTGATTTTGTTTGTAACAAATCTAACAAAAGAATGAATTGAGAAATTCATATTTAGGTTAGAAAGTGAAATTATTTTATCTAAAAATTGATTATACGAATGCTTGTAAATAGTGTTACTTTTAATGGAATTTTTTGAATGATAAAATTTTAACCAACTATTTAAATACTAGAATACAATGAAAAAAGTGTCTTTGATAACCATTGCGTTAGTTAGCTTATTGGTTTGTTCTTGCAGTGGGGATGTTCAAAAGGAGGAATCCTCAGTAGATGATTTTACTGAATTAGCAGATGAGGAAGGTTTTGCTGAAAAGCATGACGAACCTAAAGAAGTTGAAATAGAACTTAAGGGTGAGATGGTAGAGTTAGCTATAGAAGGGGGAGAGCTAAGTAGGATGTATTCTAGAAAGAAAGAGGGAAGTAATATTTACCTTATTATTATTCATGAATGGTGGGGTCTTAATGATCAAATTAAATTAGAAGCAGATAGATTGTATGACAAATTTGGTAATGTAAATGTGCTGGCATTGGATTTATATGATGGAGGTTTAGCTACCACAAGAGAAAAAGCGATGGAATTGATGAAAGGAACTGAAGAAGAGAGAATACATGAAATTATAGATGCTACCATAGCTAGTTTACCTGAAGCTGCTGAAGTGGCAACTATAGGTTGGTGTTTTGGAGGAGGATGGTCGTTAAGGGCAGCTCTGAGAGCTAAGGAGAGGACCAAGGCTGCTGTTATCTATTATGGTATGCCATTGGAAGATGTTGATGAATTGAAAGAACTAAACTCTGATGTATTGTTTATTTATGGAATATACGATGAGTGGATTAGCAGAGGGATTGTAGAAACGTTTTACGACAAGATGGAAGAAGCTGGTAAAAAACTGCAGGTTAAAGCATATAAGGCTGATCATGCATTTGCGAACCCTTCAAGTGATCGTTATATAGAGGAAGAAGCTCAAAAGGCCAATGAAGCTGCGTTTAACTATCTAAAAGAGCGTTTGAATTAAACTTCCACTGATTCACTTCTTGCTCGTAATTAATACTTCCTGGAGTAGTCAAGTACTTTTTTATAAATTGAAAACCTATACGTTGCAGTGTTTTGTTAGGAGCAGCATTAGAAGCCATAGGTTCACAAATAATTTCCTGTAATTGGAAGGTATCAAAGAAGATGGGTAAAGCGTTTAGAACCATTTGAAACCCTAAGCCACTTCTTCGATTGTCTTTATTCCAAATGTGAAGGTGCATTTTAGCGGAAAATCCAAACTCAATAGGATTTAAATTACAATGCCCAATGGGTTCACCATTGAGCATTGCAATTAAAGCGTACGCTTTCTTTTCTTTGATTGGAGTAGTTAGCTGAGAAGAGATGTTACTGACAAACTGCTCTTTAGTTGGAAGCTTACTTGCGTTCACTCCCATAAGTTCAAGCGCCTCTTCTGATAAACTACTCCAGTAGTTGGCCAAAGGTTCAACCAAAGATTCTTCCAGAGGAATTAATTTTAGTTGGACATCCATGGCATACTAGTATTATTCTACTCCGTGCATTAATTTCTTTAATGGCTTATTCAATAGAGCGATTAATAATGCAATTCCCAAGAGAACATAACCAATTGTGGAGAAGATCTCGGTGTAATTTGCCAAGCCTTCTTCAGTAGTAAGTGCAACTCCATCGTCTCCATGACCACCTGTCATCGCAGCAATTTTTCCTCCAACATAATTGGCAATAGCAAAGCTTAAAAACCATGCACCCATTGCAGTACCTGAAAAGCTTTTAGGAGATAACTTAGTTACCATCGACAAACCAATGGGAGATAAGAATAACTCACCAGTGGTATGTAACATATATAAGAATACAAGAGTTAATAATGGCACTTGGAAAGCCTCATTAGCAAGTGGAAGAGCTATTAAAGTAACTAAAAAACCTAAAGCGAGTTGGAAAATACCTAAAGCAAACTTCATAGGAATACTAGGGTTTTTTCCTGCTTTGGATAATCTAATCCACATGACAGAGAAGATGGAACCAAATATTAGAATAAATAGAGGATTGAAAAACTGAGTCATAGAAGCTGGCATTTCCCAACCCATAACTAAACGATCTACGTTCCTATCAGCAAAAAGGGTAAGAGAAGTTCCTGCTTGCTCAAAACAAGCCCAGAAAGTGATGTTAATGAGCATAAATAGAATCAGGGCAATCATTCTGTCTTTCCAGATTTTAACCCCTTCTAATTTATCTTCTTTAACACCAGCCATTATTGCTGCATATGAAATGTAAACAAACAGTGCTAGTAATATATAGTCCATGAATTCATTCTTCATGATCAATACATAACAAAGAGGAATAAGTGCTAAGGAACCAACAGTTATGGCTTGAACCATAGTTACTGAGCCAAATAACTTTTTCTTTCCAGCTTCTGTTATATTTAACCCTTGTGCTGCAGCATAAGTAGCTCGGTTAAACCAAAAAATTGCAAAACCAGAGAACATTCCTAATCCAGCTAAACCAAAGCCATATTTAAAACCATAGGTTTCACCAACATAAGCTACAGCTGTTGTTGCTAGAAATGCACCAATGTTAATTCCTATATAAAAGATGGTAAAACCTGAATCTCTTCTTGGGTCGTTATCTTTATAGAGTTTCCCTACTATAGTAGAGATGTTGGCTTTGAAATAACCGTTTCCAACTATTAATGCTCCCATTCCAATTAAAAGCATATGCTCAGTACCACCAAGAATCATGAATTCACCAATAGCCATCAATACAGCTCCCAACAATACAGCATAACGATAGCCCATGTATTTATCGGCCATTTTTCCACCTAAGATCGGTGCAGCATAGATTAGACCAGTGTAAGCACCATAGATTAAGGCTGCTTCGCCATCACCCTTGAACAAAGACTTTACTAAATAAAGGGTTAATAAAGTACGCATTCCATAATAACAGAACCTTTCCCACATTTCAGAAAAGAAGAGGGTTTTAAGTCCTATTGGGTGACCCTTCATAGGTCCACTTTGGTAATCATTTGCTGTCAGTTCGCTCATTTTAGTTTAATTATAGTTTCGATAAAAATAGATGTTTTAGATGACATTTATTGTCCTACAAGTTCTCTAGTATAAAATTGGTCATTTTAGTATACAGGTGATACCGGGTATTACCTCCATATATCCCATGGTTCTTATTGGGATATACAAATAAATCAAATTGTTTATCAGCATCAACCAATGCAGATATCATCTCAGAAGTGTTTTGTAAATGCACATTGTCATCAGCCATACCATGCACTAAAAGATACTTTCCTTTTAGCTTCTCAACATGATTGATAGGGGAGTTGTCATCATATCCATCTTCATTTTCCTGAGGTGTTTGCATGTAACGTTCCGTATAGATAGAATCATAAAAACGCCAAGTTGTAACCGGAGCAACAGCAATAGCAGCTTTAAACTGCTCAGCTCCTTTTAATAGGCATAAGGAAGACATATAACCTCCATAACTCCATCCTTGTACTCCAATTCGCTTAGCATCTACATAAGGCAGTGTGGCAAAGTGTTTAGCTGCCTCAATCTGATCAATAGTTTCGTATTTCCCCAATTGTTTATAGGTTATCTTCTTAAAATCAACACCTCTAGCTCCAGTTCCTCTATTGTCTACAGAAACAACGATATAACCCTTACTAGCAATTAATTGATGCCAAAAATAGTTTGCTCCACCCCAGCTGTTGGTTACTGTCTGTGAGCCTGGACCACCATAAATAGTTAAGAACACTGGGTATTTTTTATTCTCATCGAAGTTTGGCGGTTTAATCATCCAAGCATTGAGCTCAACATTTTCTGAGGTAGTGAACGTAAAGAAGGTTTTGTCAGAAATTTGAAATTCTTTGAGTTTCTCTTTCAGTTTGGTATTGTCTTCCAATACTCTTATTTCTTGGCCATTGGCATCATTTAGCGTAACATAATTGGGAGTGTTTGCTGTAGTTTTATAATTGATAAAGTAGGCAAAACTATTGCTAAATACAGCGCCATTTGTTCCTTTCGCTTTGCTAATTTTTAATTTGTTATTTCCATCAATGTCAATAGAGTATATATCTCTATCTAAAGGAGAGCTTTCAGCAGATTGATAATAAATTTTTCCTTTGCTTTCATCTAAGCCATAATAGTTAGTTACTGGCCAATTACCTTTAGTAACTTGATTTTTTAAACTACCATCAATGTTGTGAAGGTAGATGTGGCGAAAGCCTGATTTCTCACTTAAAATAACAAAGTGTTTTTGATCTTTAGTAAAGTGAACGTCGAAAGGCATTTCAATATAGGTATCACTTTTTTCGGTATGTATTGTTTTTCCTTTTCCAGTAGAAGCATTCACAAGGTTTACCTTAACCTCACTTTGATGTCTATTGCTACTGATTACAGCCAATTGATTAGGGTCTTTGGTCCATTCTATAGCAGTTAAGTACTCATAAGCAGCTCCCAGGTCTACAGTTTTGGTGCTTTGATTCTTCAGGTTGTATATTCTAATTTCAACTTTTGCATTTTCTTCTCCAGCTTTAGGGTATTTAAAGCGATAATCAGAAGGATATAATTCATCATACATTTTCATGTTCCACTGTTTAACAGCGGTTTCATCAAAACGATAAAAAGCAATCTTTTCACCATCAGGAGACCATTGAAACGCCTGTGATAACTCTAATTCTTCTTCATATACCCAGTCTGAAGCACCATTGATAATTTCATTGTATTTACCATCTTTAGTTAGCTGAACTTCATTGCCATTGGTGAAATCTTTATAAAATAGATTGTTGTCTCTTACATAAGCTACCTTATTTCCCGAAGGAGAGAAGTCAGCGTATAGCTGTTTATCACCTTCTGCTAGTTTTTCTATTTTTTTGGAGTTTAAGTCGAAAACATAATGGAAAGCTTTTGATGACCTTCTGTAAATTGACTCTATTTTGGTAGCAATTAAAACTTTGCTCTCATCAGCAGAGAATTCATAACTCCCAATTGCAATTTTTTTATCGTCAAACAACAATTCACTGGCATCAATTAGTGTAGCAACCTTATTTCCGCTTTTATAATCGTACTTCACCAAATTTGATCCACCATCAGTATTCTCTAAAACAGTGTAGTGTAAGCCATCATTCATAGAACGAAGACCTCTAACCGTTTTGCTACTAAAAGTTCTTTTTTTCCATATATCAGCTAAGGTAACTGAAGGTTTACTCAGTTTATTATAGGTTGTGTATTTAGGGTCTAAAGACTTATTCTCATACCTTTTTTTATTTTCGTGGGTGATGGACTGAGAGAAACAGCTTATTCCAGTAAAAAATAAGGTAAATGCGAATGCTGTAATTTTATGCATGAAATTGAATTTTATTTTAGGAGCTCGAATTTAGACATTTCAAAAAACACAAGCATAATTTATTAGATGAAAGGAGAGGAGTATAAATTAAAATTAACAGCAGAAGATGTTCAATATTTTGAGACAGTAGTGTCTAAAGCACACTTATACATAAATCAAAAGAAATTGGAACAATACGATCATGATTATACTGAAGACCTACATTTTCTTCCACAGATTGTATTGTTAGCGGACAATACACAGCAGATTTCTCAAATAGCAAAGTATTGTAATGAGCAACGTATACCATTAACTGTTAGGGGAGCAGGAACCGGTCTTAGTGGAGGAGCATTGCCCATAAAAGGAGGTGTGCTCTTAAGCATGGAGAAGATGAACCGCATAATAGAAATAGATGAGGAGAATTTTCAAGCTACAGTAGAGCCAGGAGTAATTACTCAAGTATTTCAAGAAGAATTAGAGAAGAAAGGCTTGTTTTACCCACCAGACCCAGCTAGTAAGGGAAGCTGTTTTATTGGTGGCAATCTGGCAGAAAATAGCGGAGGACCCAAAGCAGTAAAATATGGAGTAACGAAAGATTATGTATTAAACCTAGAGGTTGTACTAGCAGATGGTAGTATAATTTGGACAGGAGCCAATGTGCTAAAGAATGCAACGGGGCTTAACCTAACACAATTGATGGTGGGAAGTGAAGGTACTTTGGGTATCATTACAAAGGCTGTTTTCCGCTTGCTTCCATTGCCTAAAAAGGACATTTTAATGTTGGTGCCTTTTCGCAGTGCTGTTGAAGCTTGTAAAGCGGTTTCCGCCATCTTCTATTTGGGCATTACACCCAGTGGCTTGGAGTTTATGGAGAAAGATGCATTAGATTTTGCAAAGCGCTTTATTCCAGGGATAGAATTAGAGATTGAAGAAGATATAGAGGCCCATTTGTTAATTGAATTAGATGGAAATGAAGAAGAACTTTTAATGAGTCAAGCGGAATCTATTTTTACCCTTTTGGGAGATTATGATTGTGGTGAGATTTTATTGGCCGACAATAAAGCACAGAAAGATCGATTGTGGAAGCTACGCAGAAGTCTAGGAGAAGCTGTGAAGGTAAACTCTATATACAAAGAAGAAGATACCGTAGTTAAGAGAGCAGAGCTTCCTAGGCTATTGGAAGGAGTGAAAAGAATAGGGAAACAATATAATTTTCAATCGGTTTGTTATGGTCATGCAGGAGATGGTAATCTGCATGTAAACATATTGAAGGGAGAAATGAGTGATGAGGATTGGAATGGAAAGTTGAAAGAAGGAATTCGAGAGATTTTTGAGTTGTGTAAGCAATTGGGAGGAACCATCTCTGGGGAACATGGAATAGGCTTGGTTCAAAAAGAATACATGGACATCGTATTCACTGAGCGAGAGATTGCCTTACAAAAATCCATTAAGCAAAGTTTTGACCCAAAAGGGATTCTCAATCCAGGAAAAATTTTCCAATAAGTTACTCTAGAAGACATTAGTATAATTTATTGAATCAAAGAGATTGCTTTCTAACTACTTTTACTGCTATGATGAAATTCATCGTTTTTCTTAGTTTATTAATGGGCACATTGGCTTGTACTTATTATGATCATAGCTTTCCTTATGATTTTGAGAATCCAACAAGCACAACAAGGCTAGAGAAACAATTAAAAGAAATATCAGGACTACACTATAAGGATGAGAATACACTGTATGCCGTTCAAGATGAAGTAGGAAAGGTATTTGAAGTGAATTTAACAACAGGAAAAGCAAAAGCAATTATCAACTTTAGAAAAGAAGGCGACTTTGAAGGGCTGACTAAAAAAGGGGAGTTCTTTTATGCCTTAAAAAGCAATGGAAGCATCTACGAGATTGACAAAGAAGGAGAAGTGAACAAATTCACTTTTGTGAGCGACGCTAAGGGCTTTGAGTTTGAAGGGCTGTGCCTAGATAGAACTGGAGATAACCTTTTGGTAGCTTGTAAGCAACATGGCAAGAAAAAGAAAGATGACCACATTTGGGTGTATCAGTTTTCACTTAAAGAAAAGAAATATAAAGACAAAGAATTTTTGAAGATCTTAAAAGAGGATGTGCATAAAAAGTTTAGGCCTTCTGGTATTTCAATGGATGAACAAGGAACGCTATACCTTATAGCTGCAAATACATTTACCATTGCTTCATTTAATTCAAAAGGTATACTTTTAAATAAAGCTCAATTGCCTTATCTGAGCTTTCCACAAGTTGAGGGGATTTGTTTTGCACCAAATGGAGTATTATACTTATCCTCTGAAAAGGGAGATCAAGATAAAGGGAAAATTATAACATTGAAAAAGAATGCGAAATAGAATAATTGTAGGAATAGCATTAGTATTGATTTGGGGTTGTTCCAAAGAAGGAATTTATATCCATGAAAACCATCAAGGAAAGCAAACTCCAAATCCAGCAGAGTCTACATTAGCGGAACAGGTCTATTTGATAGGTGATGTTGGAGAGTTAGGAGAGATGTCAGCAGCATCGCTTGCTTTGCTTAAAAAAGAGCTGACTAAAGCAGATCCCGAATCCACCTCAGTAGTGTTTTTAGGAGACAATATCTACCCAGAGGGACTTCACGGCAAGGATCATCCTTTAAGAGCAGCAGATGAGCTTAGAATTAATGCACAGTTAGATGCAGTTAAAGATTTTAAGGGAGAGATTGTATTCATTCCAGGAAACCACGATTGGCAGCAAGGGGGAAAGGATGGGTTTAAATTCAACAAAAGACAAGAAGATTACATTCAAAAATACCTGGACAATAAAGTCTACCATCCAAGCGATGGTTGTTCAGGCCCAAAAGAAATAGAGCTTTCAGATGAGTTAACCTTACTCATTATTGATACCCAATGGTGGTTGCACAAATACGAGAAAGGCAGAGGAGAAAAAGACGATTGTGCTACCAGTACCATTCAAGATTTTATGCTGGCTTTTAAGGAAGCATTGAAAGCTAACCGAACAAAACATGTAATTGTAGCTGCACATCATCCCATGTATAGCAATGGAAGGCATGGAGGTTATTTTTCCTTTTCCGATCACCTTTTTCCATTGAGAAACCTAGGGGAGTATTATTATTTACCCACACCGCTAATAGGTTCTATTTATCCCTTCTACCGTTCGTTTTTTGGCAACATTCAAGACATTCCCAATCCTGCTTACCAGGATATGAAGTCTCAAATTACCAATGCCATTAGTCAGTACGACAATGTGATTTATGCTAGTGGGCACGAGCACAATTTGCAGTATTTCTTTCAAAAGAATACCCATTATGTTGTAAGTGGTTCCGGCTCTAAGGTTGCCAACCTACGTATGAATGATAAGCTAGATTTTGGAGCGGAGCACAGTGGGTTTGCAAAAATTGAAGTTTTTCAAAATGGGGCAACGGTCTTAAAATATTTTAGTTCTGATAATAGCGCCAAAGGGAAAGACCCTATTCTCTTCGAGAAAAAATTGTATACTAAAAACATCAAAGGCTTTAGAAAGCTAGATGAGTCGGAGAAGACATCCTATGAAGGCATGTACAAAGAGGTGATGGCCGATAGCAATTATTCTGCTGGAGGTATGAAAAGGGTATTCCTTGGAGACTTGAATCGAGATATTTGGACACAGCCGATTAAAGTTCCTTATTTAGACATTCACCATTTGCATGGAGGTCTGCAACCGATTGAAAAAGGAGGGGGGCAACAAACGGTTTCCTTAAAGATGATTGGAGCAGATGGGAAAAAATACAAGCTAAGGCAAATAAGAAAGAGTGCACAATTTTTAGTGATACGTGAACTGAGAGGAACGGTAGCTCAGGAAATGGTTTACGATGGAATAGCAGGTTCGCATCCATATGCTTCGGGAGCAGTTGGAGCACTATTAAAAGCTGCAGAGCTGTATTACATAGAACCTAAATTGGTATACATACCAAAAGACCCTATTTTGGGAGATTACCTCGATGAGTTTGGTGGAACATTTGCATTGTTAGAAGTTCACCCCAGTAAGGACATGTCTGATATGGACAATTTTGGGAATAGTAAAAAAGTTTTAAATACTCCAGATGCCATTGAGAAATTGCAAAAGCATCAAGACCATTTGGTAGATGTAGACTTTGCCGTTAAGAATCGTTTAATGGACATGCTTGTTGGCGATTGGGATCGGCATGATGATCAATGGCGTTGGGCAACTTTTAAAGAAGATGGAAAGACCTTGTATCGACCAATCCCAAGGGATAGAGATCAAGCCTTCTTTAAGTTTGATGGAGTAGTGATGAGCATTGTGAATCGAAAATGGTTGATCCGTAAGTTTCAACCTTTTGATGAAGATGTTAGAGATATTGCCGGTTTAAATTTTAATGCACGTTATTTTGATCGTTCATTTTTGGTAGAAGCTGACCGTGAGCGATGGGTAGAGCAAGCAAAGGCAATTCAAAAAAACCTTACTGATGAGGTAATAGAAAATGCGATTCGTCAATTACCTCCAGAAAGCTATGCTTTGAATGGGGAGGAACTCATTCGACTATTGAAAGCTCGGCGAGAAAAATTAACGGAATTTGCAGAACGTTACTATGAAGTGTTGGCCAAAACTGTTGATGTAGTAGGAACTACTGATAAAGACTATTTTGAAGTAAAGCGTTTAGATGGAGGAAAGGTCGAAGTGAACATATACCCTAGAAAAGATGGGAAGAAGGTGGAAAGCGAGCGTTTCTACCATAGGGTCTTTAACCGCAAGGAAACCAAAGAAATTCGACTGTATGGCTTAAGTGATAAAGACGAATACAAACTTAAGGGTGATGTAGGTAAGAGCATTCTAGTGCGAATAATTGCAGGAAAGAAAAAGGACAAGATTGAAGACAAATCATCGGCTAGTGGATTGGCTAAGAAAACCAAGATATATGAAGTAGAGGGCAAGCAAGAA
>Ga0316204_10007913_pt1 | contig 15183 bp, 12 predicted proteins | sample 6monrhotite_MG_2_FD_205661 | JGI IMG/M metagenome (GOLD analysis project Ga0316204, IMG submission 205661) | Microbial mat bacterial communities from mineral coupon in-situ incubated in ocean water Damariscotta River, Maine, United States -... | ecosystem: Environmental > Aquatic > Marine >...
ATGTAATTTTGCTACCTGCCTCATTGGATCAACATTATGTAATTTTGCTACCTGCTTCATCGGATCAACATTATGTAATTTTGCTACCTGCCTCATTGGATCAACATTATGTAATTTTGCTACCTGCTTCATCGGATCAACATTATGTAATTTTGCTACCTGCCTCATTGGATCAACATTATGTAATTTTGCTACCTGCCTCATTGGATCAACATTATGTAATTTTGCTAACTGGGTACCAGAATCAATATTTACATTGGAGACTCCACCAATCAAACAAACCAGAATCGTTGAAAAAAATACTTTACGCATACCTATACCACCTCTAAAAGAGAAAGGGACTTCTTGCCCAATCTAAAAAATGTGCTGCTTATGCTATTTAGCAATGTAAATAGCTTAAGTGCCTGAACTTTAAAGTGTGATACGCTTCACGTTTTTAACCTATATAAATATCAAGATGAGATTTTTTATATATTGAATAGAGCTTATAAGTTATTTACATGCCTATATAAATTTATATAAACTATAAATATCCTAGATATAGGCTGTTACCTAAGATCTTTTCGCGAAACGAAAGTGATAATGACCGAAATTAGGAATTAGGAATTAGGAATTAGGAATTAGGAATTAGGAATTAGGAATTAGGAATTAGGATAAGCTAGATTAGCTTATCCCTTTTCACAAACCGAAGAATAAATTGAGCTATATAAATCGATTAGGCAAGAGGTGTAACGTTGGTAGAAACATGAGACAAGTAATTTTTTCTGTCCCATTTTTTTGTTAATAGATCTTTCATAACTAGGTTTGATACTGGCCGACTAAAGAAATAACCTTGAATAATATTTGCTCGAGAATGCCATAGATATTCGCACTGCTCTTGATTCTCAACACCTTCAATTACAACAGATAGATTTAAATTGTTTGCAATATCGATTATCGCTCTAACAATATTCCCGTCCTGTTCATTATGCTGAATATTTTGTATAAAACTTCTATCTACTTTTAAAGTATCCAACGGAAGCTCTTTCAACTGCGAAAGCGAAGAATAACCAGTACCAAAATCATCGAGTGCTAAATGAACGCCTAACTTTCTTAAACCGACCATTTGCTCAATAGTTTCCTCGACATCTTTAACACAGGCACTTTCGGTTAACTCTAATTCCAAATATTTCGCACCCAAATCTTCGGCGATTAAAACGTCATCAACTTCGGCAATTAGATCACGTTGCCAAAACTGATGTGCAGATAGATTCACGCTCATACGGCCACGCATCACCCCTTCATCAACCCATTTCTTAGTTTGACGAACTGCTTTTTGTAATAACTTTCGTCCCATGTCTAAGATTAACCCTGTTTCTTCGGCTAATTCAATGAATTCTATGGGACTAACTGAACCTAATTTAGGGTGAGTCCAGCGAGCGAGAGCCTCGATACCGCAAACTTCACCAGTTTTTAAGTCCACTTTGGGTTGATACATTAAATCAATAGAGTCTTGTTCAATAGCACTTCTAAGCTCATTTTCCATGGACAATTTCTTTCGCGCTTTGTCATTTAGCTCTGCTGAATAAAAATGATATGAGTTGAGTACTTCTTTCTTTGCTTCGTACATTGCAGTATCAGCATTCCGTAAAAGCTTTTCAGCGACAATACCATCACCCGGTGAAATGGTTATTCCTATTGAAAAGTTTAGATTTAATTTTTGGCCTTTAATATAAACAGGTAAATTAAGTTCACTAAGCATTAATTCCGCAAAAGAAGCTACTTCAGTTGAAGATTGGATTGAGTCACGAATAATAACAAACTCATCACCACCGATTCTAGCGATAGTATCACCATCACGATTACACTTAGTAAGACGTAATGCCACTTCTGAAATTAGGGTGTCACCTACGCTATGACCTAAAGAATCATTGACTCGCTTAAAATTATCTATATCAACGACGAAGAGTGCAAATCTTTCTCTTCTTATACGTGTTTTTTCAATGGTTTGATTCAAGCGATCATACAAACAAGCTCTATTTGGTAGACCTGTTAAACTATCAAAGTTAGCAAGCCGCCGAAACTCTTCCTCCGAACGTTTATGAAAAGTAATATCGGAGAATACACCAACATAATAGCGGACATAACCTTTCTCATCTAAGATGGTATCGACAGATAATTTTTGAGGGAATGGTGACTCCCCCTTTCGCTCCGCCCATACTTCTCCTTGCCAATTACCTTTTTCCATTAAACTTAATCGGATACGTTGAATAACATTCACAGGTTGCTCTGATACATCAGGAAACCAAAGCTCTTCTCCTTCTTTTTCTTCAAAAGAAAATCCAGTAATTTTTTCGTACGAAGGGTTGCACTCAATTAAACGCCATTGGGCATCTCTTATCCAAACTCCATCGGATGTGGTTCTAAACGCTTGACCGAGACGTTCTATTTCTTCATCTTTACGATGAATTTCAGAAACATCTTTTTGGGTACCTGACATTCGAATCGGTTTATTATCTTCGTCTCTTTCGACCACTTTAGCTCGATCTTGTATCCATCGCCATTTTAGCTTTTCATCTTTAATTCGATATGCGCAATCAAAAAATCCTGATTTACCACTCAAATGTTTATTAAGTTCCCGCTTTACTCGATCAACATCGTATTTATGAATATAGCCTGACAATTCTTTTAAATTTCTTGAAAGCTTACTGCAATTAATTTCAATATTTTTATCAGTATCCGAACGCAAAACTTCTCCCGAGCGGATATTCCAATCCCATATTTCATTACCACTTGCCCATAGACTTAGCCGTAATCTTTCTTCACTTTCAGTAATGGTTCTTTGTGTTAATCGATCTGCTTGTCGTCTTTTCCAATTAAGATACATAAAAGTTGCAAAAATGGAAAAAATAACTAAGAAATAAATAAGTTTTGCAATTCCACTTAACCAAATTGATGGATGAATAACGATATTTTTTCGCTCAACATACTCTCCCCAACTACTGTTTATATCTCTGGCTTGTAGCTCAAATACATAACCGCCATGGGGAATATTAGTATAGGTTGCACGTCTAGAATCTTTTGCCGCTGTAATCCATTTATCATCAAGACCCAAAAGTCTATAACGGAATTCAATATTTGAAGGTTTTACAAATTGTGGGCTAGTAAATTCAATAGAAAAAGGGGTTTGATCAAAGTTTAAATTTATTTTTTTCGAAACTAATAAAGATTTGCTGTTAGAGGGAGCCTGTAATTCTCCGTTTGCTACGCGAAGTCCCGTAATCTTTGGCTTTTGAATAAATAGTTTATTCTTTATTATATTGGGAAAAAATCGATTAAACCCATTCATTCCTCCAAAATATATATAACCATTTAACGTTCTTAGTCCGGCTCGATTAAACTCATCTCCCTGTAATCCATCATAGAACCCATACCTTTCAATAGTAAATGTCATCGGGTCTATAGATACCATACCAAGGTTAGTTGTCGCCCAAATTCTTTGAGAGGCTACATCTGATAATATTGAATACACTGTATTATTTGGTAGACCTTCTTCTTCTCCTATGCCAATAACTCCACCATTCTGAGAAAAAAACTTTATACCTTGAGAAGCAGTCGCTGACCATAGATCACCGTTCCAGTCTCTAGTCATCCAAAGAATATTTGCTCCCTTTGAACCTGGCACGATATTTTTTTCTACCTTAGCATCCTTAAATAAAACTTCGACAATTCCTAACCCTTCTGTCCCAATTAACAACTTATCTCTAGAATCTATCACTAATGCCTGAGGAGCGGATATATTAATGTTATATTTTTCTATCTGTTTAATCTCACTATTTTTTACTTCAAAAGCACTTATTCCTGTGCGTGTAAAAACAACCCAGATTCGACCATACGAATCAGATTCTATCGATTTAACAGGCTCTCCAACCCTATTAAATGGTGATAAATCACTTTTATACATTTCCAAAACACCTGTTTTTAACCAGTATTTAAATAACCCATAACCCGTACCTACCAATAATAAATCTTCACTGATTTGGTATATATCAGATATTGAAGCAGTAAATTGCTGATTATCTAATATCAATGGGTAGTGGGTAAATCTCTCACTAACAGAATTAAATAATGATAGTTTTCCACTTTCAGAACCTACCCAAATATTTCCGTCTGTGTTCTCAGACAGAGAAAATACCACCGGATCAGGTATTCCTAAACTGGTATTGTTGTGTATGCCAAATGACTCAAATTTTCGACTTAATGGAAAGTGACGACTTAAACCACCCCCCCCCATTCCAATCCAAATGGTTTCATCCATACTTTGGAATATTTTAGATACGTTATCAACATTGGTTGAAATTAAATTTTTATTTTTTGAGTTAATTATTCTTGCCTTATTTTCTACCGTATCTTGAATGATGATTCCATCAGCCGTTCCAAACCATATTCGTCCACTTTCGTCTTGATGAATCGTTCTCACATATTCACTCGGTAAATTTAAATGATATTGTTCTAATCGATGGCTATCTCTATTCAGACGAAAAACTCCTTGCCCCCAAGTAGCAATCAAAATACGCCCATAAGAATCACTATAAATATCAATAATTGACTCGTTTTCCAAACTAGTTAAACGTAAAGAGTCATTTTTATCAGTACCAATAATTCGGTTAACTGGTTTAAACTTAAATGTATTACGATCAAATAAATGTAAACCGGATTCCAGCGTTCCTACCCAAATCTGTTTATGATCATCTTCTAAAATACTTCTTACTTTTGAATGATCAAAATTATTAAACTTCAAACTCCTAGGGTCTAATGAACTCAACCCCTTAGTCGTTCCAATCCAAATAACACCATCAGAAGTCTGATATAAATCCCTTATACGATTCGAGCTTAATCCTCTAGAATCATTGCTGTCTTCAACATAATTGCCTTCAACATCAGTTTTTGAACCCCCTATTCGTACAAAATCGTTGTATTCTTTGCGATAAATATTAAGCCCATTGTCAGTACCAACCCACAATCGACCTTCATCGTCGACTAATAAAGATCGGACAATATTGTTAGCAAGGCTATTATCATCTTTTCTGCTGTGCCGATAGCTTACAAATTCAAAACCATCATATTTTTGCAGACCATCTTCGGTTGCAAACCATACAAATCCGTCACTATCTTCAGCAATATCGTAAACCACACTGGAGGCCAAACCATGCCGCTTATCCAGTGCATGAAATTGAAAGACAGGTTCAGCTTGAAGAGTAAAAGAGGAGAAAAGTAAAAAAACGAATAGACGGATCGAGACCCACATAGAATTTTTTCTATTTAGACGATTTAAGGTGCTACTAAAAAAACTCATTGAAAGGCGCGTGACTTAGTCTTTATTATTGTTTTGAATATTGAACTATAGTTGAGCTAGGTTAAGGCGCTAATATTTTTTTTTACTTTTCGGTCTGATTCATCAAGTAAATATAACAAATGAGAAATTGCTCACATTTATTTTTATTACATCGATAATCATTACAGGAGTCTCATTTAGCACTAAAAACTATCAACTCAATAGCTTCATTGTATTAGACTATTCGTTTGTAATCGTTGAAAATAGCCTCATGAACCATCATTCAATACCAATGAGGAATATTTAAATGAAAAAAATCACCATTTTTGGTCGTCCAGGCTGTGGATTCTGTACCCGAGCCAAGCAACTTTGTGAGATAAAAGCTTTTAACTTTAAATATATCGATATATGGGCCGAGGGCATTAGCCAAGCTGATTTGCAAAAAACAATTGGTAAGGCTGTTTCTACTGTTCCTCAAATATTTCACGGTAACGAACACATAGGCGGATTTACTGAATTTGAGGCATTTGTGAAAGAATTAGTTAATCCGTAAACAAAGCACTTAATAAGCTCGCATCATTTACTAAATTTGAGGATAATACCTACCTAATTTTCAATCGGTACCAATTGTTACCTAATAAGAATTAAAGTAAGGTATTTATCCGTGAAAGCCCTTGTAGAAACTTGGTTAAATGATGCGATCTTGGCGCTAAAAAACCAAGGGATTATTCCAAGCGAATTTAATAGCGTCGCAAAATTAACTCACACCAAAGATAAAGATCATGGTGACTTTGCCTCCAATGTCGCTTTAATGCTCGCTAAACCTGCCAAACGCGCACCAAGAGATATTGCGCAATTAATTATCGACCTACTAGGCGAACGCCCTGAAATATCTAAGCTTGAAATTGCCGGACCAGGTTTTATTAACTTTTTTCTTAGCCAAGCTGCCAGCACGCAAGTCATCACTAATATTCTCAGCCAACAAGCAAAATATGGTCACAGTGATGTTGGAAAAGGGCAAAAAGTCGGCGTGGAGTTTGTTTCAGCCAACCCAACAGGGCCACTGCATATTGGTCATGGTCGTGGTGCCGTTGTTGGAGATTGTATTTCTCGATTACTTGAGGCTACCGGCTGGAATGTCACTCGAGAGTTTTATTACAACGATGCAGGCCAACAGATCAATAATCTTGCTGCGTCAGTACAGGCTCGCTGCAATGGTTTTGGGCCTGATTCTCCCGATTGGAAAGATGATTGGTATCAAGGGTTATATATTCAAGATGTCGCCGATGCCTATCTACAAAAACAAACAGTCAATGCCGCCGATAAACATGTCACAGCAAAAGGCGATAGCGAGGACTTACAAGCTATTAGAGAGTTTGCAGTCGCTTACTTGCGTCGTGAACAAGATCTTGATCTGAAAGCCTTCGATGTAGATTTTGATGTGTATTTTCTCGAATCATCTTTATACGAAAATGGTGACATTGAAAAAACCGTCGAGAATCTGGTTAAAGCCGGACACACCTACGAAAAAGATGGCGCACTTTGGCTTAAAACCACTGAATATGGTGATGACAAAGACCGCGTTATGCGAAAATCCGAAGGTGGTTACACCTATTTTCTACCGGACGTTGCTTATCATGTCAACAAATGGCAGCGAGGCTTTAAACGCGTGGTTAACGAATTTGGCGCTGATCACCACAGCACTATCAATCGAGTAAGAGCGGGACTTCAGGCGCTTGATTTAGGTATTCCAGAAGGCTGGCCGGAAGTTGTTCTTCACCAGATGGTTACTGTAATGAGAGGTGAAGAAGAAGTCAAAATTTCAAAACGAGCAGGTAGCTATGTCACTTTGCGGGATATTATTGATGAAGTTGGCCGAGACGCAACACGTTACTTTCTTGCAGCAAGACGTTCGACATCTCAAATGACCTTCGATCTTGAACTCGCCAAATCCAAAACTAATGACAATCCGGTCTATTATGTTCAATATGCTCACGCTCGAATCTGCTCGGCATTTCGAAAACTTGCCGAAGTCGGACAAAGTTTTGATCAAGAGAATGGATTAAATAATTTATCATTATTGACCCTTGAACAAGAACTTACGTTAATGGATAAAATCAATCAGTACCCTGGACTAGTCTATATTGCCGCTAAAAATTGCGAACCACATGTGATTGCCCACTATTTACGAGAGCTAGCCGCGGAGCTTCATGGTTATTATCAGATCGGCTCAGACGCTGCTGAACAACGTTGGATAGTCGAAGATCAAAGCTTATGTAATGCCCGTATGTGTCTCATCAAATCAGTTAAACAAGTCATCGTTAATGGCCTTGATTTATTAGCTGTTAGTGCCCCGGAAAAAATGTAAAAGATGCCAAGAGACTACGCTAAAAAAAGAAAAGGGAATAAAAAGCCCGGTGCCAGTCGTGGCAAAAAAAGTAACAAACTAAGTTTTGGTTTGGTCTTCACTGCACTTTTATTAATTTCTGGACTAGTCACCTTACTCGTCTATTTGAAATGGTATCAACCTGCCACCACATCAAACGACGGAAAAGAACCTACTTCAGAAAAAATCCAACCAACAAGAAAAGCTCCACAAAAAAAGCAAACAAAAGCTACTAATACCGAAGACGTTCCCTTTTATAAAACTCATAACGAGATGGTTAATAAAACCGTTGAAATTCCTCTTGAGGATCTAAAGCTTCCCGATGAAAAATATCAATATGAATATCTAATGCCCTGCGGTTCATTTAGAGATAAAAAACGCGCCGAAGAATTAAAAGCGCAGATAGCACTTGCCGGATACGAATCTAAAATCAACCAAATTAAAGCAGATTCGGGTTTATGGCATCGTGTAGAGTTAGGCCCTTATAAAAGCAAGCGAAAAACAGAATCGATTCGTCATCGCTTGCAAGATAATGGGTTTAATTATTGTAAAATCTGGCCAAAAAGAAAAACAAACTAAATCTCTCATTTTAAGAATTCTATACCTTTTCTGAGCAAATTATTTAAGACGTCTATTTATGGCAATTATTTGACAACAACTATATTGCGACTATGCTTTCATATAGATAGGTGTTTTAATCTAAGTCCAATTTTCTACTTATCAAAACAGCATAACTAGTATTCATCACTTTAAGAACACATTCTTTTATTTAAGGAAGACAATCTATGAGCTTAAAAGTAGGCTTATACAAAATGGATGGCCGAAGCGAAGCAAGGCTTCGAATCATTTTCAAAATGGTATATAAAAATCAATGCAGTATAACTGACATCTCAAAATCTGATGTTGTTATCATCAATGTAGAAAAACAAAATGAAGATGAACTTATACTAGAATTCACTTCGCAATTTTCTGATAAAACATTTATATTATTATCCGATGAATTTATTAGTATCGACAATATTCGATGCATTACTCGACCATTTAAGCTGCCTGATTTATTAGATTCACTGAAAAACCCAACAAAACCTAATACTCATTCACCAACCGTTCGAGAAATCAAATCAGAAAACACGGCTGATAAAAAAACGCTTCAGTCACTAGATCGCAAACTTGCAACAAAAACAGAAAAACTTAAACCAAGTAATATAGAATCTAGTAATGAAGATATCTATTACGATCCTCAAAAATTTCTGCAAGGAAAAATAATCAATGCTATTGGCAAGGCGAATAAACTTAATAAAACTGTTTTTTTACGCTGCTGGTCACGTCGCTGGGTACTGATTAGTCCCTCATCTGGTTTTTTAGTTGAAAATATAAAGGAACGACAACTAGCCAGTCTAGGGCTTATCTGTACTGAAAAAGAACAGGATATTGTTTTCCGAGAAGAATCTTTCACTCAAGAACATATGTCAACAATGTCGGAAACGCCAGTCAAGGATGTAAAAGCAACACCTATCGATAAATTTATTTGGGATATAGCTGTAAGAACAGCTAGGGGACGAATTCCTAAGGGCGAATCTGCTGATGATATCTATATATTAAAACAATGGCCAAACCTCACTCGCGTATCACAAATACCAAATTCAATGAGAATTAGTGCTTTCTGGCTAGACAAACCTCAATCAATCAATAATATTGCAGAGTCACTAAGCATCCCCATTAAAGATGTCTTTACCTTTTTCAGTGCTGGATATGCTAACGGACTAATAAAAAAAGCTAAAAGAAAAGAAGACAAGCTGATCAAACCTGAACTCTCAGAAACAAAAAAAAGTAAAAAAGGATTATTTTCAGCTATTTTGAAAAAGCTAAGTCGTATTTCAGGAAACGAAAAATCAGTAAAGACGGAGCAAAGTGAACATGTTTGATAAAAATGTTTCCAAAATTGTTTTTACCGGCCCCGTTGGTGCAGGAAAATCTACTGCAATTAATGCTATCAGTGATACACCTGTTATATCTACTGAACAGCTTGCCACTGACGAAGTTAAAGACAGAAAACAAACAACCACCGTCGCTATGGATTATGGAATATTAAAGCTCGAGCAAGGTGAAAGCATCCACCTTTATGGAACACCAGGTCAGCAGCGTTTTAATTTTATGTGGGAAATATTAGTTGAGAATGCGTTAGGAATCATTATTCTGGTAGATAGCGCCAATACAGATCCTCTTGGAGATTTGGGTTTCTTTTTAAATAACTTTAGTCAGTATATTAAAGATAAAGCCATTGCCGTTGGTTTAACTCGTACCGACTTACCTAATCAACACAGCTTAAATGAATACCATCAACTTTTAAAAAAACACGACCTCAACCCTCCAGTATTTGAAGTAGACGCTAGAAATAAAAGAGAGGTTTCTATGCTGGTTCAAGCATTATTATTTAGCTCAGATCAAAGCCTCGAAGAAATTAATAACGTGGAAATTACATGACTGAAAACATTTTAGAATTAGATGGATATGGTGTAGCTTTTGGAAAAAAAATTATATTAAGTAAAATTGACCTTAAAGTTCCAACTAAAGGTAATTTGGTTTTATTGGGACCTTCAGGTATCGGCAAATCAACACTACTCCGTTCAATCTGCGGAATTAATTATTCAAACCCGTCTTTTAGGACTTGGGGAAAAGCCGTTTTTGCAGGAGAGGATATTAGTGAAAGCAGTAACAAACCTATTTTAGTCTCTCAAAATGCAAAATTAATGATGTCTAGTATTCTAGAAAATATTGTATCTGGTTTACCTGAGCGCAGCAGTTTACAAAAAAACCAACAAGTTGAGCTGGTGAAGCGATTACTTACTTACGCAGGATTAGACGAGCTTACTGACCGCTTGAACGAAAACGTAATCAACTTACCACTAGGACAACAAAGGCATCTCGCAATTTTACGAATAGCTGCTGCTAACCCTAAACTTTTGTGCATTGATGAACCGACAACTGGGGTTGATGAACGATACGTTGAACCTATATTAAATTACATATCAAAAGAAGCTGAAAAAAAAGCAATTATTATCATACTGCATAACCAAAATCATGCAAAAAAACTTAAAGGCATGGTCGCCCTTTTATCAGGAGGCTGGGTCAATGAATACTCAACGGATGAAAATTTTTACTCAAAACCTAAATCAAAAGCAGGAAAACAATTTGTCAAAACGGGATCATGTGCATCAATCGGCCCAGAAGTAACTGAAGACGACTTTATGTTCATTGACAAAGACTCTGTCGAGCTACCTCCACCTATTCCCAAAGTAGCAAAAAAATATGTGAGTGATGCTTTTGGTCCCAGAAATTTTTTATGGTTAAAAAAAGGGGTATTAGCTGGAACGCCTCAACCAGGACTGGTCAATGATCTTAACTATGATTTAAAACTGCTAAACAAAGTAGGCGTAACGGTTTTAATCAATTTACGAAAAAACAAACCCGATCCCTCTCCAATGCAGCAGCATGAGATTAAATCTTTGTGGTTTCCTATAAAAGATATGGCCTCTCCCAGTAATGAAGACGCTATAAAATGGTGTGAACAAGTATCAGAACTTCTTGATCATGGTGAAGTTGTCGCTTACCACTGTAAAGCAGGGTTAGGAAGAACCGGTACAATGCTTGTCTGTCAATTAATTTGGGAAGGAAACAGTGCTTTAAGCGCCTTAGAAATGGCTAGGCAAATAGAACCCCGATGGGTTCAATCGAACGAACAAGTAGATTTTATTGAAAATTTCGAAATTATTTTAAAAACTAATCGACATAACCACCCAAAATAATCAGGTAATTTAAAATTTTTGTACTAGAATCAATAATGTTAGTTCGTCTAACACTCAAACATCTCAAATTGAAATATTAATTACTACACAACACAAGGAATAAATCTATGTCACTTGATAAAGCATTAGCTGATGTCGTTTCTGAAGTACCTGACTGTTTAGCAGCAGGATTTGTCGATCTTTCTACAGGTATGTTATTAGGAATTAAAACTGTGGACTCTCATCCATCAGAGGTTATGGATATTCTTGCCGCAGCTACGGCTGATATGTTTCAAGGCCAGAATGTAAAAATGATCGAAGATATGTTTAAAAAAGCACGTGGTACAGAAGATGATGGCCATCACTACTTTCAGGAAATAATTGTTAACAGTGATAATTTACTTCATATTTTTGTTCGTTGTAAAGCTAACGAAGAATTTGTTCTAGGTGTCGTTTGTCGAAAATCAGTTAATTTAGGTATGGCTTTGACCAAAACGCGTCGTTCATTGCCTGCGATTGAATCACACATTTAATCGGTTAACTTGCAGATATGTCCGACACCAAGATTCGAGGTTCTAATTCCGACTCGAGCATAGAAAATAAATTAAAACCTATCTTGAAAGGCTTGAATAGCTCATCTAGCCACATTGAAGCATCTGCAATAATGTCAAGAGATGGGCTTAACGTAGCATCGGTTTTAGGGGATGGCGTTGATTCTGATCGGCTAGGTGCCATGTGCGCCGCTCTTTTAGGCTTAGCCGATACAACCGCAAAAGAATTAAATCGCGGTAGTTTGCGGCAAGTCCTGTTACACGGAAGTAATGGCTACATGCTGATAACGCATGTAGGCAAAAAAGCTGTTTTAGCCGTTGCTTCAAAACTCGGAACCAATCTCGGCATGGTTTTCGTAGAAGCGAAAAAAACGGCAAAAAAAATTGAAGATATTCTAGAACAAGAGTAACTATGGAGCTTTTATTGACTAAAACAAATTATCTATCATCGGTTCAAAGGCGATAGTTTTGGATATCTCTCAAATTGAATCAATTTTGAAGCATCTAACGGATTCAATTCCTCAAATCAAACTTTCTATGATCGTCTCACCTGATGGGTTAACTCTAGCCTATTATGGTGATGTTGATGATGCTGAAAATGTTGGTGCACTTTGCATTGAGCTAGAGCTTATTTGTGAAAAAATAAGCACTCAATTAGATGGTGGCAAAATACGTGAAACCTTTATCCGTTCAGACACTAGTTCAGTAACCATATTACCTATTGCTGACAAGGGAATTTTAGCCTGTTTAACATCAACAGACGTCAACTCTAGGATGATGATGCATATTACTTGGAAAGCTGTCGACCAGTTAGAAAAACTAATCTAATTGTAGAATCAGATCAACTCTTCTGGAGTACATTTCTTACAAAATGTTTTTCCTGTTCTGACGTGATAACTAATTTTTTCTCCTTCATTAATTTCGCTCTCACATGAATCACAAATAGATGCCATTTCAAGTATATCGAACTTATAACCTTCCGATGGCAATTCAACTCCCCCAATTTTTTTAGTAATTGGTTTAGTTTTTACTATTTGCTTTCTGTAAACTTCATCAACGGCTCTCCACTGGATAACAAACTCTTCAGCCAAACCATTTTCCCTTAAAACATTTTCCATAAGCTCTTCCCTGTAATCAAATAGTTCATCTGAAATAATCATCCAATTGTGGGCGTTTCTAGGTCTTTCACCAAAATAACATTTTTCGCCGGTAAAAATAGCTTTCATAAATAAAAATTGTTTTTCCTTAGAACGTTGTTTAGTAGAGGCCTCAAAAAATGGAGAAAGCTTAGGATCATTAAATACTCGTGTATAAAAATCGTCTAGAATTTTGTTCAATAACAGTCCATCATCAAGCGCAGACCACATAGCCGGATTGGGTGCTAAATCACCTCGACGAGAACCTTGTCTAGCTTGTTTTTTCCTTAATTTATCCACTGATGGTGAAACTTTCATTTTAAACCAACTCCATTCTTAATTTTTTATCTATACACCAAAGTATAAACCTACTAACCGATTTTTTTATTTTTTATCGAGCAAATTGAATCAATACCTCTTTTGCAATATCGATATCTCTTTCATCAGTTTGCCAATTACTCAGTGCGGCTCGAATTATTTGATTACCTTGCCAAACTCCTGGACTTAAAAAAAGTCGCCCGTCTTGATTAATTTTCTGCAATAACTTTTTTGTTTTATTGTCTGCTTCTCGTTGTGTTAAATCAGTTGTACTTGGACGAAATAAAACAATGTTCATTTGGCAAGGGTAAACCAATTCATAATCATCAGAATTATCAATCCAGTTAGCTAATTTTTTTGCCAATTTAATATTTGATTCGACCCAAAATTTAATTCCTTCACGCCCATAGGCTAACAAAGTTAACCACACTGGGAATGCCCTGAATCTGCGCGAATTTTCGATGCCTAACGACATATAATCGGGCTCATTACCGAAATTTTCTAGATAAGGTGCAGGCACATCAAAACTTTGTTCTAACAAGTCCAAATGACGCGTCAAAAACACCCCGCTATCGTAAGGAACGTTGAGCCATTTATGACAATCCACGGTAATTGAATCAGCATTTTCGATAGCTCTTGTTTTTCCATTAGTACCTTCCACAATTCGCTCAAATAATCCAAAAGCTGCGTCAACATGCAGCCACGCGTTATGTTGCTGGCTTAATACTGAAATAGCCGTTAAATCATCAAAATCGGTTGCGGTTACCGTACCAGAACTTGCGATAATAATTTTTGATTTTGCCTGACTGTTTTCAAGGCAGCTTGCCAAATGTGAAACATCCATCGCTTCAGAATTAACATATGGATTAACTGTTGTGATGGATCTTTGTCCTAAACCAGCCATGCCTAAACCCTTAATCATGCTCGCGTGAGGCGTGGTCGAAAATATCTCCACATCAAGGTTATAAACACCTTCTTTGGCGACATCTAGACCTTGTTGAGTACCTGCAAACTGGCGCGCCACACAAGCTGCTAAAAAGTTACAGCCCGTTGCCCCCGTTGGCATCACCCCACGAAAGCTATCAGGTAATTCAAATAATTCACATAACCATTCCATCGCTTGTTTTTCAACGAGACTTGCAACGGAATCTCCCGCTTTAGCGACGTTTTGGTCAAAGGTTGATACTAACCAATCTGCCATTGTTGCGATTGGAGTCGCACCGCCAGTTACAAACCCCCAATAACGAGGCCCTCTTGCTGCTGACAATTGCGGAATAATGTTTTGTTCTAACTGTTGAACGCATTCCAATAAGCTCAGTCCATCATTAGGCAAAGTTTGCGCTGGCAAGCTAACATTCATTTTGCCAACTTTTGCTTCATCTAATTGACTAATAAAGCTTTTAGTCAAACGTTCAAATGGTTGAAAATATTGATCAAGGTTTTGCCAATCAGTTTTGTGTGCTCTCATCGCTCATCGTCCTTTATTTAGTCACTCTTGGAGATCAGTTGGTTCGATTTTATTCTTTTTGACAACTTATTTTTTAATATCTTAAGTCTATACCCGTTCTACCTGAATCATGCATCTTCAGGTAGAACAGGTATAAATTAAGTCAAACCAACTATACTGCGTATTCTCGCCAACGTGAATACCTATTCTTAATCAGCTTTGAGACCATTGATCAGCATTTCGGTG
>Ga0316204_10007915_pt1 | contig 15179 bp, 13 predicted proteins | sample 6monrhotite_MG_2_FD_205661 | JGI IMG/M metagenome (GOLD analysis project Ga0316204, IMG submission 205661) | Microbial mat bacterial communities from mineral coupon in-situ incubated in ocean water Damariscotta River, Maine, United States -... | ecosystem: Environmental > Aquatic > Marine >...
ATATTGTTCATATTCTATAGCTTTGGCTTTTCTTGTTTTAACAATTTCATCAAGTAACTTAGACATTTTATCGTAAAAAGCAGGGTCGGCTAAATGGTCTTTGATGATCTTACTACGAACATTATTTTCAATAATTTCCGCCACGGCTTCATTGTTAGACTTAACGCCATCAGGCATAGATTGAACAGCCTCTGATATGCCTAACTTGGTAATAAGTTCCAATAGTGGCATATCATCAAATGGTGATATTTTACGAGACGCATCCGCTTCAATATATGTATTGATCAAATGCCGCATATCCGATTCGTAGGGTTTTAAATCAATCGTTTCCCGGCTTGCTAGGCGGATAATTTCGCGTAGTTTTAGATATTCATCCAGGTCTTTTTTAATCTGAGTGGTTTCAGATGCGCTATAGCCAGCAGCGTCCATTTCATCCGCAATATTTGCATATGACCTTATTAAGGATGCTGTAGCTTTGTAAAGCGCAACACGTTGTGGCTCATGTTGTTTTAAATCATCGTCACTTTCAGTGTTGCCACAAAAATAGTGAATGTGTTCAAGGCTACCTTTAGGAGGTTCCACGGGCTCACACAATATAGCGATGGCTTCGAGCGCAGCATCAAGCCGTTCTCGGCCTTTCACCAACCGGGTTTTTAAGAGGACATCAGGATCGACGCTATCGCCGTCAATATGGTCTAGTTCTGATGTGTAAACGGAGATTGCATTCTCCACTTTTTTGAACAAGTCTCGGTAGTCTACAATATAGCCAAAATCTTTATCGTCCCCATCAAGCCGGTTTGTACGGCAAATGGCTTGGAACAAGCCATGATCTTCCATATGCTTATCAATATAAAGATAGGTGCAATGGGGCGCATCAAATCCAGTCAAAAGCTTAGCGACAACTATGAGCAATTTCATGTTGTGAGGTTGTTCTACAAATAGCTTTTTGGCATTATCTTCATAACTTTCGGCTTTCGACATATTAGGCTTTGCGGCCACACCTGAAAGAATATCGGTATACAGGTTATAGATGAACTGTTTATCGGATTCTGTATTCGCACCGACTTCTTCTTTACTAATATGTTTCGCAAGTGGATTGTATGAGGTTACGACGGCACACTTCCCTCTGAAGGGCGTTTTCTGAAATAGCTCATAAAATTTACTGGCTTCATAAATGCTACGCGCCACTAGAATGGCATTACCGCGTTCACTAGAAAGGCGCGGCTTAACACTAAAGTCAAAAACTATGTCGCTAACAATATGCTCCATTCGAGATTTGGAACTGAGTACATTTTGCATCGTGCCCCATTTTTCTCGCAGGGCAGCCTTTTGCCAATCATTCAGGCCTTTCGTCTTAGCATCAAACCATGCATCTACCTTATCCTCGGAACTTAGCCTTTGATCAATGTCGCGCGCTTCATATACAAGGTCGAGGATAATTTTATCTTCAACGCCTTCGGAAAATTTATAGGTATGAATATAGCGGCCAAACACTTCCAGGCTCGTGCGTTTGTCCTTCTTGAGTAATGGCGTACCTGTAAAGCCAATAAACACAGCGTTTGGCATAATAGCATTCATGACGCGGTGAAGCTTGCCGCTTTGTGTACGGTGACATTCATCTACAAAAACAAATAATTCTCCAACTGTTTGGTTCGGTGAAGATTCAAGCCCCGCTATAAATGCATCAAAATCCTTTACATCGTTTTTGCCAAACTTGTGCACGAGTGAACACAGCAGGCGCGGTGCAGCTTGCCCCAGTTGCTGCATCAAGTCCCGACCAGACCTTGTTCGATAAATAGTTTCACCCGCCTCAGTGAAAACACCTTCGATTTGCTTATCCAGTTCATCCCGGTCGGTGATAATGGCGACACGGGCATTAGGATTGTTTTCTAATATCCATTTGGCGAGCATCACCATAACAATACTCTTGCCGGATCCTTGGGTGTGCCAAATAATACCGCCTTCGCGCCGGGCCACATTTTTTTGAGCTTCTTTAATTGCGAAATATTGATGAACCCGGGGGAGCTTCTTTATGCCACCATCAAACAATATGAAATCGTACATAAGCTCAATGATGCGCTCTTTGTCGCACATTTTTACAAGGTATTTATCGAGCTTGTAATCTTCGTTATCTTCTTCGTCTTCTTTCCATGTGAGGAAGTATTTTTCTTCTGTTTTTATCGTTCCGTATTTAAGGCCTTCGGAATCATTTCCTGCAAAAATAAATTGAATAGTGGAAAAGAACGGCTCGATGAATTCCTTTTCCTGGTTAGCGAGGCTCTGGCGAATGCCGTCTCCCAAAGAGACGCGGGAGTTTTTAAGTTCCAATACGCCAATGGCTATGCCGTTTACATATAGAACAATATCAGGACGTTTTTCACGGTGGTCGCGAATAGTGACTTCTTCGGCGATGGCAAAATGATTTTTGAGCGGCTCTTCCCAATTTATGATCTTAATATTGTCCGTGTGCGCGCCCGCTTCAACTTTAACAGGGACACCGTAACGCAGCAAACTGTAGACAGCTTTATTGTTATCATAAAGGGATTGGTTTGGGCGGTCTGCTGTCGCGCGTAATGTGTAGAGAGCTTTGTCGATTTGAATTTTACTATAACCAGCCCCACTTAAGTAAGCGCGTAAATACTGTTCTTCAATATTGCTGTTTTCAGGGCGGTGGCTCCAATCATCAAGATACTCATAGCCAAGCCTGTCTTGAAACAGAGCAATAACTCGGTTTTGGGTATCTCTTTCTAGCGCGCATATTGAGCCCATATTCTACATCTTCCTTATTATGCCTTTGTACCTACAAAATCTCCAAACAAATCTGCGCACGTCTGTATTGCATTTCTTATGTTGGAATCACAGAACGCTTCTCTCTCCAGCTTGGCAACCCATTCTGGTTCATTGGCAATATAGTGTTTTACGGTTTCGAGCGTTGGCGTTTCCCCAGACTTACACACTTCAACCATAGCCATATCCACAGTGGTCAACACTTCTAGATCGTCATTTTTCTGATACCGAAATTGATCCAACCAGTTAGACATACCCGTGCCATACCATTTGGTAAAATAGGATTTGGCTTCTTCAATATTATCACTGGAAATAAAACCCGTGAATTTACCGCTTTTGTGCGAGCACACATATTTCTTTTTTTGCGCCAAAGTTTCTGGGCCAGAATAGCGCACATTCGGATTATACGGCCCCGCCGCTTTCTTGAGATAACCATCCGTATTAAGCTTGGCTTTGCGGTGCATCAAATATGTCAATTTCGTGCAACGCTTACGCCCTAAGGGAAATTTGGCACTGCCAAATTGATCTGTTAGTGACGCAATGATAACGGCTTCTTTGAATGCCCAGTTCTGGCTGGGTTTTTCTGGTACGGCTACCTCTTTCTCTATGGATTGAGAAGTGACCAACCTGATTTGCCCCGTTAAAAGCTCCGCCATCATGCCCAGTTTGATTTGGCGAGTCTTGGTGAGTTTGGTTTCTAGTGCGGTTATCTCAGCATCCATGTCAAAAAGGATAGTCGCTATTGCTTTTTGTTCTGTTTCTGACTTCGGTATATGGAAAACAAAATCAACAAAATCTTTTTGGTAAAGGTGATTAATTGTAGAGCCCGCACTCAATTGGCTTAGGAAGTTTGCAAATATACTTGAATTTAAGAGGTAGAAGAAGAACCTTGGATCAAAGGCCTTATTGACTGGCCTTATTACGAAGACGCCGCTATTCAATGTGGCTGGCAGCGTTAACTGGTCTATCAATGCAATCTTACCAATTGTACCATCTTTAGTTACGAGTACATCATTTTCTTTAAGTTGGATATTTGGATCTTGATCGTATCTATTCTTCACTACAAAATGGCAATGTTCCCAATCTATAAATCCATCTTTAAAATCGGTACCTGTTACCAGGCAATAATTACCTACATCAAGATATTCAGCTGTTGTTAGTCCCTGCCATCCTATTCTCGCCTTTAAACTAGCCACGTTGCCAAGCTTCTTCTGCATCCATCCCTCGTTAGGGCTGAGGAGTTCTTGCATGGCACCTTGTTTGATATTGCGTTTTTTGGTGATGAGAGTTTCAAGGGATAAGATCAACTCATTCACATCCAACAACGCCCCCGCAATTATCTTCTGTTCTTCTAATGTGGGTGGGAGGGCAATATTTATTTTTCGAATTATTGCGAGGTTTATTCCAGCTTTAGCGCCTTGGTCTGTGATGGAACGAAACCACCGCTGAGTTTGTCCTTGAGACAAATAATAGCTAAGGAACAATGAATTAACGTCTTGCTGGTCGAATCTAACGAGCGCGATATGTTGATTTATGTAAGCTGGCTTTTGCAACGTATCACTTACATATGAAATGATCCCAATATCCGCTGTAATCGAGACAAGTAAATCTCCAGTTTTAAGTTGAGTTCTTTTCCCCTCGCTCGCTTCAGGAGGCAATGATACATTTTTTAAATCACCCAAAGATAATGCAATCGTGCTTCGAGACATATTTGTGATACGAACAAATGGGGCGCCATACTTGCTGTAGTATCCACCCCAACCGCGTGAGCCACTTGTTACAAATGGATTGAACTCATCGATCTTGCGACAATTCCAATCTTTTGGGATGACCCCCAGATCGGTTTGCTTATATCCCGTTCTTACTTCCATGCGAAACCCATCATTTTTAGATGCGTATTCACTTTTTTTTCTAAACTGCTCACTTTTCTTGTCTGCTCCGGCATGGGAGTTTCATAGCGTTCGGCAAGTACCGTGATGCGCCCCGTCAGCGCTTGGCTGATGCGGTTCATTTCGCCGAGAACGGCTTTGTCAATCGCTGATAGCCATTTATCATCCACCACCAACACCTTAATTTCAGCCTCGGAAAGTTCAGGATATTTATCTAAGGCCAACTGATCAAGCTCAGCCTCAGATCGTTTAATTGCTGATTTAACCTCGCTAATTTTTGTCGTAAGGTTTAAGTATTGTTCAATAACCAGCAAATCCTCCAAGTCCTCATTTTTGTCTGAACCGTGTAGGCGTTGTTCTATCATAATGACGGTCACATCATATATTTGCTTGGCAATCTTTTTTTGTGCCGTAATTTGTTTGCTAAAGGCTTTGTATTTTTCAAGTATGGTCTGCTCATGGTCGCCGCAGCCTTGTTTAAGCCGATCATTAACAGATTTTTGGGTTATTGTGCCTTTGGTATTTGTCAGTGAATTTAAACAAGCATTCTTCTCCACTAACCTATCAAGTTTCTGCGATTGTTTTTCAATAGTCTCTAGGGAGGCCTTATACTTCTTATAGTTCGCGGCATCATTTATTTGCCAAATTTCAATGATTGCTTCTTTTTTTGCTTTAATGGCATCTGACTTATTTCCAACGGAATTAAGTGCACCTTCATCACTGCTGTGCGCCTCTTCCAATTCGGTCAAAGACCCAATTGCCGTTTCGAGGTCGGCCTGCAATTCATCAATATTGCACTTTTCCACGGCAAAATAACGCGCCACAATCAACTCTTTGGGCACCAAATCACAGGCCCAGCCTTTGTCAACTTTTTGCCCTTTTTTCTTGCCTGATTTGACAGTTTCAAGAACCCGCTGAGGTTCCGCTTTCCAACCATCGGCCGCGATTAAATAGCAATCATCTTGCATGGTATCGTCCCAATAATCCATCATGTGTTGATAAACATCATAGGCCTTGATGAGGGGTTTTTTCTTATAGTGAGTGAGCACGTTTTCGGAGAGGTTTGCAATAATTTCTTTTGGGCGGCATTTTGTCTCAAGAGTTTTCAACTCTTTTGCTGTTCGTTTTTGCCAACGCGAAAAATGCGTTTTCATATCGTCCATATAGGCAATAAATTCAGGATGCTCGAATATCGTACTTTTAATTGCTTGCTTGTCTACGGCTAAATCAACATAGCCGGTACGGTTTTTCTTTAATAGCGCATTGCGTAGGTTCGGACATATATCCCAATATCCTTGTAGGTCATCAATATCCCGCACTGGAATACCGCCGCGTAAATGCCCCTCTATATCCTGAATATCCTCTGGTTCGGAACTATCAATATAGCGCGGAATATTCAGATTGAAGTCGTTCTTATTTTCGATCTCCTCGACCGATACCATACGAGAGTATTTATCGATTTCTTGGCGCCGATTAAATACATCGACAATTATATGAATATCTTGAGCACGGAGTTTATTTTTGCTCCCATCTTTTATTTTGTCGCTGCTAGCATCAATCATAAAGATACCTTTGCGGCTATGGGCATTTTCTTTATCGAGCACAATAATGCAGGCAGGGATGCCTGTGCCATAAAACAAATTAGCTGGAAGGCCGATAATCCCGGTAATATATCCCTTTCGGATTAAATTTTTACGGATTTCGGCTTCTGCATTGCCGCGAAACAATACGCCATGCGGTAAAATACAAGCGCCTTTACCCTTAGATTTAAGCGAGCGAATGATATGTAGTAAATAGGCATAATCGCCTTGTTTGCTTGGTGGGATGCCAAGTTTGAATCGATCATACGGGTCATTGAGCGGGTCAAGGCCCGTGCTCCATCGCTTGTCAGAAAAAGGTGGGTTGGCAACAACAAAATCAAAGGTCTTCAAGTCCCCATTTTCCGTTTTAAATAGAGGCTTCGCCAGTGTGTTCTCTCGCTTAATTTCAGCTGTTGGATTGTCATGCAGGATCATGTTCATGTGCGCTAGGCCAGATGTTGCGCTGTCTTTTTCTTGCCCATATAGAGTGACATTTGTTGTCGCCTCTTCGCCGACCTTTAAAAGTAGCGAGCCAGAACCGCACGCTGGATCATAGACCGTTGTATTGCTACTTGTCTTAGCCTCATGAATGCCAATGATTTGCGCCATGACCCGGCTAACTTCAGAAGGAGTGTAGAACTGCCCCTTACTCTTACCGCTCAACGCTGCGAAATGACGCATGAGATATTCATACGCATCGCCCAAAATATCATCATCCTCGGCACGGTTTTTACTAAAATCAAGAGCGGGGTTTTCAAAAATGATTATTAGGTTTGTTAGCCGGTCAACCATCTCTTTGCCGCTACCCAATAATTTAGGTTCGTAAAAGTCAGCAAATTGCGGGAGGTCATTAGCGCGGGCTAGAGGTGCCAATATTTTCTTGTTAATCTGATCACCAATGTCAATTTTGCCTTTCAAAGCAACCATATCGGCAAAGCTAGAACCTGTTGGAATAGTGATGGGAGCGTATAATTTGTCCGCATATTTATCAGATACATATTTGACGAACAACATGGCCAAAACATAATCTTTGTATTGGCTAGCATCCATCCCGCCGCGAAGTTCATCACAGCTTGCCCAGAGTGAGCTATAGAGTTCTGATTTCTTAATCGCCATAGATGTATATTTCCCCCAAAATCGACCTTTGCATTCTTATGCAATTTAATATGAAATTGATACGGTTAATTATCCCAGATAGCCGAATTAACAATCATTTGTTGATCGTGGGCTCTTCCAGAGCCGCAGACACCAGCTCCGAAGCATCTTGCAATGACTGGTTCGCCAGGTGAGCGTATCTTGCTGTCGTGGAAGGTTGGGAGTGGCCTAGTAGTGCGCCGATCATGGGGAGGCTTAGGCCTTTGGCGGCGGCCATGCTGGCGAAGGTGTGGCGTAGGTCGTGGAGGCGAACATCTGTGATGCCTGCACGCTTTCGTATTTTTAGCCAAATGCCCGGCGTGCCTACATAAGGCCTGTCTCCGCCCTTGGCACTTATGCGGTCCTTCTTAGCGGCGAATACATATTCTGATCCTGGCTCGCGGGGATATTCTCTTAGAGTGTCGCGAGCGGGTTTTGCCATAGGGATTACTTTTGCGCCTGTTTTGCTTTTTCTAAAATAAAAGAAGCCACGCTCAAGGTCAATTTCCGACCATTTCAGTTTTTCAATTTCTGATTTTCGGCAGCCTGTCATGAGGAGTAAACGAATAACTGTGATGCCGTGCTTGTGTCCGTATTCCGTTTCTTCTTCATTGAGGGCGACGTGCAGCCTGTTGAGTTCGTCTTGTGACAGATAGCGTTCCCGGTAATTGATAGGCGTTTTGGCGAGCATAGTTGCTGGGTTCTTATCTATGATTTCTTCGCGGATTGCGTAGCTAAGAATAGTCGATAAAATGCGCACGGTTCGTGCTGCGGTGCCTTCGCCGCCTTTGACAATCGCGAGGCCGTGTTTTTTGGTTTTGACCTTCACAGCGGTTTTACCAGCCGCTATATCATCGCGCATTTTTCTAATGTGTTTTGGCGTTAAATCTATGACGCGAATTTTACCGATTAGGGGATCTATGTGCCGCAAAATTCGGCCTCTATCCAAGGCCACGTTTTTAGGGTCACGCAACTCCCCATATCTCTTGCCGCGCATCCGCGAGCGCTTGCCATCATCCTCTAGCCATTCGGCGCAAAGCTCCGCCATTGTGATTTCATTGTCGCCTTCGGGAATTTCAGCTTCTTCTTTTACATCTGTATATTCGCCAAGTCGGGCTTCGGCCAAAATCTTTTGCGCTAGCTTCCGCGCCGCCTCAACCTTGATGGTCGGGTAGGTGCCTAGAGCGACTTTCTTTTGAGAGACTTTTTGCCCTTGCTGTAGCCTGAAACTCGCAATATATGTTTTGCGACCTGAACGGCGTACACGCACGCCAAAACCCGCCACGATACTATCGCGAATTATTTCAGACTCTTTATTGGTCTCAAGGTCTGCAACTACTCGTTCTGTAAGCTTAATTGTCTTGGCCATAAGGGCTCCGTTTGCGTTATTTTCCCTACTCAATAATTCATCTAAAACCATTCTGGGCAACACATGGGCAACATGGTGACGGTATTTGTAGAGATTTGCAGTGATATTATCACATTCATTAAAATAAATAAAGCAATAAATACAGTAGTTTAGTGACTTTACGGGACTTCTAGTGACTTATCGGTAAACAGAAACGTGCAAACTCCGAAGGCAGAGGTCACAGGTTCAAATCCTGTCGGGTGCGCCATTTTGCTTTTAGAGTCGAAACTTCCCTTCATGCCATCGCTAAGCCTTTGAATTAATTGAAAAGGTTGGCTTGGTTTTGGCGTTCGAAACCCTGTTTTTCGTGAGTACACCAATCGCTCCATAAACGCCATTTTGAGCACGTTTCGACGCTCTGCAAATGTACCATTTTCCCATATATTATGGGGGTTTGCGAGAAATGTTAGGGCGTGTTCGAACATTTCCTTGAAGGGGCGCATGGGTGCGCCGTTTTCAGTGGTTTTTCCATGATTATCGCCTTTTTGGCTTCCATTTCATTGATCTTTTCGTCCATCCGTTTGATCACACGGTCATTGTCTGTCTCCACCATACGGTCAATGAGCTTGTTCCGGTCAGCTTCAATCCTTTCAAGTTCAGCCTTTAATGCCTTGATGCGAGACTGACCCACATTGGCTTGATACTCCCACAGGTCTTTGAACATACGGCTGGCGATCTTAAACAGGCTTTCAGAGGGTTGCAGGCGCGTCAGGAGCGCGGCGAACTCATCTTCGAGAACATATCACGGCGGATAGACTTGCGGTAGCTCTCACAGCCTTTTTTAAAACACATGTAATAAGGATGTTTTTTACCACTCCCACTTTTACTCCAAGCGGCAGTCAATGGATTGTCACAATCCGCACAACATACTGCGCCGCGCAATATAAAGTCCTCTTTTATGTCGGTACGGTTAGCGACACGCGCCTTGCCCGTCAGTAAGTCCTGTATCTTTTGGAAGGTCTGATATGAGATCAATGGGGCATGCACGCCGCGCTTCATAGGAATGTCCCATGACGGGCGACCAACCATGCCCGCATAACATGGCTGGGTCAGAATATCTCTGGCCTTTTGATGGGTAATTTCGCCGTAGCGGGTTTTTGGGAATTCAGGCTGATCTTGCAGGTATTGACGTACTTCCCCGATAGCCCCGAACCGTCCACTTGCAAAACCCTCAAGAGCTGTTTGTACAATCGTCGCAAGAGGTTCATTGCGAATAATCCTATTATCGTCCTTATGGCTGTACTTAAACCCACGCGGCGGAATGCTATCAACATAATAGCCGTTCATCAGTCGTGCCGTGGTGCGATGGATCATTTGTTCACGGTTCTTCTCCGAGAAGTGTTGCGACATGCTGATCTGTATATTCTCATTTAGCTGCGCGTCTGAATCACTGCCAAAGGATACGGACGGGCATTTTAAAATACCCCCTGCCTGTTCAATCTCTTCTTTGAGTTTAATATGGGCTTTGACTGATCTCGCCAACCGCGACACGTCATCAATGATGACAATGTATTTCTGCTTCTTATCCTGACGCAAAAATCCGAGCATCGCATCCATACCAGGGCGGCGCACTTTTCTACCCGTCATATCATCGGTGAAGGTGGCAATCACATTATACCCGCGTGATTGTGCAAAATACGAACAGCGCGTGATCTGGCTGTCTTTGCCATTTCCTTCCTTGGCTTGTTTCAGGGAAGACACACGCGCATAAATCACGGCTGATTGAGTTTCTTGTTTATTCATCTTTAGCATCCTTTGAGCTTACCAAAATTCTAGTTTGATTGGCAGAGTTTTCAAAATCTTTGATCAACTTTTGCACAGGTTCTAATCCGTACCCGATACCAACAAAACCGTTCATGATGTCAAACAAGACTTGCAAATATTCGAGTGCCTGTGCGTCCGTAATATCCTCAAAACCGTCTTCGACTTTAAGGTCTGATATATAATCAGAGGGTTTGGGTGCTTCGCTGTAAGCGGTAATATCTGTTTCCTGTTTCACTTTTCTGTCTTTCTATAAATATCTCCATTAAAGAACATATGAGGAACACGGTCTCTCATATTTTCCGATCTGTAAAGGAGTTTATCGTGATCTTTCTGGCGATTTTGTAGCCGTCTTGTGGTTAAATTCTGACACAGCCCGCCCTTTATGATCAGCGCGGAGTTTATCCAATCGCGCTTGGTTACTGGCGTATGTCAAACTGGCTTTATTGAAGCCGACTTTGGCACGGTCTTGGTTCATTGCTTTCATGCGGGCGCGGTTCATACCGAAATCAGCGACGGCCAACCGCGTACCGATATGTTTAATACGGCGCTCACGCCATTTTTCCGTCGTGTATTGAATCGCCTCATAATCAACACCTTTAGGCCGTAGGTGTTGCTGAGGCGCAGGACGGGCGCGACCCCGCATGAGTTCAAGTCGCTCTTTCGCTGTCACTATCTGGAGCGGCTCATAGTTCGCTCCCCGAAAGTCATCACGCGCTGCAATATCGCGCTGTGCAAACGGTTTGATAGCGCCCCGCTTAGTCACGGTCACGCTCGCGATTGCGCGTCTGGCCGTTTTGATTACCGCCGCGCATCTCATCTAAACGGTCTTTCGGCTCGCGCAGTGTTATGCGCCCATTGTTAGGTGTTGCCACCGTATCAATGTCAAAGCCCTTACCGTCCTTATGAGCAAAGGCTGCGCCGATCTTGTGGAAATGACCTTTGCCCTCTTTATCGTTACGTACAGCATAGGCATCATAATCTCTCGTCTGCTTTGGACGAATGTCTCGGCTGTTGTCGTTGTCATCACTCATTGTTGTCTCCTATTCAAATTGAGCTAAGACCCAACCACTAACATCGACCCACTCTGGTATTGGGGGAAATGGCGCATATTTGCGGGAACAGATATGCGGCGCACAGGTAGTATTTTCTTGCCCCAGAAACCGCTAACCTGAATTTGGTTGATCGGCGGATGGTGCGGGTTGGGGTAAAACTGCCCTGCGTCCAACCGTTCGTAATAGGGATATTTATTATGAAAGATTGGTGGTAGGTTTTTGCCTGACAAAAAGGTAATGGCTTCATCTTCGGCCATGCCGAGGACTTCACTCGGCGCAATAAGTTCACGCCTGACCTTGCTTTTTCTAACGCTGGCGTCTTGAAAATGCACCATGTGTTGCGCCGTTTCAAACGGGTCTGCACCATCTAACAACGCATTGATCTGTCCCATCATGTGATGATCTGCATCTGCTTGCTGTCCGTAATCGTCATATTCTAAAGTTTCATAGCCACACATCTGACTGACGACGTTGGCCGTTGTAATATCTCGTACACCAAAGAACTGACGCATGGCAGCACTGGACAAAAAGGTCTGAACACCCGCGCGTCCATAATGCTCCTCGATTTGAGAAGTTGACTGAAATATAGCCCAACATACGGCTCCTGACCCTCTGCCATAAGTGAAAGCTGATTGCAGGGAGTCGAACTTTTGAAGTTGGGCGGCCTCGTCAATGAGGAGCAGAATTTGACGTGAGCCGCGATGACGCTCTTTAAGGATCATGATCGTATCAAAAAATACCCGTAAAATAGAGCCGCATTGGTCAAGAAAAGCCGCAGGTACTTTAAAATGAAAGCGCGGAATATGACCACCGTTCAGAGACGGGTTGACCATTTCCTGCAAAGACGCATCCCCGCCTTTCAGGCTATTCCTGACGTGTTCATCTGATAACCAGATGGTGTAAGCGTATATCTCACCCATCACCGCGCCAAACTCTTTGGGCGTATCTTGCTGGCGGATCATCAAGACAGTGGCGGCAGTGCGAAGAAACTGCATGTCGGAGTCCAACATAGATTCAACAACATCCGCCCAGCGTTCAAGATCGGATTCAATCATATGGATAAGTTCGTACAGGCGTGGAAAATTGATACCGCCCTTGGTTCTGACTTCATGCAGGATAAGTGCGATGAGGATGTTCTGGGCTGTGAGTTCAAAATATTTGCCGTTGGCTGATTTTGAGAGGGGCAGTAATGTACGAGCAAGGTGGACAACTTCGGGAAACAGCGTGCGGTTGTTTGGCTTTAGGTGATCGAGCGGATTGATAGAATGGGACACATCACCAACTTGATAGGGGTCCCAGCTATAGCCAAAAATACCCTGCGCGGCGAGGGTGCCTACGGATATATCCCATAGCTCGCCTCTAGGGTCTAAAATTGCCATAGGCATTTGGCAGGGGAGGCAAAGGACATAACCCAAAATGTCACGAAGTTTGCCCGATCCAGCCCCGCCGATCGTCACTCGTGGGCTGTCGCTATGGAACCGCATCAAGCGGTTGTTAAAATAACCGAAAGGCAAACCATCATCACGGAAACATCCAGCACGAGCCAGAGCATCCCCGTCCGCCCATGTGGCATTGCCGAACCTGTTTATCTCCCGTTCCGTGGGACGAATGACCATGTGTTAATCTCCAATGTGAAAAGGGCAAAGAAAAAGGGGCGCGAAAACGCGCCCCTTGGTTGGGTTTAAGTTTGGATGTTAGCCGCCGCAGGCTTTGAGTAAGAACAATGCGATGGCAATTATACCAACCCAGCTCCAGACAGCATCCCAATCAGTCACTTTCTTTGTGACGCGAAACCCGCCTTTGCCAACTTCTACTTCTTTGGTTAACATATTTTTCTCCTTTCTATCGCGATTTAAAAACCATTTGAGTGGCTTTAATGCCGATGATTTGCACCAATGCTGCGATAAACAATGTGGCAAATGAAAAGATCGACACGGCTAAAATTCCGAACCAGAGCAAGCTTGCAATACCTGCCAATTCAATGCTGTAGGCAGCCGCAACAAATTCACGGACTCCCGTTTGAGTGGCGGCAAAAGCAGGCCCTGTTCCGAAGAACGTCACGGCAATCGCCGCCGTTCGCGCCAGCAAATCAGTCGCTTGCTTAAATGCGGGTTGCTTTGGCCCATTTGAGTTTTGTGGTTTCATAAAATTCCCTTTCCGATAGCGCGACCACTATGGCCTACGCTTAGGTGCTTCTAGCTCAGGCTAGAGATAAGTTTGGGGATTTAGGGCGTTAGAGCTTTGCAAGTGCGCGACGCACGGTTGAAGGTGACACGTCATGTTGTCGTGCAATGGCATTAATACTGGTTTGGCCTTGCTCGATTTGGATATGGGCGCGGCGAATGACGTTGTTGGATAATTTACGGGGTCGCCCGATACGAACACCGCGCCGCTTTGCCGCCGCCATACCTTCAATGGTACGTTCGCGAATTAAACCGCGTTCTAACTCTGCCATCAAGCCGATAAACTGCCAGAAGGCGCGGCCTGTTGCTGTAGTCGTGTCGATACTCTCTGTAAGGCTTACAAACTGAATGCCTTCATCTTTAAGGCTATCGACGGTTTCAATCACGCCTTTGAGTGTTCGTCCCAAGCGGTCAAGTTTCCATACGGCGAGAACATCACCCACCTTTAACTTGTCCCGTGCGGCTTGAAATTGTTTCCGTTCAGACGGATGTGTGCCACCAGAAACGCCACCATCACAAAAAACTTTGTCACAGCCAAACTGTTTTAAAGCATAGATTTGAAGGTCAAGGTTTTGGTCATGGGTGGACACACGAGCATAACCAACGACCCTATTATTTGGCTGTTTTACATCTGTTAAACTCATATGCGAAGACCTCTTGCATTGTCAAAACCGACCCGTTTTGCACCTGCATCATATGCCATCTCCATTACCCCACGGCGGGGATTTAAATCTTTGAAACTATTCATTTTCTTATTTTACGAAATCTTTTGCATTGCCCCTTACATAAAGGGTCCCTTTTGCGCGGGATAAAAACAAGGCAAAAATCCAGCTTTAGCAGACCTATCAACAGGGTGCTTTTAATGGGCTTGGGGATTTTGGTGTTTAATTCCCCAATGGTATTCGCGCAGGAACCAGACACAAAAAACAGCCTGCCGATTAAGGCGAACCCTACGGCAACACTCACATCTGTATGTACTCGTTTGGAAGAACGAGATTATTCTCAACTTATTCATGCAACTTGCTATTCCGAACGCCATCAAGCCGTTGTGATAATGGTGAGTGGCAATGCCAAAGGTGTAAGTGGCCAAAAAATCGGCCAACACATTGCAAGCGAGTTTGAAAAATCTTTTGTTCCATCCGTCGTCTTTCTTGAAAATCCAAAACGAGAAAAGGTTGCTATTTCATATTTGTTGAATGGAGATTTTTACGGGCCGTATTCTGGGCACAACTGGAAAGAGGGTAAGAAAATTTTGATGTTACATTCTGCCCAAGCATGGCATCAAAATATTGATGGTGCTAAAAACTGAACTCTTGGGTTTCTGTACTTACTTTAGCTTCAACAACTGCGATTTCAGATTCTTCGGCGACCTCAACTGCATT
>Ga0316204_10007916_pt1 | contig 15179 bp, 12 predicted proteins | sample 6monrhotite_MG_2_FD_205661 | JGI IMG/M metagenome (GOLD analysis project Ga0316204, IMG submission 205661) | Microbial mat bacterial communities from mineral coupon in-situ incubated in ocean water Damariscotta River, Maine, United States -... | ecosystem: Environmental > Aquatic > Marine >...
AACCCAATAATGCAAAACTGACTACCGCAGGAATAACAGCAATGAATGCCCCCAAGGTGCCACCAATAGCGTACATAGGTAAAAATGCAGCAATGGTGGTCGAGGTTGAAGCAATGACCGGCCAAAAGACTTCTTGCGCCCCCACTCTGGCCGCACGGTAATGCGGCATTCCCTCTTCCATGTGGCGATAAACATTTTCTGTAACAATAATCGCATCGTCAACAATCATCCCCAAGGCAATCAAAAAAGCAAACAGGGACACCATATTGATGGTGTAGTTGAAGTAATAGATCATCATAATCGCAAACAAAAATGATACGGGAATACCCATTGCGGTAATTGCCGCAACTCGGAAGTTAAGAAATAAATACAGTGATAATAAAACCAATGCCAGACCAACAAGGCCTGATGATTTTACGGTATTAAGTCGAGTACGCACATAAACAGAAAGATCGCTAAACAAACCCAATTGCAAACTATTTGGCAACTCAGTACGAAGTTGCGAGACTAAATCTTTTACCAGATCAGAAACAACAATAGTTGATGACTCTGCAGTTTTTGTGATGGTTAAATTAACTGATGGCTTACCATTAAATCTACCCAGCGTAACGGCCTCTTCAAAACGCAACTGCACTTCAGCAACATCACCCAACAATAATTGACCACCACTTTTGTTGGTATGTAAGGCAATACCCGCAATCTTATCGGGCTCAGGTAATACGCCTTTACCGCGCAACAAGATATCGCCTTCGACCGAACGAATAGCTCCACCAGGTGTATCATCTAAATTATCACGAACAGATTTAATGACCGTGGCAAGCGCAATATTCCGGGCTGCAAGTCGCTCAGGATCAACAATAACCCAGAGCTCCCATTCCCTGTCACCGGCAACACCTACACCAGCTACGCCATTTAATTGTAATAGGCGTCGTTTAATTTGATCGGCACGCTCATATAATTCGGCTCGTGCAATCTCGCCATACAACGCCACACTAATAACCGGGAAACGCGCCTCAAGTCGTACGACTTCGGGATCTTCTGCCAAGCTAGGTAAATCAATAATACGGTTCACCCGCTCACGGGCATCATTTAAGAAATCATCTACATTGGAACCAGGTTTCAACTCGATAAGAATATTTGAAACCCCTTCCTGGCTCGTCGATGTCACCACATCAATATCGGCTACGCCATCAAATTCTTCCTCAATAGGTAACGTAACCTGACGTTCTACCTCTTCTGGGGCGGCACCTTCAAAAACAGTAGTAATACGCACCTTATCGAGTTGAACATTGGGGAACATCTCCTGCGGCATCGCATTCCACGACAACAGACCCATAATGAAAATAATGACGAGTAACATATTCGTCAAGAGAGGGTTGTTAATACTGAAACGAATTAAAAACATAAGATGTTATTTAAAAAAATCGACCTTCTGTCCATCGGTTAATGAAGCAATATCCCTAGCAACAATTTTCATACCATCTTGCAGGCCTGATTCAACCACCACTCGATCTTTATCTCGGATTCCCAGTGTTATTTCACGTCGTTCCAGTTTTTTGCCCTTAATCACAAAAACATAATTCCTGCCATCTTCCTGTAATAAGCTACTCACCGGCACAACTAATACTGATGTCTGCACCTGTAGTGGTAATTGCACTGTACCCAAGTTCCCTGGCAACAAACCTTTATTATCAAGACGAATTCGCACCGCATGGGTAAACGTTGTTGGATCGGGATCGCTGCGTATTGCGATTAATATACCCGTTTGGATTTTACCATTTACTTGTAACGAAACCGGTTGTTGTAGAGAAAGCGCCGCGGCCGTTGCGCCGTCCACCTCTATATATAGGTCAATGCTACCGAGATCGACAAGCTCCACTGCCACTGCACTCGGTGTGACGTAATCACCGGCTTCAATATTTACCACGTTTATCGTTCCCGCAAACGGTGCGGATAAATTGGTACGGGCAAGATTGCGAGTTGCTCGCGCTAACGCGGCATTTGCCGACTTTAAACGTGCCGATGCCGTATCAACGCTATAGCGTAATTGTGCCTCATTAGCTTGTAACTGCAGTAATTTTTGTTTCGCTTGATCCCGCCGCGACATTGAGACCAAAGATTCTGAACCCAAACTATTTAAACGCTTAACTTCTTGCTGCTGCAGAACCACATCCTTGGCAGCTATCTCTAACAAACGTCGATCACGTTCGACGGCGGCCTTTTCCATATCGAGTCTGGCCTTCGCTTCAATCAGCGAATCACTCGCATCAGCATCTGACAAACTTAATAAAACAGTACCGGCTTCAACCCATTGTCCAGGTTCAACTAATCTTTGCTCTAACTGGCCACTTATTTCAAAGCGTAACAAGGCGCGATTTGCTGGCTGCAAACGCCCTGTTACCGACACCTCAGGGTGAATCGTGGTGGCCTGAATTAGCAATGGACTCACCTTAACCGCAACCAACTCCTGTGTAGCAGGATTATTCTCCGGCGCTGTCTTAAGTAATAAGCTGATAATAAGGAAACTCAGGCTCAAAACGGCCACAAGCAAAATAACCTGCCTACTCAATGGCTTACCAATTATATCTATCACTATCTTCAATTATCCTTAATAAAAATTTGATGCTACAGTCATTCTATGCGATTTTAGTCGGCCTCACGAATTTTGGCGTGGGGATATACAAAATAAACACGAAATAAGAAAGATAAATACACTGTGAAACACACTCCTAAACGACTCATCAGCCTACTCGGCACTGGCCTTGTATTATGTCATCTGCCTGTAACCGTATCTGCGGCCGGTGCAACTGGCTGGGAATGTACAAAAGGAGCCAGTGGCGCCTGGCTTTGTAATGCGGGTACACCTTCTCCCGCAGCAACGAAACCCGCTGCCGCCCCTATAAGCCTACCAGATGGCCCAGTGACACCACCCACAGAAAGCCTGCCCGGCCCTGAACCTGTTCAAGCTGAGCCTGAACCTATTCCTGAAGAAACGAAACCCGCAGTCGTAGCAGAACCCGCTCCTGCACCGAAACCAGCACCTGCACCTGCACCTGTTGCTCCGCGCCAAGCCGTTCGCCCTACGCCAGTAACACCTCGTAGCGTAACCGTAGAAAACTATAAGCCAGCACCAACGCCAACTAAACTTATAGCAACGCCAACTAAACTTATAGCAACGCCACAACCTAAAGCCAAAATTAGTGGCGATGATCCTTGGGCATTGTGCCCACCAGTTGATCGTACCGCCAAGCTTGATATCAGCGATGTTGAGCGTACCAATGCCGAAATTAAACTTTCTTCGGATAGTGCCGATCTAGCAAAAGATGGTATCTCAACATTCAAAGGCAATGTTGAAATTATGCGTGCTGACCAGCGCCTGCTTGCAGATTCAGTTGATTATAATCGCGATAAAGAAGTGGCTTTTGCGAAAGGCAATGTCTCTCTCGAAGACAACAGTATTGCCATTCGTGGTGATGAGTTAGAACTCAACCTAAAAGACGATAAAAGCACCGTACGGAATGCCAAATTTGATCTGTATGACAAGCATGGTCGTGGTGAAGCAGAAAAATTACGTCGTGATGGTGTTAAAAATACCACACGCTTAAAGAACACCACTTATACAACTTGTCCTGCCGGTAACAATGACTGGCAACTAAACGCTGACAAGATAAAACTAGATCACGATGAGGGAATTGGTATAGCAAGAAATGTATCGGTCAACTTCAAAGGTATTCCCTTTTTCTATGCGCCGGTAATGACCTTCCCGATTGATGACCGCCGTAAATCCGGTGTTCTTACCCCTGCTTTTGGCAGTTCGGATGAGTCTGGCGCTGAGTTCTCAATACCTTACTACTGGAACATTGCGCCAAACCGTGATGCCACCATCACGCCACGTATTCTTAGCAAACGCGGCTTCCAATTAGGCGGGGAATATCGTTACCTTAGCAAGATAGCTGAAGGCACGGTTTCAGCTGAGTATTTGGCTAGCGACAATGAATATAATGATGAAGACCGTTACCTCTTCTCATACCAAAACATCTCTAATTTCACGCCACGGTTCCATGTTAATGCTGATATTAACTATGCATCGGATAAGGATTACTTCGAAGACCTTGGTAACAATATTGTCCTTTCCAGTACTACCCATTTAGAACGTCGCATTGATGCAACTTATTCTGCTGACTACTGGAATGTAACGGGACGTGTCCAAGGCTATCAAACTATTGACCGCAACATTGCCAGTACCAACCGACCTTACGAGCGTCTGCCACAAGTTATCTTCAATGCCAATTTACCGGATCAACATTTTGGTTTGGATTACGGATTACGCGCAGAAGCGGTTCACTTCAACCGTGAAGACAGTGTTACCGGGACTCGTTTTGATATTCAGCCATCGATTAGCTTACCACTGCGTAACAGCTACGGTTTCATCACACCAAAGATTGGCCTGCGTTATACCAAGTATGATTTAGACAATAACTTTGCGAATAGCGATAGCAGTCCTGATCGCAGTGTACCTACATTTAGTATTGATAGCGGCTTGTACTTCGATCGCGACACCAGCTTTGCTGACCGCGCTATGACCCAAACACTTGAACCACGTCTTTACTATTTGAAGGTTCCAAAACGCAATCAGGATAACTTGATTGTTGATGAATCAGGACAAAGCGTTGTCTTTGACAGTGGTCTGTTTGATTTCAGCTTTGACCAACTGTTCCGCGAAAACCGTTTCAGTGGTGCTGACCGTGTAGGTGATGCAGATCAATTAACCGCTGCGGTTACCACTCGATTTATTGATAAATCATCCGGTATAGAACGCGCTTCAGCCAGCCTTGGGCAAATCTACTACTTCGATGATCGCGAAGTCACACTGCCTAATGGTCTCGTTGATAATGACAATAATTCAGACATCGTAGCTGAAGTCAGTGCTCGATTTACTCGCAACCTCAGTGCCCGCGCCGGTATTCAATGGGATACAAACGATAGCGAAACAGATAAGGGCGTTGCCTCGGTACGTTACCAATCGCAGGACAAGCACATTATCAACTTCGCTTATCGTCATCGCCGCAATCTGTTAGAGCAAACCGATCTATCCGTTAACTGGCCCCTCAGCAACCAATGGAATGCCGTTGCACGCTGGAATTATGCCCTCGACCAGGATCGTACAATTGACGCCTTTGCCGGCCTTGAATACGAAAATTGCTGCTGGATTGCCCGCGTTGTCGGCCGCCAATACATCAATGATCTCAGCCAAAATGACGAGAATTTTGCTCTGTTATTCCAACTCGAGCTGAAAGGTTTAACTAGCTTTGGCGATAGGGTCAAAAAGTTCCTCGGACGTGGTATTCTAGGTTATGATCGCGAATCAGGAAGCGATGACGATAATTTCTAGCACGGCGAGAACCCTCATGCGTAGTTTGTTGTTTTTAATAGTATTTTTTACCTCTGTTTCGGCTAACGCCGCTATTTCAACGGTTGACCGGATTGTTGCCGTCGTCAACGAGGATGTCATTCTCGAGAGTGAGCTAAATACACGTCTCAAAACGGTGCTCGGCCAACTACAGCAACGTGGAACCCAAGCACCGCCGGTCGATGTATTACGCCGTCAAGTTCTAGAACGACTCATTATCAGCCTCCTACAATTACAAGTTGCGGAACGCACAGGGATCCGCGTTGATGACCAGACGCTTAATTCTTCTATAAGCGGTATCGCAAAACAGAATGGGTTGAGTCTTAATGAATTTCGTACCGCCATTGAAAACGATGGTTTTGACTTCAATGTATTCCGTGAGGACATTCGAAAAGAAATGATTGTTAGCCGCGTGATGCAACGTCGTGTTAGTCAACGTGTCAATATTACTGAACAAGAAATTGATAACTTTCTTTCAATTACTAAAAATAGTGCCGAAGGTAATAAAGAATATCGCCTGAGTCATATTCTGATTTCACTTCCTGAAGCCGCTAGTGCAGAACAAGTTGATGCAGCTAAGGCAAAAGCCGATGACGTTATTAGCCAACTTCGCTCTGGTGTAAATTTCAAACAAGTTGCTGCTGCGAGTTCTGATGGACAACAAGCATTTGACGGTGGTGACCTTGGCTGGCGTAAATCAGCACAACTACCTACTATCTTTGCTGATATTGCAACATCTATGCAGAAAAATGATATCAGCGATGCTATCCGTAGTCCGAGTGGTTTCCACATTATCAAACTCTCTGATATTCGTGGTGTAGAACAACGTCACATGGTTAAGCAGTCACGTGCGCGTCATATATTGATTCGCAAGAATGAATTAACTTCTAATGATGGTGCGCGTATTCGCCTGCAACAATTATTGATTCGCCTTGAAGGTGGTGAAGATTTTGCAGCGCTAGCGCGTGCACATTCTGATGACCGAGGTTCAGCTGCGCGTGGCGGCGAACTTGGTTGGAGTAGTCCTGGTGCACTTGTGCCACGCTTCGAGCAAGAATTGGATAAACTAAAAGAAGGGCAAATTAGCCAACCTTTCCGTACTCAATTCGGTTGGCACATTGTGCAATTATTAGAGCGACGCGAGCACGATGATACAGATTCATTTATACGCACTAAAGCGCGTAAATTTATACGTGATCGCAAAACTGAAGATGCTACACAATCCTGGATACGTCGTATCCGTGATGAAGCCTTTGTTGAATATCGTCTCGAAGATATTTAAATTCAATACTGTATCGCCATAAGAAGCTGCACACGGTTACACTCTTGCTATGACAACTAATGTTAAACGACTGGTTCTAAGCAGTGGCGAACCTGCTGGCATCGGTCCAGACCTTTGTCTACAACTCGGCAATAACACTGCCGTCGAAATAGTAATTATTGGTAATCGCGAACTCTTTCAAGAGCGCGCCAATAAAGTTGGTATCGAATTTAATCTACCTGATTACCGAGCCAAAAATACCCCGCGCGCCGGTCATTCCTGCCTGTTAGATATTCCGCTTAAAAATGCCTGTGTAACAGGAAAGCTTGATTCGGATAATGCTCACTATGTATTAACCATGTTAGAACGCGCGACGCAGGGCTGTCTGGATAATGAATTTGCCGCCATGGTCACTGCCCCTATTCATAAAGGCAATATCAATAATGCAGGTATTCCCTTTACTGGCCACACTGAATTCCTTGCCCAATTATGTAATACAAAAACACCACTAATGATGTTGGCTACAGAGGGCTTGCGCGTTGCCTTGGCAACAACGCATATTCCCCTGCATCAAGTTGCAGAAAGCATCACCACAGAGACATTAGAAACCGTGCTGACTATTTTACACCACGATCTAAAATCGAAATTCGCTATCAACTCACCACGCATTCTCGTTTGTGGGCTCAACCCGCACGCAGGGGAAGATGGCCATCTCGGCATGGAAGAAATAGAAATCATCATCCCATTACTTGAGAAGCTACGATCACAAGGTATGCAACTAATCGGCCCGCTACCTGCCGATACCGCCTTCACTACTAAAAATCTCGCAAAGACCGATGCGGTACTCGCTATGTACCACGATCAAGGCTTGCCCGTTCTTAAACACATGGGCTTTGGCAATGCGGTAAATATTACCCTTGGCTTACCTATTATCCGCACATCGGTTGACCATGGCACCGCTTTGGAACTAGCCGGTACAGGCCAAGCTGATTCGAGTAGCCTTGAAGTTGCTATCAGCACTGCCATTGATATGGTGCATTAAAAAAATGAGGGATTCTTGAACATTCTGACTACCCTTTCATCGCAAGAATATTAAACCGTTCAACGAAACATGCCTCGCCTATACCCGTGTATAATAACCTTTCAGTCTCGATATTAAGGTTAGCCACTTGAAACACAAGGCACGAAAAAGATTCGGACAAAACTTTCTCAAAGATGATCATGTTATAGATCGCATCGTGCAATCTATCGGCATTCAATCTGAAGATAAATTAGTCGAAATTGGTCCGGGACAAGGTGCACTGACACGTGAAATTCTACCTTTAGTAAAGAGCCTAGAGGTAATCGAATTAGATCGCGATTTGATCTTAGGACTCGAATTATTAAAAAGTAGTTATCCTGGTCTAAATATTCATAACGCCGATGCAATGCGTTTTGACTTTAGCCAACTGACTAATAGCTCAGCACCGCTAAGGGTCATTGGCAATCTACCCTATAATATTTCTACGCCGCTTATTTTTAATTTGCTTGCCCATGCGAGCATCATTAAAGATATGCACTTTATGTTACAAAAAGAAGTTGTAGAAAGAATGGCGGCGACGCCGGGGGGAGGCCAGTCAGGCCGACTAACCATTATGGTTCAGTATCGCTGCAAGGTCGAAAAATTATTTATTGTTCCACCCGAATCATTCGATCCGCAACCTAAAGTTGAATCTGCGATTGTACGATTAACGCCTTATGCAAAACTGCCTTTTGTCGCGAAAAATGAAAAGACGCTGGCCCGTTTAGTAACTCAGGCCTTTTCACAACGGCGAAAAACTTTGCGAAACTGTCTCAGGGACTTACTTGGTGTCGAAAAAATAGAATCAATTGGCATCGATCCGAAACGCCGGCCAGAGACACTTTCAGTTGAAGAATTTGTGAATCTCGCTAACCTACTTGAGGATTAGCTTTCTGTCGCTTCTGTGATCTTCTTATCTGTATTATATTAGCTACGCGCATATAACAGTCAATTAACCGCCGACATCCAAACAATGACCATAATCTGACGTAGTAAATAAAAGATGTCCGCAATAGGTATAGCGACTAGTTAATGGCTTCAATAATTGTGGCTGCAATTCGTTCTGCATGTTCCATCTTCATTGCCGGGTAAACCGGTAGTGACAATGCCTCTGTACTGGCTCTATCGCACACAGGAAGATCACCAACCTTATAGCCGAGGTCTTTATAAACTTCCTGTAAATGTAAGCCCAGCGGATAACAATGTGAACTAGGAATACCATTGTCATTCATTACACCTCGCACACGATCGCGATCAGGCATACGCACAGTGTAAAGATTAAATGCATGTCCACCATTTTCAGGTAAGCTTGGCGCAGTTACCGCAGATCCTTCAAACAACTCGGTATAACGTGCAGCTACCGCACGACGCTTCGCAATATCAGCATCGATCTTACGTAATTTAATACGCAATAAAGCCGCTTGCACTTCATCAAGTCGACTGTTGTAACCGACTTCATCATGCATAAATGGTGCGCTAGCACCGTGGTTACGAAGCTTTTTAAGCGACTCAACAACAGCAGCATCGCTGGTCGTAATAATACCGCCATCACCGTAACAACCAAGAACCTTGGTTGGGTAAAAACTAAAGCCGCCTGTAGTACCCAAGCTACCGACACGCTTGCCATTTAAGTCTGCACCATAAGATTGCGCAGCATCCTCAACGACAGCCAGGCCATGCTCGCTGGCAATCGCATTTAATTCATCCATACGTGCCGGGTGGCCAAAAATATGTACGGGTATAATCGCTTTGGTCTTACTGGTGATTTTCGCTTTAACACTAGCCGGATCTATCGTAAAACAATCTGGCAAGATATCAGCAAATACCGGGGTCGCACCGACAAGGTTAATCACTTCCGAGGTTGCATAAAAAGTGTACGGCGTTGTAATCACTTCATCGCCAGGACCTACGCCAAGTGCGCGTAGTGATAACATCAATGCATCAGTACCATTCGCACAACTTACTGCGTAGTCTGAACCAACATGTTCGGCAAGCTCTTCTTCGAAGGCCTGCACATTTGGGCCAAGGATATAACGTCCTGTCTTGCCCGTTTCATGAATCGCAGCAAACCACTCCGCTTCAAGCTCATTGTATTCACCCGATAAATCGAGGAAAGGTATCGGATCATTTACGACTGACATGCTGTGATTTTCTCCTTAATAATATGCGCGACACGAACCGCCTCAAGCGCAACTCGGCCCGTCACTAATGGCGTACCGCCATTACGAATTGTGTCTATAAAAACTTCTAACTCATGGTTAAGAGGTAAGCGTGGCTCAATTGCCAACTCTTCGGACACAACACTAGGAAAATCTTCACCTTCTTTAGGCGCTTGTGTCGAGGCCACGGTAATTTGTTGGTTGGTATAATCCAAACCATAATAATGTTCTTGTTCAAAAACACGAATACGACGTTGCTGCTTATTTGAAACGCGACTCGCAGTAACGTTAGCCACCACACCATTGGCAAACTCAAGTCGGGCATTAGCAATATCAATGTGATTGGTAATCACTGGCGTTCCTGCGGCAGAAATATTACTAATCGGCTCACCAACAAGTGACATAACAATATCAATATCGTGAATCATTAAATCAGTAACCACATCTACATCGGTTGCACGCGCAACAAAAGGACCGATGCGTGTTACTTCCATGAAACGAGGATTTTTCACTCGCTTCGCCAATTCCATTACACCACCATTGAAGCGCTCCAGATGACCAACCTGAAATAATACGCCAGACTTTTCGGCCAGTTCTACCAATTCAAGCGATTCTTCATATGAAGGTGCTAATGGTTTTTCCATCAGCATATGCACACCGGCTTCCAAAAATGGTCGCGCCGTTTCGAGATGCAACGAAGTGGGTACAACAATACTAACCGCATCAACCTTGCCAATTAGCTCAGCGGCATCGGTATAAGCTTCGCAACCATATTGTGCGGCGATTTTATCTACGCTCGCGCGATCAACATCAACCACACCAACTAATTCAACGCCTGGAATATTCGAATAAATCTTCGCGTGAATGTTACCTAGATAGCCGACACCTACAACGCCGACTCGAATGGGATTTGCCATGAAATCTACTCTAACTTGTTAATTAATGAGATTTTGCTGTCACCGCTCCGCGACGACACCAATAACAAGTCATTCTACCACTGACGGCCGCCAGCATATAGTAGGGAAACTCTCCTCTACCCAGCTCTACCCAGCTCTACCAGCGATTACTGATGCCAAAATATAATACCGCGCTATTGTCTAGCGGCAGTGCCTGTTCTGATTCAACACCGACGCTAAAACCAAAATGCTTATATTGTTGACGTACTGCAACCCCGAACTGCGTATTAGATTGATCGCCAGTCAAGAGGTCTTGAGGCGAATTGTATTCTAACTTATTGATATTAATATCATTAGTTGCTTGAGAATAATACCAAACCACACCTAAATCAGACCGTTTTTCGTTGAAAAATCGAACTGTAGCACCTTGTGATTCACTGCCATCCAGACCCTGCCAACCGGCACACGCCTGCCATTCACTGCTATTTTTCTGGCAATTTGATTCTGCATTCACGGTCATAGCCCATCCCTGTTGCGGAGCTTCATCAGCACTCACCGTGGCAGTAACCAACACGCCAAGACAAACGAATACAGTTAACAGAAACATCAAATCAGGTTTTGTTTTACGTTTGTACATAATTCTTTCTCCTCAACCCTTCTACAGGGTGATTCGTGATGCATGCAGTTTCCAGCTTTTGCAGCAAATTATCCGAGAAACCCGTCACACCATAACCGGACTTAGTGCACAATCTTTCGTCTATAAGTCACTGATACTGCAAAACACTACGCTAAGCTCTTGTATTTGTTATCGGCAAACCAAGCTAAAAGCTACAGTCATAAAAGTCGTTAAATATTCAAAATGTGAATCACCGCACACTAATCTTTCCTATTCACAAGCGACAAGGTTGATATATGCCCCGGTAATAGGCTGTGGTATTGTCAGGAAATATGGATTCAGAATAACAAAACACTAGGGAGTACAAGACATGCTAATCCTCGCAGGTGATATAGGCGGTACAAAAACCTTACTGCAAATCGCTAAATTCGACGAAAATAACAACAAAACCATTCTCAATGAACATCGCTACGTGAGTGCTGAATGGGATGATTTAACCGACATGGCCAGCGAATTCCTTACCGAGGTCATCAAAGAGCGCGGCTCGTTGACCTTGCATGGCGCCTGCTTCGGTATTGCCGGCCCGGTAACTGGTCGCCAAGGCTGGGTCACCAATCTTAGCTGGGAGCTGGATGCAGATAAAATGGAAGCTGCGCTTGGCATCCCTAAAATCCGTTTAATCAATGATTTCGCTGCCGTCGGCTATGGCTTAGAAGCACTGGGTCCTGATGACATCATCGAACTACAAGCTGGTCAGGCTAGCGATCATGCGCCCTGCGCACTCATTGGTGCAGGAACGGGTTTAGGCCAAGGTATTCTGTTCTGGCAGGATGACCATTATGAAGTGATGTCTTCCGAAGGTGGTCATTGTGATTTCGCCCCTGTTGATAATGAACAAATTGAATTACTTAGCTATCTAATTGAACGTTTCGGCCATGTCTCGTATGAACGCGTTTGCTGTGGCCGTGGTTTAGTCAATATCTACGAATTTTTGCGAGATAAAACCCCTAGCAAAGAAAGTGAATCTATGAAAGAAGCCATGAGCAATGGCGATCCTGCTGCTGCGGTCTCTATTGCCGGCTTAGACGGCAGTGACGAACTTGCATCGCAGGCCATGCATATCTTTGCTAAAATATACGGACAGCAGGCAGGTAACCTTGCACTAACTTGCATGTCAGCTGGCGGCGTTTACATCGCGGGTGGCATTGCTCCAAAAGTCATCGATAAACTAAAAGATGGCACCCTAACTACAGCCTTTAATGCTAAAGGTCGCATGGTAAAATTAACTGAAGTTATGCCTGTACGCGTTGTCATGAATCCAAATGTTGGTTTAATGGGTGCGGCATTGGCCGCTAGCCGCTTATAAATTTAAGCACCACATAATGAATACAGGAATGAAATAAAAGTAATGAGTACTGAAGCTGAATACAAAATCGCTGTTGATGTTGAAACTGACTTTATCCCGGAACAATCTGTACCGGATCAAAATCGTTATGTATTCAGCTACACCATTACTATTCGCAACGAAGGTAACATCCCTGCACGTCTGCTCACACGTCATTGGTTTATTAACCATGCCAATGGCAAGAGTGAAGAAGTGCAAGGCGATGGTGTGATCGGCGAACAGCCTTACCTGAATCCGGGCGAAGGCTTTCGTTACACCAGTGGCACCATCCTCGAAACACCCGTTGGAGATATGAATGGCTGCTATCAGATGATTGCTGATGACGGCGTTGAATTCGATGCCGAAATTCCTACCTTTGTTTTGTCTATGCCTAATACATTGCACTAATGGCAAGCTATGCCATCGGTGACATTCAAGGTTGTCACGATGAATTACAAAGACTACTCGAACACATTCATTTCGATCCAAGTAAGGATAGGCTTTGGTTAGTTGGTGACCTTGTTAATCGTGGCCCGGATTCGCTTGCCGTATTACGCTTTATAAAAGGGCTTGGCGACACCGCTACTGTCGTACTAGGCAATCATGACCTGCATACACTTGCGGTTGCGAATGGTCATTTGAAATATCACCGCAACGATAATATTGATAATGTCCTGCATGCCGATGACCGAGACGAACTCACTCATTGGCTACGTCATCTGCCTCTATTGCATCATGATGCGTCTCTAAATTTCACCATGATCCATGCAGGTCTACCACCGCAGTGGGATTTGACCACTGCACAAACCTGCGCCAAAGAAGTTGAAGCTGTGTTGCAATCAGATGCCTATGTTGAATTTCTAGATCACATGTATGGCAACGAGCCTAATCAATGGGATGAAAATCTAACTGACTGGAGTCGACTTCGTTTTATTACTAATTGTTTTTCTCGACTGCGTTACTGTGATGCCGATGGCAAACTTGCATTAGAAGAGAAAGGTAGGCCTGGCAGTCAAGCTGATGGGTTAATGCCTTGGTTCGAAGTTCCGAATAGAAAAAGCAGCAACATGCGAATTGTCTTCGGACATTGGTCAACTCTTGGTCCAATCAACAGTGACACTGTCTACCCTATTGACACCGGTTGCCTGTGGGGGGAATCACTAACTGCGTTGCGATTAGATGATTGCAAAGTCTTTAAAATTGATTGCCCACAAATAAAGAAGTTCTAAGCCGTATTAAATTTAACCTATTTCTCAAGGGTTAAAAAGGTGCAGGCGTAAGCATTTTTTTCATCTGCGGCATGTTCTTCCCGACTAACCTCCGTCCAACTAAGATTTTCATACTCAGGAAACCAGGCATCGCCTTCAAAATGACCATGTACGCGGGTAACATAAAAGCGATCTGCTCGCACTAACATTTGCTCATAAAATGATGCACCACCAATAATCATGACTTCTTCAACGTCACTACCAGATTGAGCTGCCGCTTCCAGCGCCGCATCGATTGAATGGACAATAACCACGTCTGCATCCACTGAATAATCGGCATCACGCGTAATCACGATATTGGTACGATCAGGTAATGTGCGACCACCAAAAGATTCAAAGGTCTTACGCCCCATAATAATTGGTTTACCGAGAGTATTTTTCCGAAACCACTGCATATCAGCAGGTAACTTCCAAGGCAAACTATTATTAACGCCAATCAATCGGTCTTCTGCCATTGCGGCAATCAGAGAAATTTTCATATTTTTATCATTAAGTGCTATTTCTGAAATCAATTTTAAAACAAGATAATGCTCTTTAAACCACTTAATCACAAACAATCTTGCAAAAACATAACTGCATGTTTTTTATCTAATCTCACCTGATTTCTGGAATAAGCTGAAATTACAAACTTTTATGCAACTATTCCTGATTCCACATTAAAGATTATACTTTACATACCGATATATAAAGTTGATAAACAATTTATTGAGAGTATCTTTATGAAAAATATGAAATATTTTCAACTCACAGTTATAACACTGTTGAGCGCATTTTTAAGCATTCACAGTCTGAAGTCAGTGGCCGGTGAAAAAACAATCTATTTTGGCTCCGTCGCCATGGATACTCCTGCGGTGATGAACCAGCGCTTATCACCATTAACCGAATATTTAAATAAAGTACTGCAGCGTCCTGTTAAATTGAAACTATCACCCAATATGGCCGGTGCAATCAAAGAAGTTTCCTCCGGTTCTGTAGAACTGGCATACCTTACACCAGTTGCTTACATCCGTGCTCATGATCGAGGTAATAGCCAACTCGTCGCTAAAATGGTAACCAAGGGAAAAGCCTCTTTTCAACTTATGATCGTCGTGAAACAAGACAGTCCGATTAAGAGTGTGGAAGATC
>Ga0316204_10007917_pt1 | contig 15179 bp, 14 predicted proteins | sample 6monrhotite_MG_2_FD_205661 | JGI IMG/M metagenome (GOLD analysis project Ga0316204, IMG submission 205661) | Microbial mat bacterial communities from mineral coupon in-situ incubated in ocean water Damariscotta River, Maine, United States -... | ecosystem: Environmental > Aquatic > Marine >...
CAGCCGAAGAAATTGCCGATGTCGCCAAAAAATTTCTCATCATCTACAACCGCCGCGAAGTTGAGGGTATGAGCGAATATCTCATGGATCACAGTCGGCAGGCATACCTGTTCGGGCCGCAAGGAGAACCATTGGCAATGCTCCCCTATGACGGCACCCCAGAAGAAGTCGCTGCTGAAATAAAACGGTGGGTATCATAGCGGAAATCGAACAATTCTGGGAAAGACCGCTTGAAAGCTTGGATCATGCACAGTGGGAAGCACTTTGTGACGGTTGCGGAAAATGTTGTCTTCTCAAAGCCGAAGACGAAGATGACGGGAAAATTTATCTAACCAATATCGCTTGCAAGTTGCTGGATATCGAAACCGCAAAATGTAGTGATTATCGCAATCGCCGGAAATTTGTCGCCGATTGTATTCGGCTCAACCTCGATGGTCTGAACCGGTTTGAATGGCTGCCAGATAGTTGTTCTTATGTTTTGCGCGCTAATAATAAACCGCTACCGAAATGGCACTATCTGGTGTCCGGAAGCCATGTTACGATTCATGAAACCGGAAATTCCATTCAAAATAAAGTGATACCGGAGACCGAAGCTGGGCCGATTGAGCACCATATTCTCACCGAACCGATCTAGGGATTTGCCCCAGGATCTAGAGATTGAATTAGGCGGAAAATTTTATCCGATAAAGGTTCGGCGCTCGGCCAAAGCTCGTTCGATCTCTCTTTCCGCAGATCCTCTTAAAGGTGAGGTTCGGGTTAGTCTTCCTCGTCACGGAAGCATTAGGGAGGCGCTCCATTTTACGCAGTCAAAATCCGAATGGCTAGCTGACCGCTTCCACGAAATGCCTGCGCCAATTCCGATTGAAAATGGAAAAACAATACCTTTTCTAGGCGAAGATCGCCGGATTTCATGGTCGACGGCATTTTCTCGAAAACCAGAGATAACTGGCGAGGAAATTCGCGTTGGTGGGCCGGAAAACCGCATTTCAAAACGCGTGATGGATTGGATGAAGGCGCAGGCTCGCGAAACTTTTGCAGCTGATCTTTCTGACTATTGTGCAAAAGCTGAAAGCGAATTGCCAAATCTTTCCATCGGGGATGCGCGTCGACGGTGGGGCAGCTGTTCAGGGAAAAACTCAATCCGTCTCAACTGGCGTCTGGTTATGGCGCCGCCGATGGTGCGGCGATCCGTTATAGCACATGAAGTTGCCCACCTGCGCCATATGAATCACAGCAGCGCATTTTATGATCATTTGGATAGTATCTTCGAAGATGACCGAAAAGTTGCAGATCGCTGGCTCAAGGCGCACGGAAATAGTCTGCATCTAGTTGGAGCCAACAGAGATTAAGCGTGCGTTGCTGTTTTACTGCTCATCCGGCGCTCGCGGAGACGGTACCGCCGTTTCTGGCCCGGGACGAGGCTCGGGTTTAGGATTATCGTTGGCTGGAACTTCTGGATCGTTCGCCGATTCTCCGCGTCCCAGAACCGAATCAATCCACTCCTGATCCAGTTCCGGTGCATCGGCTGCTTCGCCGTCTTCCAGATCATATTCAAATCCGCCGCCGGTTTCGATGGGCATACCATTTTCATCGACATAGATACCGTCTTCAGGCGCACCGAACAATTCTTCTTCGTCCGGTTCGAGCTGCCATTCGGGTAAAACAAGTTCGGTATCGAATTTTTCAACTTTACGCTTTGCAACAGCGACTTTCATAAAGGCAGCGAAAGCAGCTGCAGGTGCTCGACCACCTTGTAATCCGCGCACAGGTTTGGCGTCGTCCCTGCCCATCCAGACACCGGTCGTAAGCCCGCTTGAAAAGCCCAAGAACCAACCGTCCTTGTTACTGCTCGTTGTCCCTGTTTTACCAGCAACCGGTCGCCCGATTTGCGCAGCACGGCCTGTTCCAGCCTGCACGGCGGTTTGCATCAAATCTGTAATGCCCGCTGCTACCCAAGGATCGACCAGCACGCGGCTGCCATCAAATTTGCTTTGATAGAGTATCTTTCCCTTGATGGTTGAGACCTTGGTGATGCCAAACGGCGTCACAGCTATTCCCTTTGCATTGACTGAAGCAAAAGCCCGAGTCATATCGAGCAGCCGAACATCAGATGTGCCCAACACCATGGAAGGGTTGGTATTGATTGGCGTGGTAATACCAAATCGGCGCGCCATATTCGCTATGGTAGATGTACCGATATCGTTGCCGATAGCGGCGGCGACGGTGTTCTTGGAATATGCAAAAGCATTGCGAACAGACATGTCGCCTGCATAGCGATCGCCGCTGTTTCGCGGTGTCCAGTTTCCAATTGTGATTGGCTCGTCGGTTACCGTATCATTGGGTGTATAGCCTGCTTCCAAAGCAGCCATATAGACAAATATTTTCCAGGCCGAACCCGGTTGACGGACGGCTTGTGTTGCACGGTTATAGTTTGATGTGACATAATCGGTTCCACCAACCATCGCGCGTACGGCGCCATCGCGATCAATCGCCACCAATGCTCCTTGTGCACCGGCTGGCGCACCTGTTTGAATGGCGTTGGTCGCAGCGCGTTGCATGCCCAGATCGAGTGTTGTCCAAACTTCAATCGGTTCAACCGCTTCATCAATGAGTAAATCGAGCTGCGGCAGCGCCCAGTCTGTAAAATACCGAACGCTATTCTGGCGTGGTTCGGGAGCAAGTTTTACAGCAGTTGGTTTCGTGTTGGCAGCTTGTGTCGCGCTAATTGCTCCGGCATCCTGCATGACTTCCAATACAACTGTGGCGCGTCCGATGGCTGCCTTGGCATCCGCGGTGGGAGAGTAACGGGAAGGGGCCTTGACCAGACCTGCAATAATGGCGGCTTCTGCCAGGTCGAGTTCTTTGGCACTATGGGCAAAGAACCGCCGTGATGCTGCATCAATACCGTAAGCGCCGCCGCCATAGTAAACTTTGTTGAGATACAGTTCGAGAATCTGTTCTTTTGAAAATTTGCGCTCCATTGCGAGGGCGAGCAGCATCTCACGGCCCTTACGGGCAAAGGTACGGTTGTTGTTCAGGAAGATATTTCGGGCCAACTGCTGGGTAATGGTTGAGCCACCTTGGGTGAAACGTCCTTTTTCGAGCCGAACCTTGAATGATCGCGCGATACCGATCGGATCAACGCCCAGATGACTATCGTAACGCCGATCCTCGACAGCGATCATGGCGTCTTTCATTACCTGTGGAATCTGATCATAGTCCAGCCATTCGCCGTAACTGGGGCCCATTGAGAATAATTCGCGTCCGCTGACATCGAGTACGCGAATCATCTGGCCATTGGGGGACGATTTCAGATCTTCAAAGCCAGGAAGCGAAGAACGCACCGTCAATACGGCTACAACGAGCGCAATAGCGCCCAGAAGCGCAACGACCAGCCCCACCTTGAACAGGCGCCAAAACCATTTACGGATCGGCCCCTGTTGTTTTTTTCGTTTTTTGCCCCGCGCCATACTCTGTTCACCTGCGGCTAAATATCAGATTTTTTAGCGTGATTTCGCCTTACTGCATGCTGAACAGGATTACACAGAGAAATTTTCAATCTGCTTTGGGGTCAAATTGTAGCGCAGCACTGTTCATGCAATAGCGCAGCCCGTTTTCGGCTGGACCATCGGGGAAAACATGACCCAAATGCCCGTCGCAGGTTGAACAGCGGACCTCAATCCGTCGCATGCCAAGGCTGTTATCTTCAATCTCTATCACCGAGTTTGCATCGGCGGTTTCTGTGAAACTGGGCCATCCACAGCCGCTGTCATATTTTTTTTCCGAATTGAAAAGCTTTGTTCCGCATCCCGCACAAAAAAACTCTCCGTTACGTTTTTCGGCGTTGAGTTCACCGGTAAAGGCCCGCTCTGTGCCAGCCTCGCGTAAAATATGATATTGTTCGGGCGTCAATTTGTCGCGCCATTCTGCTTCGCTGAGAGTTACTTTTTCCATATCTCAAAGATGGGCCTAGAGAGGCGATCGGTCAAGGCAAGGGTTTTTCCGGATTTGCCATTGTTAACGCAATATTTAGCATATTTCCTTAGTTTTGCCCCGTGGGAAAAAGCCGAAAATATCAGTTTTCTGTCGGAATGCTCTTTGCTGCAATGTTGCTGTCATCAGCATCATTGGCGGCACAATGCCGACTTTGCCCGGTGACGGCAGGGACGACTATTTCCAAATCCGCTCCCCAGAAACAGGAAAAACCACTCAGAATAGAAATTACTGCCAACCTGGATTTTTCCCGCTTGGCTTTATTGAATCGATCCGGCGGAGAGGTCAGCATTGACCCGGTTTCCGGGCATCGCCGTGTCAGCGGTGCGATCACCGACCTTGGTGGAATGTCGTTGAATGGAGAGGGACGCCTGGAAGGGGAGCCAGGTCGTTATGTGCGTATCAATCTACCTGATAGAATAACACTCAGTGCGCCAAATGGTTCAACCGCGGATGTGGTGAAGCTGGAAACCAACCTCCCGGCTCAGGCCAAATTGGATCGAGAGGGGAGATTGACCTTTTCATTTGGCGGAAAATTGCGGGTTACTGGCAATGCCGGTGGTCAATATAGAGGCCGTATTGCGATTACTGCCGAATATGAGTGAATAGCCGTCCCAACCTTATCGCAAGCGAGAAGCCTTGCGTGCAATCGTAAGCAGTTCTTGTTCGATGAGAACATGTTCCGGCTGGCCACTAGATTTTAGAGCAATTTCCAAAAATAATGTTCGTTCAATCAATCGACCGATATGCTCTGCCGACCATATTCGGAGCTGCCGCGCATAATTATCCCGATCTTTCCAGAAGACACTGGGATGATTGACTATGCTGTCAATACCTGACCCTTTATCAGCCTTGATTCTAAGTTCGCTCAGCTTGCCAAGATGGCGGAGCATAAGGCGAATCAGGCCAACCTCACTAAATCCAGTGGTGCTGACGATGGCCAATTCTTTGGTTAAGTCTTTGATATTGCCATTGAGCGCAGAATTGTAAAGAATGCCCAAATCTTCTTCGTCATTGGCTGCACCCAGTACCGACAAAATTGCTGGTTTGACCGGTTGCGGTGCGGCGGGGTTGGCATCCAGATAAAGAGCAATCTTTTCAACCTCCAGTTTGGCAAGTGCCAGGTCATTGCTGGTCATCGCAGCAATTTCTCCCGCAAGATTGCGGTCCAGTTGCAGGCCTTCTTCCCGCGCAAGGCCGGTAATTGCCGAAATGGCATCACCTTGCGACGTTTCATAGCATGTGGCAATCAACGCATCTGGTGTTTTCGCGATGGTTTTGGCCAAAGCCGTTTTATCGGCCATGCCCGGAGCAGAGACAAATATGGGGTCGCCAGTGGAATCGCTTTCGAGCACATTCTCAATCGCCTTGGTTGCACGGACCGCTTCACCACTATTCAGCCGTACCATGATGTATCTTTTGTCACCGAACAGCGAGGCCGAATTGGCCTCGTCATTCAGTCGTGCCGGGTTTTCCGAAAGATCGGTGATGGTGAGATCGACGCGCTCCGCATTCTGCGCCAGGGGTTTGGCCAGTTCGTCAACTAGTGTCTGGCATCGCGAGGCATTGGGGCCGCATAAAAGCGCCAGTCGAAATTTGTCGGGATTGCTGTGAAATTGACGAACAATGTCCCGGTCTTTAATCTTCATGAGCCTGGGTTGGTCGATTGCTCACGAGCAAAAAGCGAGAGCCTGGTGACAATTTGATTTGCAATGATTGTCGAAAGGTTTTCCAGCGCCGTATCCTCTGCTGCCAGGGTTGCATATTCGGACGACACCACATCAATACCGGCATCAGATCCAGCTGTGGCATCCAGAACCACGGCTCCGTCGGATAGTTGAACAAGTTGATACCGCGCGCGCAATGTCCTGCGTTCCCGGGTAATTCGATCATCACTGCGTACGCCAAAACCGGCTATTTTGTCATCCAGTTCGATTATCAGACGATACTTATTATCCCGCCCTTCAAAAGCCGCGAGCTGATCGCGCAAAGCATTACGAACCAGCCAACCCGATTTGCCGGCAATAGGTTCAATTTCGATATTACCCAGCTGTGTGGGGATTATTCCGCTGGTACCGCCCGAATATAGTGGACTCAAACCGCAACCGGAGAGAATGGAACTTGCCGCGGCGAGCAAAAATATGGATGCAACAGTCTGCTTCATATTACTAGATTGACCAGTCTGTCAGGCACGACAATCACCTTCTTAATCTCTGCCCCGTCAATGCTACGCTGCACCTTCTCGGAGCCGAGCGCAAGGTCTTCGAGGGTCTGCTTGTCGCATCCTTTGGCTACTGTCAGCGTGTCGCGCAATTTGCCGCGCACCTGAATAGCGATGGTGACTTCGTCCTCAATCAGAAGACTTTCGTCGACCTCCGGCCATGCGGCATTGGCGATCATGTCATCCTCACCCAACAGGGCCCAGGCTTCTTCGGTTATATGGGGAACCATGGGGGCGACCAAATGGGCCAGTGTTTTGATCGCAGTGTTGCGATCTTGCGAACCATCAGATTTCTCGATCTGGTTCACCAGCTCAAAAATTTTCGCGACCGCTTTATTGAAGGACAGGTCTTCGATATCCGATGCAACACCGGCGATGGTCTGGTGCAATTTTCGATTCAGCGCCTTGTCTTCTTTGACTTGCGCATCACTATTTTCAGTGACGGAGATAAACAGACGCCAAAGCCGCTGGACAAATCGCCAACTGCCCTCAATGCCAGCTTCCGACCAGGGAAGGTCGCGCTCGGGCGGACTGTCAGACAGCATGAAGAAGCGAACAGCATCGGCGCCATATTGTTCGATAATCGGATCAGGGTCGACGACATTTTTCTTCGACTTCGACATTTTTTCAATGCGGCCGATGTCAACTGGAAGCTGGCTGTCTATTTCAATTAAGCTCTCCCCCTTTCTTTCTACCTCGTCAGGGCCCACCCAATATGAACGAGGAGCGATCGTATTTCCTTTTTCGTCCGGAATAAATACGCGATAAGTTTCATGCGTGACCATGCCCTGTGTGAACAGGCTTTCAAAAGGCTCCTGAAATTCCAGCTGCCCAATGCTTGCCAATGCCCTTGTCCAGAAACGTGCGTAGAGCAGGTGCAGGATCGCATGTTCGATACCGCCGATATACTGGGTAACCGGCATCCATTTCTTGACCACTTCGGGGTCAAAGGGTTTGTCATCCGGCTGGCTGGCAAAGCGCAGGAAATACCAGCTACTGTTAGTGAAAGTATCGAGTGTATCAGTTTCGCGAGTCGCTGCCTGGCCGCATTTTGGACAGTCGACATGTTTCCAGGTTGCGTGCCGTTCCAGCGGATTGCCGGGTGTTTCAAAATCGATATCTTCTGGCAGGACAACCGGCAATTGATCCTTTGGAACCGGAACCGGACCGCAATCTTCACAGTGAATGATCGGGATGGGTGTACCCCAATAGCGTTGCCGCGAAACACCCCAGTCACGCAATCGCCAGGTTGTCTGCGCCTTGCCCCAGTTTTCGGATTCCGCCTTGTCGATAATTGTTTTTTGGGCGGTTTCCACATCCATGCCGTCCAGCAGGCGGCTGTTCACCAGTTTGCCCGGACCGGTATAGGCTTCATCATGGATAGGCGTCTCTTCTTCGCCCTCTGCCGCAACTACGCGGGTGACAGGCAGCATATATTTGCGCGCAAAATCAAGATCGCGTTGGTCATGGGCTGGCACACCAAAAACGGCCCCCGTGCCGTAATCCATCAGCACGAAATTGGCGACAAAAACGGGCAATTCCCATGCGGGATCCATGGGATGCTTGACCTTCAGGCCGGTATCAAAGCCCTTTTTCTCCATGGTTTCGAGTTCGGCTGCGGTCGTTCCGCCTGCTTTGCATTCCTCGGCAAAGGCAGCGATGGCATCATTGTCCGCGGCCAAATGCTGCGTCAGCGGATGATCGGCGGACACAGCAATAAAGCTTGCGCCGAAAATTGTATCCGGACGCGTGGAAAAAACTTCGATAGTTTCTAGCGCGCCTTGCTGTTCGGATAGTGTGAAATGGAATTGCAGACCCTGTGATTTGCCAATCCAGTTTTCTTGCATCACACGCACTTTTTCGGGCCAGCCTTTCAGCCCATCCAGACCTGACAGCAAATCGTCGGCAAAATCGGTGATCTTCAAGAACCACTGGCTCAGCTTGCGCTTTTCCACTGGTGCGCCAGAACGCCAGCCTTTGCCATCAATCACCTGTTCATTGGCGAGCACGGTCATATCAACTGGGTCCCAGTTAACTGCCGATTCCTTGCGATAGACCAGGTCATTTTCGAACATGTCGATAAACAGCGCCTGTTCCTGTCCATAATAATCGGGTTCGCAAGTTGCCAGCTCCCGGCTCCAGTCAAAGGCGAAGCCAAGTTTTTTAAGCTGGGCACTCATCGCTTTGATATTGGCTCGGGTCCAATCACCGGGATGGACCTTTTTCTCCATCGCGGCATTTTCTGCCGGCATCCCAAATGCATCCCAACCCATGGGGTGGAGGACCTCAAAGCCCTGCATTCGCCGAAATCGTGCAAGTACATCACCCATCGTGTAATTTCGCACATGGCCCATATGAATGCGACCGGAGGGGTAGGGAAACATCTCCAGCACATAGCTGCGCGGCTTTTCTGAAGCGTCGTCGGCTTCAAAGACACCGGATTCCGCCCAGCGCTTTTGCCAGCGCTGATCGGCCGCCAGAGGATTAAAACGCTGATCGGTCATGACTGCCCCAATATTGATAAGAGAATATTATTCGGAAATGGCACCGCGCCGCAGATCGCGAGCTTTTGTTAGAATAATCTGTTCTAGCTTTTGCGTGGTTGCCGCTTTTACCGGGGCATCCACCCAGGTATTGCCGCTGCGTACCTGACGTGATGCTGCGACACGTAATGCATCAGCGCGCAGATCCTGGTCCAAAATCGAAACGTTTAGTTTCATCCGCTCATCCGGTTTTTGCGGGTTCACATACCAGTCGGTCAGGATTACGCCGCCATTACTGTCGGTTTGTGTCAGTGGCATAAACGACAGAGTGTCCAGCGATGCGCGCCACAAATAGCTGTTCACGCCAATGGTAGTTACCTGTGAAGCTGCCAAATCCGCCTGAGGACGTTCTCGCCCACCACAAGCAGTGAGCATCGAAATTGCTGCAACCCCAATCAATATTGATCCGGAAGATGGGAAGCGAGACATGCAAAAACTCCTGATTAGTTTCACTGGGCACCGGAAAATTGGAACCTGGCCCCAGTCAGAATTTCAAAACGTGCGCTCTCTATAATTGCTTTGTCGTCTGGAGCAAGCAGAAGCGCATTTTTTGCTACTGCAGAGCCGATAGTGAACAGCGGTTGAATAATTTTTTCAAGACAGTTCGATTCACAGGTCGCTCATCCGGTGTTCAGACTGTATTTGATAGGTATTTCGCACAATCGATTAGAAAAACGTAACCGATGTGCAACAATATCGGGCTAGTTGGACAAAATCGGAAGAAAATAGAGACTGGACTCGTGCAAATGAGTCAAACTTGTTATATCTATCTGTCTGTTAAGGGGAATTTTTGCCGTCATGCATAAAAATGGCAGTCATTTGGGATGGTTAGCAGCGGGACTCGCTGTTTCTGGTCTTGCCATGACACCGGCTATTGCGCGCGTTCTTACCGGAAAAAATGAGGGTGTTTCGCTACAGGCGCTTGGTTCTATTGGATCATTCACAGTTTCAGGCGCGGATCCTGAACTTGCGGCAAATTTCGAGCTAAAGGCTCTTCGCGGCAATAATAATTTCAAGTTCACGCCGGTTGGCGGTAATCGTGATGGTGATCGTGCTGTTACTGTGGTTGTTCGCCAGCCAGATACCAATGCTGTCTCGGTTCGCGAAAATATAGCTTTGGCATCTCCGGGCGCACAGCAGATTGTTCCGACCAAGATTACGCGGACATCCTACAGCTTGGGATCAGCCAAAGGGCTGAAGAGCTTTGCGCTCCCTGTCAAACAGCTCAAAGGCAATATTCCAGACTTGGCTGATCTGAATGTGGGCCAGAAGCGGACTGAAAATAAGGATAATGGCAAGAAGAGCCGTTTCAATACGCGCTTCTCACTTGATGCCAAGGCGCCGGTTAATGCTGCACCCCGCGCGCTGGACGCCAGCGAAAAAGATTATACGCTTGATGTAGGCGGCAGCTATTCTGTCACCAAGAATCTGGCTGTGACAGCTGGTGTGCGCTACAATAATGAGCGTGATCGTATGGCGCCGTTGACGGATTCGCGTCAGGACAGCCAAGCGGTCTATGTGGGAACCCGTTTCCGCTTCTAAACGTATCGGAGAATTCAGTTTGAGCTGAGGGCATCAATGGCTGCCCAGCCATGGGCGCCTAAATGTCTAACGCTCATAAAACGTTTTCTGTTCATCCCGCCCAGCAAAATCACCGGTTTACCACATAAACTGCTCAATCGGCGAAGTTGCAACATGCGGAGCGGCTTAGCTTCAGGGTGCGAGCGGGTTGCAAATACAGGCGATAGAAAGAAAATATCTGTGCCATTAAGTTGGGCCTGTTGTATCTCTTTCTCATTGTGCACCGGTGCGCTGTGCAGCAGGCCAATCGTTTCCCGCCGCCGCCAATGCCGACCATGCACACCGTCAGCACCCCATTTTCGCGCCAATGCAGGGTGATCCGCCAATAGGACGAGATGATTATATTTGCGGGCAAGCCTTTTCAATATCGCGAAGCGTTCAGCACGGACAGTATCTTGCAAATGATAATGCCGGAAAATAATACCGCTGTGTCGCGGCAGTTTCCGGATGGTGTTCTCGAGTAGCAAATCATTGCGTTCATCCGTCATTAGCCAGATTTTTGGCAGGCAATTTGTATGCTGGTACATAGGGGGCATGTGCCATATAGGCCGGCGCAATGCGAGAAAGTTTAGTAAGAGGCGAATAGATGTTGGCTTTGCAGGAAATTCACGAACGAATGGCGAATGCATCAAAACTTGCAGGGCGCAAGGCGACGGATACCCAGCTGATTGCTATTTCCAAGACCCGCGGCGTTGACGAAATTCGTCCTCTGCTGGAAGCTGGACATCGTTTATTTGGCGAAAACCGCGTGCAGGAAGCGGCAGAAAAATGGCCGGTCCTTCGGGAGGAATATCCCGACGTAAAAGTTCATCTGGTTGGCCAATTGCAGTCAAACAAGGCGGAAGAGGCGATCGCATATTTTGATGCAATCCACTCGCTGGATCGTAAATCACTTCTGAAGGCGCTGGCTAAGGCGATGGACAGATCGGGAAAGCATATACCCTGCTTTGTTCAGATAAATATTGGCGAGGAACCGCAAAAGGGCGGATGCGACATTTCTGAGACGAAGGATTTTCTGAAGTCTGTATCAGAGAAGGGTATCGAACCGGCAGGCCTCATGTGTCTGCCACCCTCGGGTGTAAATCCGGCTCCCTATTTTGCACTGCTTGCCAAAATGGCGAAAGACAATAATCTTCAAGATCTCAGTATGGGTATGTCAGCGGATTTCGAAGCTGCGATCAAATTGGGGGCAACATATGTTCGCGTCGGCACTGCTCTTTTTGGACCGCGCCAAACCTAGTTCTCGATATTGCTGTTCCGGTCAGCTTCCCGGGCATCACGATCAGCCTTGCGTTCTTCCGGCGTGTCGGGAGCAACAAAGCCGATTATTGTATCGCCCTCTTCTATCACCGGTTTTGCATCGGTAGAGAAGAACAATATCCGGCGATCCGGCTTTAAAACAGCAAGTGGTTCTTCGTCGGCATCCAGATTCTTGCGATATTTTTCTTCAGAAAATTGTTCGGTGATGTTGGTTTTGCTAAACCGCCAGCCGCTCTGCTCCCGGTCGAGCAATGTCCCGAAATCAACACCCGACTCAAATAACAGTCGGCCATGACCAATCTTACTCTTGCTGGTACCTTCGTTGGCCAGACGGCTAATTTGCTCGTAGCCCATTTCCGGCCCCAGATCGGCGGTTATCAATTGATTCTGACTGTCATTGTCGGTCGCCGCGATCAAATGCTGATACTGGCCAAGATCAATATTGTCGTTGTGCGCTTCATCCAAAATATCTCCATGATGGATGTTCAGTTCGGCCTCTTTTGCCCGGCGTAACGCAAATTGGCTGTTATCGGCAATGGTAACGTTGATATCGAGAGACTTGAGCAGCTTACCAAGCGCAACAGACCATCTCGTCGCACCAGCAATTAGGATCCCGTCCCCTTTGCCTTCATTTATGCCCAATCGATCCGCAACCCAACCGGCGGAGAAACCATGTGCAAAAATCGTTGCGATGACGACCGCAAAGCTAAGCGGGACCAAAGCTTCTGCACCCTCAAGCCCATGATCAACAAGCCGAATGGCGAACAGACCGGTAATCGCAACTGCCACAATACCGCGCGGAGCAATCCAGGCGATGAACAGGCGTTCGCGCCAGGGAATCGAAGTGAATAGCAAAGCAACCAGTACCGAGACCGGACGCACGACAAACAACAACAAGATAAGGAAAATCACAAATTGCGGACGGAATTCCTGAACGGTTTCCCAATCCAGAGTGGCGGACAGAATGATAAAAACACCGGAAATCAAGATCACGGCCAGATCCTCCTTGAACCGATATAGGGCCTGGCTGGAGTATATCTGGCGATTGCCCAAAACCATGCCCATCACGGTAACCGTGATCAGGCCTGTTTCATGCTTGATCAGGTCGGCGATAACAAATCCCGCGATAACCGTCACAAGCAGCAATGGTGCTTTCAGAAATTCTGGAACATGACCCCGCGGGAATAGCCAGGTAACAGCGAATCCCAAAGCAGCGCCGAGCACGGCTGCCACAAAACTAGCGGCAATGACATCCATGCTGATCGCGGCGATATTCGCATTTGGCCCTTCATAGGTGATGTAGGCATAGATTCCGACGGCGAGCAGGGCGCCTATGGGGTCGTTCACAATGCCTTCCCATTTCAGGATATTCTTGGTTCGCGCGGGAACGCTAAGCGTACGAAGCATGGGGCCGATAACGGTTGGTCCGGTGACGATCATGATGCCGCCTAACAGTGCCGAAATCTCCCAAGATAGTCCGGCGCCATAATGCGCGGCGGCTGTACCCAGTACCCATGCAATTGGACCGGCAATCAAAACCATCATCGTCACAGCGCCGCCGGCTTGCCTAAGTTCCTTGAAGTTGAGACTCAGGCCGCCTTCGAACAAGATCACTGCAACCGCCAGTTTGATGATAGGCTCCTGGAGCGCTCCAAAATCACGTTCCGGATCAATCAGGCCGATCGCTCCTGCAATGATACCAACCACCAACATCAACGCGATGGCGGGCTTGCCAATCCGCCAGGCGACCCACTGTGCACCGATCCCTAGAAGGCCGATCAGCGCAATTTTTACCATTAATGAATCGATGATTTCCATTTTGGACCCATGCAGGTTTTCATAGGCTCATGTAAAGCCCGGCCTGCTATTGATATTGTCTATTTGACACTCGCAAAATCTTCAAAAAGCGGCAACTCGGTCTGCACATTTTCGATGCTTTGGATCTTTCGGAAACCCAATGGAAAGCGGAGCAAATTCTTTGAAAGGCAGATAACCGCTTCAGCTGGATCACCGATCACTGCTTCAATCACAGGATCATTGGCGGCCATTCCACCGGTTAACGCCCCAAATGCCGGCAAAATCAAATTCCGCGAACCAACAACAAAGCATCGCCGCGACACATGGCGGTTGCGCACCTTCACCCGAATTTTCGGATGATAGTGCCCGGACAATTCCGGCAGATCTGGATTGATGGTTGCTTCGTGGCGCAGCGCTATTCCGCAACCGGTCCATTGGGGCAATATTCTGCCACCCCATTGACCGGTAACGTCTGGATCATGATTCCCGGTAATCCAAACCCAATCAACCGTTTCGGTTAGATATTGCAATTGTTTGGCAGCATGAGATTCGAGGCGCGTTTCGCCGCCATTGTCATGATAGTTATCACCCAGGCAGAACACGGTTCTAGCATTGGTTTGAACTATGATTTGCGCCAGCTCATCTATTGTCGCCTGGCTGTCATAAGGAGGTAGCATCTGGCCCTGACGCGCATAAAAGCTCGCCTTTTCCAAGTGGAGGTCGGCGACCAGAATCGCCCTTTGCGCCGGCCAGAACAAGGCGGCGGGCGCGACAATCTCAAACTCCTGACCTGCGAACGAAAGGGGAACCATATTACTGCTATGCGTATATGTTGCTGTCCATGCAATAGCAGGGGTTGGAATTTTGGCACCGATCTATCTATATGCGCGGTCATGAACAGTAGCTCTTCTCTTATTACCGATGGTTTCAAAGTGGCTGCACTTTACCATTTTGCCGTGGTTGACGATCCGGCGGCCCTGAAACCACAAATATTGGAACAGGCGGAAACCAATAGGTTAAAAGGGACAATATTGCTTGCAACAGAGGGCATTAACGGCACCATTGCGGGCAGTTCGAACGACATTGACGCCATGATCGTCTATTTGCGATCCATCCCCCAATTTTCAAATCTGGAAGTCAAATATTCCGAAGCCAGTGAAATGCCTTTTCTGCGCATGAAGGTGCGATTGAAAAAGGAAATTGTTTCGATGGGAGTGGACGGTATCGACGCCGCCAATGAAAAAGGAAATTATTTGGATTTAGCGGAATGGAACCAGATCATTTCGGACCCACAAACCATCGTGATTGACACGCGTAACGATTATGAGGTTGCCATTGGCAGTTTTGAGGGCGCCATCAATCCTGCGACCGAAAGTTTTCGGGATTTCCCCGCTTGGTTTGATGATTTCGCTAAAGAGTTGAAAGAAAAGTCAGATAAGGAGCCGACTATCGCCATGTTTTGTACAGGCGGTATTCGCTGCGAAAAGGCAACCGCCTATGTAAGAGCGCAGGGATTTGATGACGTTCATCACCTGAAGGGTGGGATCCTGAAATATCTGGAACATGTGCCGGAGGATGAGAGTCACTGGAAAGGGGATTGTTTCTTGTTTGACCAGCGGGTTGCCGTTGGTCACGGTTTGACCGAAAGCGATTATGACCAATGCCATGCCTGCCGGATGCCTCTGGATGCAGAGCAGCAGGCGTCAGATAAATATATCCCCGGCGAGTCCTGCCCCCATTGTTATGACAAGCGAACCGATGAACAGCGCGCGCGCTATCGGGAA
>Ga0316204_10007918_pt1 | contig 15172 bp, 15 predicted proteins | sample 6monrhotite_MG_2_FD_205661 | JGI IMG/M metagenome (GOLD analysis project Ga0316204, IMG submission 205661) | Microbial mat bacterial communities from mineral coupon in-situ incubated in ocean water Damariscotta River, Maine, United States -... | ecosystem: Environmental > Aquatic > Marine >...
TGAATTTAGGCCAAAGATACACCTATTTCCAGTTAAAAGCTAAGAAAAAACTTTAGCATGTAGACGTAACTATAGATTATAAATAGTCTTTTATCAAAATTTCTGCAATTTGTACGCTATTTAATGCGGCACCTTTTCTCACATTATCTGAGACAACCCACAAATCTATGCCCATTTCATGGGAAATATCCTCACGAATTCTTCCTACATAAGTAGGGTCATTTGTAGCACCTTCTGTCACTGCAGTCGGGTAACCCCCATCTTTGTGCTCATCTATAACCTCAACTCCAGGTGCATTTTCCAGCAATTCTCGAACCTCTTTAGCACTTATCTTTTTACGCGTTTCAATATGCACGGCTTCCGAATGCCCATAAAATACGGGAACACGGACTGCGGTAGGGTTTACCTTGATTGAGTCATCTTCTAATATTTTATTCGTTTCCCAGACCATCTTCATTTCTTCTTTGGTGTAGCCGTTTTCCTGAAACACATCTATTTGCGGCAAAACATTAAATGCTATTTGTTTCGGATAAACATTACACTCAACTGGCTTTCCGTTTAGCAAACGCGCAGTTTGTCCCGCCAATTCTTCAATTGCATTTTTACCTGTGCCCGATACTGCCTGATAAGTGCAGACATTAATTCTAGCTATACCCACAGCATCTTGAATAGGTTTTAACGCCACCAGCATCTGAATAGTTGAACAATTAGGGTTAGCAATAATGCCTTTTGTTTTATAATTAGCGATAGCATGAGGGTTTACCTCGGGCACAACCAATGGAATATCATCTACATAACGAAATTCAGATGTGTTATCAATAACGACACATCCAGCTGCTGCCGCTTTCGGTGCAAACTCAGCCGAAATAGAACCACCTGCAGAAAAAAGTCCGATCTGTACTTTAGAGAAATCAAAATCTGCTAAATTTTCAACCGTCAACATAGTGCCACCAAACTCAACTTTTTTACCCGCTGAACGCTCTGAAGCCAGGGCGTAAACCTTACCTACCGGAAATTTTCTTTCTGCCAGAATAGATAACATCGTTTCACCTACTGCACCGGTGGCACCTACTACTGCTACATCGTATGTTTTACTCATGTTAGTTTCCTAATAATTTATTTTTAGCACAGAAGCACAAAGTGCACTGAAAAACGTTAACTTATAACACCTGCTTCTCTATATTTAATCTTTTTAAATAGACACTTAAACCTTAAGCGCCTCAACAACCGCATCGCCCATAGCAGCGGTACCCACTTCAGTACAACCATCAGACATAATATCTGGTGTACGTAAGCCCTGATCCAGCACCTTACCAACTGCATCATCGATACGTTGCGCGACTGCTTCATTGCTTAAGCTATATCGCAACATCATAGAGATAGACAATATAGTGGCTAATGGATTAGCGATCCCTTTACCCGCAATATCCGGTGCTGAACCGTGGATTGGCTCATACATACCGCGACCGTTTGCATCTAAAGAAGCTGACGGAAGCATTCCGATCGAACCGGTCAGCATCGCGGCACAGTCAGATAAAACATCTCCAAATAAATTACTGGTTACCATGACGTCAAACTGTTTCGGCCATTTAACTAACTGCATTGCAGCGTTATCAACATACATATGAGATAACTCAACTTCAGGGTAGTCTTTAGCAACGCGCTCCATCACTTCACGCCATAACTCAGACACTTCTAGAACATTGGCTTTATCAACCGAACAGACACGTTTATCTCGTTTCATAGCTATTTCAAAAGCTGAACGCCCGATACGCTCTATTTCACTTTCTTTATATCCAGCGGTGTTATACGCATAACGCTCACCGTCTTTTTCAGTTATTTCACGAGGTTGACCAAAATAAATACCCCCGGTTAATTCACGCACAATCATAATATCTAAACCTGAAACTATTTCAGGCTTAAGTGATGATGCATCTGCTAACTGCGGATATAAAATAGCTGGACGTAAGTTAGAAAATAACTCCAACTCAGAGCGCAGACCCAAAAGCCCTTTTTCCGGACGTTTTTCACGGGGCAGAGATTCATATTGAGGACCGCCAACAGCACCCAGTAAAATCGCATCAGATTTTTTACAAAGTTCTAACGTTGCCGCAGGCAAAGGTTCACCAGCCGCATCATAACCGGCACCACCAACAGGTGCCTCATTAAGCTCCACATCAAGTGCGCCATCAGCTTTTAAAAACTCAATAACTTTAACGGCTTCAGCAACTATTTCCTGACCAATGCCATCACCGGGTAAAATTGCAATTTTTTGTGTCATGTATTTATCCTCTTTGCAACAGAGACACTAAAGTTCACAGAACTTTTTTTCAAACTCCTGCACTCTGTTTTTCTCTGCTGTTAATATTTTTTATGAAAACAACCAGGGAGCTGACTGTTTTGTTTTTTCTTCGTAAGCACTTATTTCATCCGCATGTTGCAATGTTAAACTGATATCGTCCAACCCGTTCAACAGGCAATGTTTTCTAAATGCATCAACTTCAAAAGGGTACTCATCTGCGTCTTCTGTAACCACTTTTTGATGAGTTAAATCAACTGTAATTTCATAAGCAGATTTAGCGGCTACTTTTTCAAATATATCATTAACAATTTCTGCATCTAAAACGATAGGTAACATGCCGTTTTTAAAACTATTATTAAAAAAGATATCCGCAAAACTAGGCGCAATTACTGCGCGAAAACCAAAATCATCTAACGCCCATACCGCATGCTCACGAGAGGAGCCGCAGCCAAAATTTTCTCTCGCAATTAGAATACTCGCTTTATCATATGGTGATTTATTTAATATAAAATCAGGATTAATACGTCGAGTTGAATTATCAATATCCGGTGCACCCGGATCTAGATAGCGCCAGTCATCAAATGCATTAGGACCAAAACCAGATCGTTTTATTGATTTTAGATATTGCTTGGGAATAATGGCATCTGTATCAACATTAGGTCGATCCATTGGCGCCACTATGCCTGTTACTACTGTAAATTTTTCCATTATTAATCCGTCTTTTTTACTTTGTCTCTGTTAATTGTATTGTCGACAGTTTCAACACCACTATTACCGACATCGCCTACACTTTTCGCTGCGTCTTTAAGACACCCCGTTAAGGAAAATAGAGAAAGTAAAACTGTTATTACAAATATTTTTTTCATAATTTAACCTTTAAAAGTTTCTGACATCAACAAAATGACCCGCAATTGCAGCTGCCGCCGCCATTGCCGGACTTACCAAATGTGTACGACCTCCCTGTCCCTGACGGCCCTCAAAATTTCGGTTTGAAGTAGACGCGCAACGCTCACCAGGTTCAAGTTTGTCCGCATTCATAGCCAGACACATGGAACATCCTGGTTCACGCCATTCAAAACCCGCATCGATAAAAAGCTTATCTAAACCGTCTTTTTCTGCCTGTTGTTTTATCAGACCTGAACCAGGCACAATCATCGCTAACTTCACATTGTCTGCCACTTTGCGACCTTTAATAATATCCGCGGCTTCCTGTAAATCTTCTAAACGCGAATTAGTACACGAGCCAATAAAAACCTTATCAATATTAATCTCATTAATCGGTGTACCTGCTTGTAATCCCATATAGTCCAATGCTTTTTGCATACCGTCCGATTTAACAGTATCTGGCTCAGCTGCAGGGTTGGGGACATCTAAATCTATAGATACAACCATTTCCGGAGATGTACCCCAGGTCACTTGCGGTGATATTGATTCTGCTTTTAATGTAACCTCATAATCAAAAACAGCATCATCATCACTGTGTAAGTCGAACCATGCGGCTACCGCCTTATCCCAATTATCACCTGTAGGCGAATAAGGGCGCCCCTCAACATAATCAATCGTTGTCTGATCGACAGCGACCATGCCTACGCGAGCACCGGCTTCGATTGCCATATTACAAATCGTCATACGACCTTCCATTGACAGATCACGAATTGCAGATCCTGCGAACTCAATTGCATAACCAGTGCCACCGGCAGTACCAATTTCACCTATAACAGCCAAAACAATATCTTTAGCTGTAACACCTGTGCCTAATTTGCCGTCAACATTAATACGCATATTTTGCATTTTTTTCTGCAATAAACACTGAGTGGCTAATACGTGCTCAACTTCAGATGTTCCAATACCAAACGCCATTGAACCAAAAGCGCCATGGGTTGCAGTATGCGAATCACCACAAACCAAAGTCATACCTGGCAATGTCGCCCCCTGCTCAGGGCCTATTACATGCACAATGCCCTGACGAATATCATTCATTGCAAACTGAGTAATACCGAAGTCTTTGGTATTCTTATCTAATGTCTCAACTTGTATTTTTGCAACAGCATCTGTAATGCCTTCGGCCCTTTCAGATGGGTCAGTTGGTACATTATGATCAGGTACTGCCAAAGCTGCATCCGTACGCCACGGCTTACGATTCGCTAAACGCAAACCTTCAAAGGCCTGAGGAGATGTCACCTCGTGTACCAAATGACGATCAATATAAAGCAAGGCTGTACCGTCTTTTTCCTTTCGCACAACATGAGAATCAAATAATTTATCGTATAATGTTTTGCCGGCCATTCTTCTCTCAGCTCCCGCTATAGTGTCTTTTAGGTGTTTTGTTATCTATTTTTGCATAATCAAATTCTAGCGCTAGATAAAATATAAAACAAATTCATCTTTTTCATATAAACTATTCCTAACAGGAATAACAAAGCAGATCCCATCCATGGATATTCAAAACCTAACCGCTTTTATCTCCGTCAGTGAAAAAAACTCGTTTTCCAAAGCAGCAGAACAGCTATTCATTACCCAACCCGCTGTAAGCAAACGCATCTCAGCTTTAGAGAAAGAACTCAATATTCGCTTATTCGACCGTATTGGTAAAAGCGTTCAGTTAACGGAAGCGGGAAAGGCCCTACTACCCAGTGCATTACGTATTTTAGCTGAACTAGAAGACAGCAAACGTGCCATTGGTAATTTAAATGAAAAAGTTAATGGGAAACTGAGTATCGCAACCAGTCACCATATAGGCTTACACCGCTTACCTCCTGTTTTACGCGCATTTACTCGCCAGTTTTCTGATGTTGATCTGGATATTCGTTTTATGGATTCAGAAGAAGCCTGTAATTGCGTACTTAAAGGAGAGGTGGAGCTGGCGATAGCCACGTTGCCCGAGAATAACTGGCCACAACTACAAAGCCAGATTATATGGCGCGATCCGCTGGACATTGTTATTAGTGCCCAACATCTGCAGGTTAAATCAGGTCTAATCAGTGTAGAGCAACTCAGTAAGATACCCGCTATTTTACCATCTCAGAATACTTTCACCCGCAAATTACTGGAACAGGCGCTGGGCCTGAATCATCAAAATCTTAATATCGCAATGGAAACCAATTATCTGGAAACCATTAAAATGATGGTTTCCATCGGTCTGGGCTGGAGTGTTTTACCCGTTTCAATGGTTACCCCGGATATCGCAATAATGAATATCCAGAATATTGAATTTGAGCGTTTACTTGGTGTGGTTAGCCATCAACAGCGAACATTGTCTAATGCAGCCAAAATGCTGATGCAGGAACTAGTCAGGCATCAGTCATAAAAGTTATCGCATGGTTAAACCAGATGGTAACGACACAGCAGAAATCATATCGCATTTTTTCACGCCATTCTGACCAACATTATTATTTACCAGATTTAACTTAGTGGTAGTTGATATCTGCCCAACTTTTACTTCCTGATAAATAAAATAGTTTTTATTTTTTGAGACGGCCAAAGTTAAACGTTCGACATTATCCGCGCGTGAAGCAACATAGTGCTTACCTTCTGCAACTTCTAACTTGATAAAAGTATGACCAAGATTGGTTGCAACATATTGCCCATCAACCCTTAACTCCATCTCGATTGACGAACCTTCAGCGCCACCCCTAAAAACATATAGGTTAGCCATTTCAGGATTAGTTTTAAAAAGCTTTGCTTGTTGAGACTGAGAGGAACTTGCTTTTGGTATTGAAGAACAGCCAGATACGGCCAGAAGTGCTACACAAAATATACAAAAAAACCCTTTTCTATACTGCATTTAAATCTCCCTGATTTAATCATTTAGTTTTTCTTTTTAAACACTTCAACACAGCGTTTAACAAGAGTGCGAATTCTATCACTAATCAACCATCAAGTGGAAAACTCAGAAGTTTAATTAACTCAGGCATTAACAATGGGTTGCCTACTGCAATTACATGGTTTGGTGAAGTCAGGGTTAATTTTTTTCCATACCAGTCTGTAACTAAACCACCCGCATTGTTAATAATAGGGCCTAATGCAGCATAATCGTGCACAAGTGGTCCCGCTGTTATCACCAGATCAAGATGGCCCGCCGCAAGCAAACCATAATCATAGGGAGCCACACCCCATTGTGCCCAGTGAGTTGCTTTCCAGACTTTATCAATAAAATGATCCCTGCCTTCTGTATGCCACTCAAAACCTGCACGCGCTATTATCGCTTTATCAACTGATGCACATTGTCGTGTTGTCACCTTCTGACCATTTAAAAATGTTCCTTCGCCGTCAGCCCCTACCCACCTTTCTCGGGAAATAGCCTGATCAATGACACCCATTATAAATTCACCCTGATAAGCCAGACCTAACAATAGTGCAAACGTAGGGTGCCCGGTCATGAAGTATTTAGTGCCATCAACGGGATCAATTACCCAGACAAACTCAGCATCCGCCTGGTGCGAAGGGTATTCCTCACCTAAAATACCGTGCTCTGGAAATTGTTTCATTACCATTTCACGCATAATAGTTTCAGACTCTTTATCTACCTGTGTAACAGGGCTACTGTCTTCTTTGTATTCAGTAGATACAGGCTTACGATAATATTTTCGGTGTACTTCCCCTACCGCATCAGCAATTTTATGAGCAAAATCACTGAATTCTTTGATTTGTTTTTGTGTTGGCATTGTTATAACTTTAAATTCATTTTACGTATAAGAGAGCGAGAGATTCACACTCAGACCCTGTTGAGAAAAACTGAATAATACCCGCCCCGTCAGGATAGATACAGAAAAAACCAAATTTAAGATATAATCAACGCATTTTTCAAACCATACAGAGCAAACAATGAATATAACCGCCGACAAAGCCATAACCATCAATTACACACTGAAAGACGATGAAGGCAAATTAATTGACGAATCGAACGATTCCAGCTTTATCTACCTACACGGTCACAGCAATATTATTCCGGGGCTTGAAGCAGCGCTCGATAATAAAACCAAAGGTGATGCGTTTGACCTGGTACTTGAACCTAAAGATGCATACGGTGAGTATAACCCGGCCATTACTCAAACAATAAATCGCAGTGCATTTGGTGAGGAAGCAATAGAAGTAGGCATGCAGTTTCATGCTGAAGGTGATGATGGAAACCCCGTATTAATTACAATCAGTGAAATTAATGGCGATGACGTAACCATTGACGGCAATCCTCCGCTAGCGGGTGTAACTTTAAATTATGCAGTTGAAGTTATGGACGTTCGTGATGCAACAGAAGACGAGCTAAGCCATGGACATATTCATGCTCACGGTGAGAGCTGCGGACACGACCACTAGACGATAAAACAGACTGACATTACTCAGGTATCTCAAGTCTGAGTAATGTCAGTTTGATTTTCCAGATGTGAAAACTTCAATACAATCAGAAATGCAATAAATGAAACGGCTGCTGCTAAGCCGAATATAACCTGTGGTGAATAAGCATCCCAATACGCACCACTTAGTAATGTACCAATAGCCCCTCCCGCACCAAAACTAATCGCCGAATACAAGGCCTGTCCACGCCCCTGTAATTTTCCCTTAAAGTTCTGATGAAATAGCTCAATAGCAACCGCATGATACAAACCAAAGCTCGCTGCATGTAAACACTGAGCAAGAATAATCACAGGCAAATTTTCAACAAACGAACCAATTAATAACCAGCGTATAGTCGTTAAAATCAGTGCCGCAATCATTAACACTCTTGCTCCATATCGGGGCATTAATTTATGCATAAACATAAATAAAATAATTTCAGCAATCACGCCTAATGCCCACAACCAACCTAATGTTGCACTACTATAATCAAATTGCTTTAAATAAATGGAATAAAAAGTGTAATACGGACCATGACTCATTTGCATTAAAAAACAAACCAGTAAAAGAGCTATAACATGAGGTTTTTTTAATACTTTTAAAATTGAGCCATGCTCAATATGAGTGGAATTACACGGCGCATCATTAACCAGAAAACTAAAAATAACAATCAATAAATATAGAATAAAAACCGATACTGGCACCAGTTGATAACCATATTCATCCAGCATCGTGCCGATAATAATCACAGCAAAAACAAAGCCCAATGACCCCCATAATCGCACAACACTATATCTATGAGTATGTTCACCTAAATAATTCATGGTGTTTGCTTCGAACTGGGGCAATGTTGCATTCCAGAAAAAACTAAATAACAACATCACAACAACCAGCCACCAAAAACTGGAATCAAAAAACACACCCACGAATGTAACCAGTGAACAAATACTGGCAATACGAATTATTTTCATACAGTGACCAGTATGATCTGCAATCCAGCTCCACAAATAAGGTGCAACAATTTTTGTAGCCATGAGTATGGCCATTAATTCACCAATAGATTTCGCATCAAAACCTAATGAATTTAGATAAAGACTCCAGTAAGGAACAACTACACCAAGAGAGGCGAAGTAAACCCAATAAAACCCAGAGAGTCGCCAGTACGGCATTTGCATGGTCATGCGGGATTAATATAAAAAGAAAAATTAAAAGAAAATGCAAATGAACGCAAATGAACGCTAATCAAAGCAAAAGCATGATTAGTGCCGTGTGCCGTAGGCAGACAACGTAAACATTTGCGTTTATTTGCGTTCATTGGCGGACGACAATGTTTTTGCCTGTTAATCTTCACCTGCAGGAATCACCGGTGTTGTACACTTAACATCACCACACTGCGCCTTGAATCGCATCATGTGATCAGCCAGTGTCAAAGCCAGCATGGCTTCACATATTGGTGTTGCCCGAATTCCAACGCATGGGTCATGACGACCATGTGTGACAACTTCCATTGGCTCACCGTTTATATCAACACTTCTGCCTGGTAAACGCATACTTGTTGTAGGCTTAAAAGCAGTATGCACAACAATATTTTGACCTGAACTAATTCCACCCAAAATACCCCCGGCATGATTACTTAAAAAGCCATCAGGAGTAATCTCATCACGAAACTCAGTGCCCTTGGCTTCTACACAAGAAAAGCCACCGCCAATCTCAACACCTTTAGCCGCATTAATCGTCATCATGGAATAAGATATATCAGCATCTAAACGGTCAAAAATAGGCTCGCCTAAACCTGGTGGCACACCTTCTGCAACCACTGAAATTCTTGCCCCTACAGAATTACCTTCTTTACGCAGAGCATCCATGTAGTCTTCCATTTCTTTTACCTTATTCACATCAGGGCTAAAAAAAGGGTTTTGACCAACCTGTTCCCAATCATGTTGCTCCGCCTCAATGGGCCCTAACTTGGACAAATATCCTCGTATTAAAATATTGTATGTATCTTTAAGGTACTTTTTTGCAATCGCACCAGCAGCTACGCGCATTGCCGTTTCTCTTGCTGATGAACGACCACCGCCACGATAATCACGGAATCCATATTTTTGCGTATAGGTATAATCCGCATGTCCAGGCCTGAAGGTACTGGCAATATTACCGTAATCTTTTGAACGCTGATCAACATTTTCAATGAGCAAACCAATCGGCGTACCGGTTGTTTTACCCTCAAAAATACCTGAAAGAATCTTGACCTGATCAGGTTCCCGACGTTGCGTTGTATGCCGAGAAGTTCCAGGTCTTCGACGATCAAGATCTGCCTGTAAATCAGCTTCAGACAATTCAATTCCAGGTGGACAGCCATCTACTATCGCCATTAAGGCAGGGCCGTGCGATTCGCCACTGGTGGTTAGCGTGAACAATTTACCAAAAGTATTACCTGACAATTTACTTCCTCATGGAATAATGTATTTACATAAAACGAATATTAACATATCGGCTTGCCAGCTGGTGGTAAAAACCTTTATAGTGGAATGAAACAATTATAAAAAATATAAATATGTACTTTTCAACGCCTGACGTACTAATTGTCGAAGACGAAGAATTCAACAGGGAAATTATGGCTCTGCGTCTGCAGTCCTGTAATTACAATTTAAGATTTGCTGTTGATGGCCAGCAGGCCCTTGACATGGTGAATGAGAAAAAGCCTGATGTAATTCTGTTGGATATCATGTTACCCGAGATTATGGGTTTACAGGTTTTACACACATTACGCCAGACTTACTCAATGGTTGAGCTACCTATTATTATGGTTACAGCTATTGATGAAGACCAGCGCATCGTACGTGCACTAGAACTGGGTGCGAATGACTATGTTTCTAAACCAATTAATTTCCCGATATTAATTGCCCGACTGCAAACACAGCTTAGCCTCAAACAACTATCCGCTTTAAATAATGAATTTCTCACTACTGCAAGCCACGATTTACGCAAGCCAATTGCCGTTATTCAGGATGCTGCTGCAACATCTCGTTTAAAAATAGCTTCTGAGCAATCATTTGATGCTGAAGACATGGTTAGGAACTTCAGCACAATAGCCCAATCAGCAAGTTATATGAATTCAATAGTAGAGTGTATTTTAAACACTCAGGCAGGTGGTTTTGGCCAGATAAGGCTGACAAAAATCCCTTTACAAATAGAGCCCCTTATTTCAGAAACCATTAACAGACATCTGGCATATGCGAGTGAGAAACGCATAAACCTGGTCAGTAAGATAGAACAAAACACCCCGACTATTGAAGTTGATCGCTCGCGCATAGCTCAGGTACTAGATAATCTTGTCGATAATGCCGTTAAATTTTGCTCCGCCAATGACACAATTACAATCAGCACCAAAGTTACTGATGACAACGTTTCCGTTATTGTCTCCGATACAGGCCCTGGCTTAAAAGACACTGACTTTGATCAGTTATTTGTGAAAAATGCCGAGTTAAGCAATAAACCAACTAACAATGAACCTCACACCGGTTTGGGTTTATCTATTTGCAAACAACTTATTGATTTACATGATGGTGAGATAGACGCCATGAACAATAACGATAAAGGCACCTGTTTCTGGTTTAAGTTACCTGTATTCAAACTTAAACCTGTTTAACACCTAAAACTCAAACTCATCCAGCTGCTCTGCTGTTAACAAAAAAATACCAGAACCGCCTTTTTCAAAATCGAGCCAGTAAAATGGCACATGAGGATAAGCTGCCTGCAAAGCATGTTGTGAATTTCCTACTTCAACAACGATAATACCCTGGTCGGTTAAGTATTTTCTTGCTTGTTGTAACATAGGAACAACCAGATCAAGCCCATCATCACCTGCAGCAAGCCCTAACTCAGGCTCATGCAAATATTCATCAGGTAAATCTGCCATATCTTCGGCATCAACATAGGGTGGATTACTGACGATAATATCGTAATGCCGCTGGGGCACATTTTGAAAAAGATCCGACTCAATGACACTAACGCGCTCATCAAGTTGATGGCGTTGAATATTTTCTGTTGCCACGTCAATAGCCTGAGGTGAAATATCCACCATATCGACATATGCCCAGTCAAAAGCATAAGCGCAAGCAATACCTATGCAACCACTGCCACAGCATAAATCAAGGATATTCTCCACAGACTCTGCTTCAACCCAGGGGGCAAATCGTTTTTCAATAAGCTCCGCAATAGGTGACCGGGGCACCAGAACGTTTTCATTTACCACGAAAGGCAAACCTGCAAACCATGCTTCACCCGTCAAATATGATGCTGGCAACCTTTCATCAATACGCCGGCGTAGTAATGTAAAAACACCCTGTTTTTCTTCTTGCGTTAGAGCACTATCGAAATAACGCTCAGGAAAATCATGGGGTAAATTCAAAGCAAATAAGCTCAGATAAACAACCTCATCCAGCGCACTGCTCATACCATGGCCATAATACAATTCAGACTGATTAAAACGACTCACACCCCAACGGATATAATCTCTTATAGTCTTCAGTTCCTCAGGTGGTGCTTGTATAGACATGATTTAAAGCCTGTTAACGAATGTTGATTGATATATATCCTTTAAATATTAACCTGTGGAGAATATAATCACGAGCCTTAAATATCAATTATATAGAAACTTAAATTAATGAAGCTATTACTCCTTACCCTCACCTTACTGCTTAGTTTTAATTCATATGCAGCTAATAATCTAAATATCACCAATGCAAGGGTTCCTGAAGCGCCTCCGGGTGCCAGTGTTATGGCAGGATATATGCAGATCAATAATACAAGCAACAAACAAATTGATATTATTGATATTAATAGCCCATCTTTTAAATCAGTCGAAATGCATCTTTCTAAAGAAGTTGATGGCTTCGCTAAAATGCTTCCACAAAAAAAGCTAAGTATCCCCGCTAATGGTAAATTAATTTTGAAGCCTGGCAGTTATCATTTGATGTTAATTCAACCTTCAAAGTGGCTCAAACAAGGTGATAAAGTTAAGCTTAATTTCATGCTTTCAAATAAAGAAAAATTAGCCCTTGAAGTGGAAATTCAAAAAACCAGGTCTCGCGCCATGAAGTGTGCAGCCGGCAAATGCGGTGGCATGTAACCAAGCACTACATGAGAAATCAATTATGAAAGCATCATTTACTGACTATTTAAAATCAACACCTTTTTATTTTTTACCTCATCACCTGATTTCAGCAGTGGTATTTAAAATCGCTCGTATCAAATGGGCTCCTGTTAAAAACTTCACCTTAAAAATTTATTTATCGCTACACGAAGTTAATATGTCTGAAGCAGTCGAAGAGAACCCATATGCTTATGAAACGCTTAATGCTTTTTTTACGCGCGCTTTAAAGCCGAGTGCTCGTGTAATTGATAATTCAGAAAGCACAATGGTCTGCCCTGTCGATGGAAAAGTTAGTCAGGCACAAGCAATTAAAAATGGACGGGTATTTCAAGCTAAAGGACAGGACTACAGTTTATTAGAACTGGTCGGCGGTATTGATAAACTCGCTGAAGATTTTACCAATGCAAGCTTTGCAACTATTTATTTATCACCTCGTGATTATCACCGCATACACATGCCAGTTGATGGAAAATTGACTGATATGGTATATGTGCCTGGTCGCCTGTTTAGCGTAGCACCCCACACTGTGAATACCGTGCCTAGATTATTTGCCAGAAACGAGCGACTTGTTTGTAAATTTGAAACTGATCACGGCCCTATGATTATGATTCTCGTAGGTGCTGTAAATGTATCAGCAATTGATACAGTTTGGGCTGGCTCAGTTACTCCGCCTAGCAAAAACAAAATCATTCATACAACTTATGAGAATGTTGATATTAGTTTGAAAAAAGGCATTGAAATGGGGCGGTTTAATCTGGGGTCTACGGTTGTTCTTTTGATGAATGATAAGGTTACGCTTGATGATGCTATTAAACATGATGCGCCGGTTGTTCTTGGGCAGAAGTTGTCTTCATATAAAATTTGATTATTTACATTATTTAGAACAGAAAACATTTATGCAGCTGAATCATTAAATATTAGCTGTATGTTTTGGGGTTTCAACTCTTAGTTTATTTGCAAGCTCCTGACTTCGTGGGAACGTGAATTCTGTGGTGTCGCCGCGCTGGCGAGTTACTTTCTTTTCTACAGCAAAAAGAAAGTAACCAAAGAAATGCCACCCCTCTAAACACAATCTTTTATTTAAAAAACAAAATAAAAATACCTTCTTCATTCCCCATTTTTGTGGCTGCTGCGGAACTCACGAATTAAAAAGCTAATTCGCTCAAACATCCTCGCAGAAAGCCTCGACAAAAATGACTCATTCATCAGCTTGCGTAATGGGGGAAATAAATCAAAAGAACAGGATCACAAGCAGATTGTGTGGACTGGTTGTTAATTTCATACATATATTGGCATATATTGGGGTCAAGTCTTACATTTTACATTATGTGACTTGTAAGACTTGACCCCATGTTTTATAACAGGAACAGACCACATTAATTCTTTCGTTTTAAATTTATTACTGGTCTGTGCCTTATATATATGTCAATACACTATAAATGCTATTTTCTATTTGCTTCCTGAATTTGCTGCATAGACGTAAAGTTAGTACCATGCTGCTTGTTGTAGTTATTAATTATTTTTTGTTCGAACATTGTCGTTATCGATGCAGATTTTTGCACCGATTTATGCTGTGACTGCGAGCGACTAGATGAAAGAATTTTTTCCTTCTCGGCTTTATACTCAGCCTCAGTTATAGCCCCATCTTTATACAATGCATGCAACTCTTTAATTTGAGCTGCCTTTGATGGCGAACCTGAGCTTGCTACTGAATTATTACTACTTGTCGGCGTATCTTTTTTGCTTGAATAAATTTCATATTTGCTGAATTCATTATTATCAATAGATGATTCAACGGTATAAACTTTATTGCTATCAATGAACAATGTTTCGATTTCGATTTTTACAGGCGCATATGGGCCCGTTCTATCAACCGGATGTATAGTCATTGTTGCGTTCCTGAGTAAAGCCGATTTCATTCGACCTTCAGAATCATACTCAATTATTGCGGGCGTGAGATGATAATAATAACGCTCTAAACTACCATTACTACCGGATAATTTTCCGCCTACTATCTCTTCGTATATTTTATTATTCATCACACCCTTATAAACGGTGTAACTGCTGCCTCTTTTTTCTAGCACTTCTTTGTACAGTTTAGCAAGCTCATCTTTCTCAAGTTTTAATCTTTTAATGTAAGAAATTGCTGTAGAACGGTCGACCTTACTTCCTGTAAATCCTATATGCGTTTTCTTGAGTGTAAACCCACTTCTTTTGTTGCTGAAATAATAATCGTCTTCACCGCCCATATATTTTGAAAATGCTGCAGACATTTCTTTATCCGCCTGCCCTTTAACAAACTCAGCAGGTGTTTTAGGTCCCATAGACATACAACCTGACAACAACATTAAACTAAATAATAATGTTAGACTTAGTACTACTTT
>Ga0316204_10007920_pt1 | contig 15169 bp, 15 predicted proteins | sample 6monrhotite_MG_2_FD_205661 | JGI IMG/M metagenome (GOLD analysis project Ga0316204, IMG submission 205661) | Microbial mat bacterial communities from mineral coupon in-situ incubated in ocean water Damariscotta River, Maine, United States -... | ecosystem: Environmental > Aquatic > Marine >...
CCGGGGCCACTATCACTGACAGACAACCTAAAAAATTCACCATCGACTGTTTTCAACCTTTTCAAGCCTACCTTGATAAAACCATCCTCGGTAAACTTCAGCGAATTCGACAACAAGTTATAGACAACCTGCGCCAACCTATCGCCATCTATAACAGTCTTAATTTCATCCTCATCACATTCAAAATTAAATTCAAGGCCTTTTGACTCAACCGAAATTTTAAATGGCTTAACACATTCGCTCACGACTTCAGCAATATCAACATAGTCGTCATTCCACTGCATCTTGCCCGCTGATATTTTCTGATAGTCCAACACATTACTGATCAGCCGACTTAGGCGATCGGTTTCAGCGCTGATGATTGAGAGATATTCCTCCTGGGACTCCCGATCAATATTCTCAAGATCATCCAGCATAATGTCAGAAAACAGTTTGATGCTGGTCAATGGCGTTCTAAGATCATGGGAAACAATAGAGACAAACTCAGACTTGGCTTCACTGAGTCGCTTCAGATCCTGGTTGGCCTCTTCTAACTCAACCGTTCTATCCTTGACCTTTAACTCCAAACTTGAGGCTAGTTCAAATAGCTCAGCATTCAACTTGACCAAATCTTCTTCTGCTTGTTTGATCTCAGTGATATTGGTTAGAGAACCCAGCACTTCCACTGCGCCTTTTTTTCTATAACTCAAGGTTAATGAATCTTGAACCCAAATATAATCACCTGCGGAATTCTTAATTCGATAATCACGAACTAAACGACCTTTCTTATACAGATCAGACATCTGCGTATTAAGAAATCGGCCATCTTCGATTTCCAATCTAGCTAACCACTTTCGTTTGTCGCCTAATAGGTCAACCGCCTCATAACCAATCACTTTATTCGAATTTTCACTAACAAATGTCACATCCAAAACAGCCCCAGCTGAACTGCAGGTATAGATTATGGTTGGGTTATGGTCGAGCGTATATTGAAAATGGGCACGCGTTTCAACAAGATCGGCCTCGGTTTTTTCTCGCTCCTCAATCTCCAGCTTCAGTAGCTGATTGTTTTCTTCCAGAGCCCAACGTTGCTCATCAATCTGTTTTAGACTTTTTTGAAAAACACCCAAACCACTAGCCAAGGCATTTAATTCTTTACCACTTGATATCTCTGGAACCTCAGCACCTTTGTTACCACACGAAAGTTCAGCTATAGCGTCAATCAACAAACCCATGTCATGCGTCAAACGCTTGGACAAATACAAACTAGTGATAAATGCACTCAATACGGCAATTATAAATACCGATATCATCAGATTGGTCGCTTGAATCAACGTACTAAAGTTATTATTTAGATTTTCATTGATGTCTCCCCCCATATTTTTTAGTGCTTCTTGAAGTTCTACTACCAGATAATTAAAATAGCCACTGGCCTCAGCAAGCTGTTCTTCAGCCAGCAACGAATCAACTGTTGACATTTCAATGGCCGTAATAATGGTGTCTTTATAAACTAAGAAGTATTTTTTAATTGGTTCATACAAGTCGCCATCTGCATACATCCTTCTTGATAATAAGTGTCGATTTACTAACAAATCCTCTATACCAAGCAGATGCTCAATCAATGGCTTGCTTAACTCATAAATCTGCTCCTCATCTGCCCCTGATCGTGCCGCCTGTAGAATTCTGTGCACTCTTTGATGTATATGGGATATGCGTGTCGACATACCTGACAGCTGACCAATAATAACCAGGTCATTGTCTTTTATTTCACTAAGACCCTCTTTTTGCACTTCCATCTGCAACAAAAACAATATTGAGACGAGCACCATCGTCATCAGGGTAATCGCTGGGGCGATCAGAAACTTACCCCTTAGTGAGGCAGAATTTAATAATTTTACAAAGTTATTCAGCACAAAATCAGAACTTTTTATTTTCCAGCAATACCAAACCAATAATCCGGCTTAATCATGCCTATATATTTATAACCCGACGCTTCTTTCTGATCAGGTTTAAACACCACCATCACAGCTTCAGGTTTTGGCCATACAGTGGCAGCCTCTTTCAGGTTTGAGGTATGCGATACTAGAAAAGTATTGATGCCACTGCCTGGTTGCTGTGCTAGTAGTTTGTTTAGCACTTTACTCAAGTGCATTATCTCCTCTCTATTTTTAGAAATTGAAAACCCCAATTCATCGACAATTGCTGCCCGACCAAATGCTAAATAGGCTGTATCTTTCGCACGGCACCACGGACTTGAAAGGACTTCACCGACAGGAATATTATTTGCTTTAAAAGCAGCAGCTATGGCCAACGCCTGTTGTTTTCCTCGCTCAGACAGATTTCGTTGAGTGCCGCAGTTTTCAAGATTTTTACGATCAACATCTTTCTGGCTATGATCGGTCATCGCATGACGCATATAAATGACATAACCACCTTGCTGCATCATTTTGACCAGCTCATCTGCACTAAAGTCGTTCGCCTGAACAGTATTCAGGCTGACAATCAATAGCAACAACCCCTTGATCAGACTCTTCATTCCAACCTCTTAGTGCAAAATATTTTTTGCCACATCCCAGCCTACGAATCTGGTTTTATAAATTCAGTAATTTCTCAATCATTTTCACCAGCTCATCACCATTAAACGGTTTGACGATGTATTCAACCACCCCCGCATCTTGCGCTGACTTAACGCTGTCAAGATCACTGCGACCTGTCAGCATTAAAAAGGGAATGCTGCTGGTTTTTGGGTTTGCCTTCATATCCCGTAATAGCTCGGCACCATTTTTCTTCGGCATATTCCAGTCAGAGATGACAATATCAATATCCTTGTCCTGCAATATCTGCCAGGCTTGCTCACCATCCATAGCGATAGTCATCTCATTGCAATCAAGCTTTTTTCCTAGAATGACTGAAATGCCCTTGGCCAAAAACTGTTCATCATCAACCAGTAAGATATTTGGTTTATTCCCTATCATTTCTTCACCTTAAAATCCGTTAGTTACTCAACTGTGCCAGCTAATCCAGCCAAACAATTACCCCATAAATTACGTGGCGCCAGCTTGAAATACCTCAATTGCCCAAAAAATGCCAAAATACTTATTACCTATTCGACCCAATCCAGACAGACTTAAGAAAAACATAACCAAAACTCTTTTATCAGCATGAATTCAGACTGCCTCATTTGCGCCAGTTGAGCCGGCTGAGCTACCATCGCAGCTGGTACTCAAATAACAAAAATAGGGCTCTCACCATGAAACGCCGTGACTTTATTAAAAAAGCCGCCGGAGGCGCATTACTTGCCGCAGGCACCAGCGCAGCTGCACCCGCTATCGCTGCGCGCAAGCGCTTCAACTGGAAGCTAGTCACCACCTGGCCACCTAACTTCCCCATCTTCCAGGAAGGTGTGGAAAAATTTGCCAAGGACATTGAAGAGATGAGTGACCGCCGCCTGCGCATCAGCGTCTATGCTGGCGGCGAACTGGTCCCTGCCCTGCAAACCTTTGATGCCGTTTCACAGGGCACCGTACAGATGGGCCATGGCGCGGCATACTACTGGGCTGGCAAGGTACCTGCAGCACAGTTCTTTACTGCCGTTCCATTCGGCATGAATGCCCAGGGCATGAACGCCTGGTTATATAAGGGTGGTGGCCTCAATCTATGGCGTGATATCTATAAACCATTCAACCTGGTGCCATTCCCGATGGGGAATACCGGTGTGCAGATGGGCGGCTGGTTTCGCAAAGAAATCAATTCCATTGCTGACCTCAAGGGTCTGAAGATGCGCATCCCTGGCCTTGGTGGCAAGGTCATGGCCAAAGCGGGTGTTAATCCCGTGCTGCTGCCTGGTGGTGAAATCTATACCGCCCTTGAACGCGGCACCATCGATGCCACAGAGTGGGTTGGCCCGTTCCACGATCAACGCCTGGGGCTGCATCGCGCCGCCAAAAACTACTACTATCCCGGCTGGCATGAGCCCGGCCCGGTGCTTGAGTTAACCGTCAATAGTAAGGCCTGGTCCGAACTACCCAAGGAATATCAACTGATGATCGAAACGGCAGCGGCGGCGGCCAATATCTGGATGCACGCCGAATTTGAAACTAAAAACATGCAAGCATTGCAACAGCTTAAACAGAATCACAAGGTGAACATATTGGCGTTCCCTGATGACGTAATCAAACAACTCAAGCAGCTGACCCATGAAACACTGGAAGAAGAGGCGACCAAGGACCAGACCTTTCGTCAGGTCTACCAGGCCTATAAATCGTTTAGCCAGTCAAATGATGCCTGGAGTGACATTTCTGATGCTGCCTACGCCAAGGCCCTCAAGCTCTAGCTGGGACTGTTTGAGTCTTGTGCCGGGCAATCTATGCCCGGCATTGCTTCACACACAACTACCTTTAAAAACAAATATCCAATTGATTCTTAATTGAAAAAATCAGCTGACTGATATTGTTTAATAATTAGCACTAAAGCTCCACTGCCCTGCCCCGATACTTAGATGAAGGCTTTATAGCAAAAGTTCCCACTCACTTATTCAGCCTGTTTATATAGTCCACAAGAGAGGCAAGGGTATGCAGGTTTATAATCTTAAAACACTATGCAGCAGACACATTATTCAGAAACTCGGCAAAATACTGTTACTAAGCCTAATGATCTCCAGCACGACTAGCTATGCTGCTGGCAGTAGTGGACCAGTCATTACCAATGGCAAAGCCAATTATTTCACCATTGATCCCGCCTTTGTCGTCAACATAATTGATGGCAGCAACATGCGCTTCATGCAGCTATCGGTCGACCTGATGTCTATGGACAGCCACGCCATTCAGGCGGTACAGGACCACCGCGCACCGATACGCCATGAACTGTTGATGATGTTCGCCCACCGTGACATTTCCGAAGTAATTGGCCTAAAGCAACGTGAAAAACTGCGCCAAGATGTACTGGAAAAAATTCAGGCCACTCTTATCAAATACGCCGAGATCGATTCAAGCGGTACTGCTGAAACAGAAGAGGGACTCAAATATCCTACCGGCGTTCAGGAAGTGCTATTCACTAATTTCGTCATCCAATAAAGACTGGGGCGAACCCGCCCTAATAATCCTTCATTTCGTTCATCAGATCAGGCAACCACTGCACAGTGTCGGGGAAAAGCATTATGCCTCCCAGCACAACGATCTGAATCAGAACGAACGGGATCACCCCTTTATAGATATGCTGAATCCTGACCTCGGGCGGCGCTGCCGCCTTGAGGTAAAACAACGAAAAGCCAAATGGCGGCGTCAAGAACGAGGTCTGCAGGTTCATCGCAATCAGCACCGCAAACCAGAGCATATTGATATCCATCAACTCAGCGATCGGCGCCAGAATCGGCACCACGATAAAACAGATTTCAAGAAAATCGAGAAAGAAGCCGAGCACAAAGATCAGTAGCATGCTGATGGCAATAAAACCCCATTCACCACCGGGCAGTTCCAGCATAAAGTCTTCAACCACCAGGTCACCGCCCATGGAGCGGAACACCAGGCCAAAGGCGGTGGCACCGATCAAAATCATGAACACCATGCTGGTGAGGCGGGCGGTCTGTTGAGAAGCATCCTTAATATTTTTCAGACTGAGACGTTTGTGCATGGCCGACAACAGCATTGCCCCCAGGGCACCGACTGCGGCTGATTCGGTGGGCGAGGCCACGCCGAAAAAAATTGAGCCAAGCACAGCAAAGACCAACAACAGTGGCGGCAACAGACTCTTTAACACCTGCATGCCCAGCCCAGCAGTGTTTTCCTCCACCGGCATAGCAGGCGCCATGCTTGGCTTGAGAAAAGCGATAATCAGGATATAAATCATGAATGCCGCCACCAGCAGCAGCCCCGGCACTACGGCAGCGGCGAACAGCTCGCCTACCGGCACGCCAATCACATCACCGAGCAGAATCAGAATAATGCTGGGCGGAATGATCTGACCCAGAGTACCCGAGGCAGCGATGGTGCCCGATGCCAACCCCGTGTCGTAACCGCGCCTGAGCATGGCGGGCAGGGCAATGATACCCATGGTGACGACGGTAGCACCGACCACCCCAGTGGTGGCAGCGAGTAGGGCACCAACGGCAACAATAGACACCGCCAGACCGCCACGCACACGGCCAAACAACCGCGCCATGGTTTCAAGCAATTCTTCCGCCAGACCGGATTTCTCCAACATCACCCCCATGAAGACAAACAGCGGCACCGCCAGCAGGGTGAAGTTGGTCATCACTCCCCAGACCCGCATCGGCAGCAGTTGGAACTCCTGCCAGCCGAGGAAATAACCGCCAAAGGCCATCGCCACCGCCCCCAGAGTGAAAGCCACCGGAAAACCAATCAGCAGCAACGCAATCGCCACCGCGAACATGATGATTGCCCAATATTCCATTTCCATTATTGGGCCTCCTGCTGCTGTGATTTAGTTTCTGGGGCTTCAGGTTTAACAATGATTTGCAGGCTGCGAATAGACAACGCCAAACCTTGCAGAGCCAGCAGGACAAAACCCGCCGGGATCATCGCCTTTAGCAACCAACGATAGGGCAGACCGCCGGGGTCGGGCGAAGACTCAGCCCAGCCGTACGACATCTCAACAAAAGGAACAGCGCTGATTATCATCAACACACAGAAGGGCAATAACATAATCAGGCAACCAAACAGATTGACCATGGCCCGGCGCCTCGCTGTCATCCGTTTAGATTGATACAAAACATCGACCCGCACATGTTCGTCATGTTTAAGGGTATAGGCAGCGCCAAGCAGAAAGATCAGGGAGAAGATATGCCACTCCATCTCTTGCAAGCCCACCGAGCCAGCCTGAAACAGGTAGCGCATGCCGACGTCGTAACAAACCAGCAGCACCAGCGCCACCACCAGCCAACCAGTGAGGCGGCCGATCCGTTCATTGAGCTGATCGATGACACCAGCGAACTTGTCGAGTTGTTGCAGCAAAGCATTCATATATAAAGATAGCCAGAGGCAGGGGAAACGCCGCGCATTCTACCGGCTCAACCCTGGGGTTAGAAGTGACTCAGAGGGTTTTGTTTGTTTTTATTGTAGACTCTAAAAATAGAGCAAAAACCAATCACAACAAAAACAATGAGTTAGCTAGATCCGGCCGGAATAACGCAATGGCACCCGGCCATCCTTACTCGGACGCCCCATGGCCTTTACAGCCTGCACCAGCAGTTTCTGCTGGGCATCGCGAACACTAACCGAGCCATTAAAATTATAGCTGCCACCAGGTTTAAGCTTGGCCACACCATCGAGCTGCAACGGCCCACCCTCATCCTTGACCTGGGCCTTAATGCCCTCAGCTTCGGTGCTGAGTTGGGCAACAAATTCACCCAAGGCTTGATCAAAGGGTGAAATAAGCGCCGCTCGCTGCCAACGAATCACCCCCTCGACAGATTGAATCTTCTGCCCCATCAGCTCGGCGCTCTGCAACTGCACAAGGAACTGACCACCCAAATCAACAGGCACTTTAAATAAGACAGACATTTCAGCCGCCGCCAAAGTCAGGTCAACATCCGTCAGCTGAATAGCGCCATCGGGCTGTAGACCAATGCTGACTCGGCCAGCGACATCGACTCCATCGAGCTGAATATCCAACTCAAGCTGGCCAAATAATACGCTCCAGGGCTTGAGCTGCCACTGCAGCTTGTCCAGATTTCGGCCGTCGATCTGGAGGACTTTCGCCTGCCCCGACCAGGCTGTGCCTGACAAACCAGCGGCACGCACATTTGGCGCCTGCTCACTTAGCAAGGCAAAGGCACGTTCAGCCGGAAAGGTAACAAGCAGGAATCCCGCAAAGGCCAACAGACCCAGCACAACATAAGCAACAATACGCATCATGCCCCAGGCATCTCCAATGTCATTCGGGCATTAACGCGACCAGCCACATCCTGCCTATCAATAGTAATCGTGGCCACGGCCAGGCCATTTTTTTGTTCCAGGCTAGTCAGCCAGCGCAACATGTCATCAAACGAGACCTGCTCCAGCCACACCTTTACCGCCACCTGACCTTCGGGCTCAAGCCGTTTCAGTCCTGAACCCAGACCACTGCGCTTGGCCGTTTGGTCAACCATCGCCAACAACGAACGACCATCCCGTGGCCGTACCGCACCACCACTGCCTCCACTCAATTGTTTTACCTCAGCCGAAGCCTGGCCCATCCAACGTTTGACGGCCTGTTGTTCCTGCACCTGTTTTTGCATCGCCTCGACATCATCCTGTAGCGGCAACCAAATGGCGAAATAGGGCAGAATCAAACCCAGGGCAATCGCCCCCAGAATCAGAATCCGTCGTTCGCTGGCCTGTAACCCTGACCACCACTGCTTCATGATGCCGTCCCTTTAATTCTCAAACGCGCCTCAACCCGGTCATCCTTGGCGGTGGCCGACTGAATCTCCACCTGCATACGCGCCTTGTCAACCAGCCGCTGTTTCAACTGATCCAGCTGCTGCAGATCACCAATAAACAACGCTACATCCAGCTGACCATTCTTGTAACTCAGACGCTGTATTTTCAGATTGCTGGTCTGGTTGAATTGCTCACCCGCCTGCGCCAATAGCTCGGAAAAACCTTCACTTGTGGCTGAGCCACCACCACGCAACGACTTGAGGGCCCGTTCCATTTGCAGCTTGGCGTTGACCACCTTGCGCGCCTCGGGAAAGGTCTGACGATAAATCTGTTCAATGTCGGCCAACAGGGCCGTCTTCTCTGCCGCCAGACGCTGCTGATCGACGATGCCATTGGCAAACTGAATCACAATGAATACGGCCAACAGGGCTGCTGCCGCGTGCCAGGGTCGCCAATACTTACTGATCCGTTCGCGACGACTGTACTGACCTTGCAACAGATTGATGCTGTTTTGTTCCTGGTAGGCCGCAGCCATGGCCAACACCGGCAGACCGCTAGCGTGTTCAAGCATCAACTCTACATCCAGCTCGGGCAAGGAAAGACCTGCACCGGAGAAATTCTGATATTTGATGCTGGCGGGTCTGGACTCACCGGCCTCGGCCAACAAGGCCTTGAGACTAAAGGCGGCGGTATCGAGATCTAGAGCCATACCGCTTTGCTCGCCGCAACGCAGCAACAGTCGCTTGTTGTGCTGTAGCAACTGCCAGCGGTTTTGCTCTAGCGGCAAAGCCAAGATATCAGCAACAATCTGATCTGCCTCAATGCCGGCCTGTTGCAACAGCGCCAGCCACTGCTGCATCTTTTCCTGACTGACCACGGCGACATTGACCTGATCACCACTTACCGCGCCAAGGGCAAAGTGCTGCGCTTCAACATCATCAATAAGCTGTTCTTCCAGGGCATAGGGCACGGCCTGGGCCAACAGGCGACGCTTTTGCCCCGGCACCTCGGCCTGACACAGCAACACATCCTCGCCCGGCACCAGCACGATAACGCGCTCACCACTGCTGTCGATCTCGGCCAATGCCCCCTGGCCAGAGGCCTGCACCGCGCCATCGGCCGTCAGCTTGACCCAGCTGGCGCATTCAGCCGATTCGAGGTAGATGAACATTGGCATTAATAGGCTCCCCGGCTGCGCATCACCACTCGTACTCCGCCTGTATTATTTCGGTGCACAAGACTATGCAACCGGGCTGTAGATTTATCGAACTCTGCCATGGCATCCACCAGGAAATAATCGCTTTTAACATCCAGAAAATCTTCCTTATAGGCTGGGTGATTGCTTAACAGGGTTTGAGCAGTAAAGTCCGCTATCTTAGCAAAACCAGTGTCAGGGCGCGCCTGTATCAGTGCTTCGCCATCAGCAATTGTCATCGTCACTGCCAGCGAGGCCAATACCTCAGCCGAGGCCGTGTTGACGTTAATTTTAGTGCTTACGACCGGCAGGGCACTGACATGCGGTAATAACAATTGATAGACCTCATCATCAACTCCCATCACTAACAACAACTCACTAACACTGACCATTAAGCGGTTAGCAGCGCGATAGGGCGGTGTCTGTAACATATAATAATCATCCTCGGCTCCGCCATTGAACCTTGGATTGATATCTTCATCGATCCAGTCCAACACCGCCTGGGAAACATCCTGATTCAGCCCTAGCAAATCCAACAGATGTTTAAAGCGTTTCTCCATCTCGACATTCGGCTTGCCATTGGCATCGAGCAGGCTATTGAGATTAATCCGGCCCTGCAGATCCTGCACCGAACCTGTCAGCATGGCCCCCTCTACCGGCACCGCCACTTCCTGTGCCCAGTCCTCAGCCAAATGATCGGTGGTGGTGCCAGCCTTGGTGATATCCCATTCCAATACATTGCGGGCATAGTCCTCCGCCCCCAGAGCAAACTGATAGGCAATGTCGTTATTAAAAATATTGGCGGTACGACGTATGTCGAACTGCTGCTTCGAGGCCATTGCCACTGCCGCAGCCGTCACCAGGGCAACAATCAGCACTGCGGTAATCAGGGCGACACCTTGTTGTTTTTTCGGCAGCTTATTCATCACGCCCCGACCACCTCAAAGATGCGCCGTATCCGGCCCCAGTCTTCCAGGTCGATAGTAATCTCCACTGCCCACGGCATGACTGCCGGTGCTGTACTCGTCCCCCCAAGATTTGGCTGTGGCCATTGTGTCTGCCATTCTTTATTCCCGTCCATGAAACGCAGATCCACCGCCTTAATTCCCTCAAGCATCACACCTTCATACGGCTCGGTATCAAGCGCCCGGTCCAGCACCGGCCAGACCTTTCGCAGCAACTGATCGTCCTGCACTTCATAACCAACCCGCTGTAGATGGCTGCGTGGCAAGCCCATGGGGTTGGCACGCCCGGTTCGACTCAATTCCAGGATTGAACTGCCATAACCGCCACCACTGATTGGCTCCAGGACGTCAGCGTAGTTATCCCGCACCGGCCGCTCGATGGCCTGCTCAATGTCACGACCAATGATTAGAAAGGCCTTTTGCAACTGCGCCAGACGATCGGCCTGGACATCGGCATGGGCACGGGTGTTCATCACCGAATTCAGGCCGCTATAGGCCATCGCCGACATCAGAGCGAAAACACCCATGGCAATGACCAATTCCAGCAGGGTGAAACCTTTTTGTTGTGAGCGCTTCTGCATCATGAAGATTTACCCACATAGGCCACCATGGAGGACAATTGCCGCTCATCGTCGTCTTCAGGGCTAACTTTGACATCAAGCCGACGCACATCACCGCCCTCGACCTCAGTGACAGTAATAACCCACTTAAACTCACGTCCAGCCATGGTCTCATCACCCTTGATCTCACCGGAGCTTGGCAACTGGCCACTGACACGTAACTCAGTCAGGGCGTTCAAGCCAACCCAATGGCCCAGAGAACGCTCTTTTAAATAGACAAGATTGGAGACGTGGCTGCTGACACCTTTAATCGCCGCCGCCAGGGCAATGGCCAAAATTGCCAGGGCAATCAGCACCTCAAGCAGGGTAAAACCTTGTTGCTGTCGGCCGCGCCTAATCATGACTCCAGCGGCCCTTCAAGCTTAAGCCCGCCCATCATGTCGCCATTGAGTCGATAGACCGGGCCACCTTCAAGCTTCAGGGTAATCGTAAACGGGCTGACCTCACCGCTGGACATGATCCAGATTCGGCTGGCTTCGGTTTCACCAAACAGATCTTCATTAGCGGCCTGGCCTTCAACCTCAACCTCTAATTGAATCCCCATGGGCAATTCGCGTGGCCGAAACTCATCGACCTCGGCCAGCGGCAACCACTCTTCATCAACATAGGCAAGAAACTGATAGCTATCCTCACCGACTTCCAGCGCCATTTCACGGCCATTGAGCACCGATTCCTGGATGGCCAGATCGAGCAAGGTGGTCAGCCGTTGTGCCTCATCGCGCAGAGCACGGGCCTCATTACCACCCACCGACAGGGTCGCCATACTGACCACAATACCGATGATCAGCAACACCACCAGCAGCTCAAGGATGGTGAATCCCCTCTCAAAGCGCTGCTGCCGTGGGAGCCTCATATTAGTTTATTGAATATTCCAGTTACCGATATCAGCATTGGCGCCTTCACCACCATCCGCGCCATCGGCACCGTAACTGAAGATATCGATGCTGCCGTGCACACCCGGGTTGAGATACTGGTAGGGTTTGCCCCATGGATCGACCGGCAGGCGTTGCAGATAACCATCCTCTTTCCAGGCCGGTGCATCAGCGGGTTTATCCACCAGCGCCTCCAGCCCGGCATCGGTAGTTGGATATTTGTGGTTATCAAGACGATACAGCGACAGGGCACTTTCAATGGCACCAATATCTGATTTGGCCTTGGCGATGCGGGCCGCATCAGGCCGATCCATAATTTTGGGGACGATGAAGGCCGCTAAAATACCGAGAATGACCACCACCACCATGACCTCGATCAGGGTAAAGCCGCGTTGTTTATTTTGTCGCATTGCCTTGCTCATTGTCCTTCCTATTTTACTAATTGGTTCAAATCAAAAATTGGCAGCAGGATTGCCAACACGATCACCAGCACTGTGCCGCCCATAAACAGAATCATCATTGGTTCGAAAAACCCCATCAGCACACCGAGCAGGGTTTCCATCTCGCGCTCCTGGGCCGAAGCCGAGCGTTCCAGCATCTCGTCGAGATTGCCACTGGCCTCACCACTGGCGATCAGGTGGACGGTCATGGGCGGAAAATAACCGCTGTTATCCAGCGCCTTGTTGATGGCCGTGCCCTCGCGCACCCGCCGTGCCGCCTCATCCACCGCCGAACGCATCGGCAGATTGGTGACCACCTCGGCCGAGATGCTCATCGCCTCCAACACCGGCACACCACTGCTGGCGAGGATACTAAAGGTACGGGCAAATCTGGCCGTGTTCATGCCGCGCACCAACCGTGAGATCAACGGCAAATGTAACAACAGTTTATGAAACTGGCGTTTCGGTCCTTCGTGGCGCAGCAACCACGAGACAACCACAACACTCAAAACAATAGAACCCACCAGCAAAATCCAGTTATTCTGCAGAAAGTCACTCAGACTAATCAGACCCCGGGTCAGCAGTGGCAGTTCCTGACCCATGCCTTCAAACACCGCCACCACTTTCGGTACGACAAAAGCAACCAAACCCACCACCACAACCACTGCCACTATGGCGATCAGCACTGGGTAGATCAGCGCCAGCTGGAATTTCTGCCGCAAGGCATGACGATTTTCGGTGTAGTCGGCCAGCCGCTCCAACACGGCATCAAGGTGGCCGGACTGTTCACCGGCATCAACGGTAGCGCGGTAGAGATCGTCAAAGGCGTGGGGGAAACCGGCCATGGCTACCGCCAGCGGGTGGCCTTCTTTGACCTTGGAACGCACCGCCAGCAACATATTGCCCAGGCGCGGTTTTTCACTCTGGCGCGAAACCGCCTGCAAGGCCTCATCAATCGGCGTACCAGAATGCACCAGGGTGGCCAACTGGCGAGTGACCAGGGACAGGTCAGCCGGGCTGAGGCCAGTTTTGAACAGGCTAAACGATTGTCGCTGCTTGGCCTCGCGCTGCTGCACCTCGACCACCGCCAGCGGTGTCCAACCTTTGTCGCGCAGTTGCTGGCGAATCTGACGCGGGGTATCGGCTTCCAGCACACCTTTGTGCTGCTGACCGGAACCATCCAGGGCTTTGTATTCGAAAGCAGACATTTAGCCTTCTAACCTTCCCTTGTGACGCGTAACACTTCTTCTAACGAGGTATCGCCAGCCAATACTCGACGCAGGCCATCATCACGAATGCCGGCAGTGGCTAGGCGAGCATGGCGTTCCATCTCCTGCTCGCTGGCACCGTCATGGACCATGCTTTGCATGGCCTCATCGATAATCACCAGTTCATAGATACCGGTACGGCCAACATACCCAACCTGTTTACACTCGGGGCAACCCTTGGCTCGGTAGATAGTTGGTGGGCTAGCCTTGTCCCAACCAAAGCTGTCGCATTCATTCTCAGAAACCTGGCAGGCCTCTTTGCAATGAGGACAGAGCAGCCGCACCAGCCGCTGGGCCAGCACCCCGATCAGGCTCGATGACAGCAGGAACGGTTCGACACCCATGTCACGCAAACGGGTGACAGCGCCGACGGCGGTGTTGGTATGCAGGGTCGACAACACCAGATGGCCGGTGAGCGAGGCCTGTACCGCGATCTCGGCGGTCTCCAAATCTCGAATTTCACCCACCATCACCACGTCCGGGTCTTGGCGCAGGATGGCACGCAGGCCACGAGCAAAGGTCATCTCGACCTTGCTGTTTACCGCCGTCTGGGAGATGCCGTCGATGTAGTACTCAATCGGGTCTTCGACCGTCATGATGTTGCGTTTGAAATCGTTGAGTCGGGCCAGACCGGCATACAGGGTGGTGGTCTTACCCGAACCGGTGGGGCCGGTGACAAGAATGATGCCGTGGGGGCGGTTGAGCAATTTATCCACGCCCGCCATGGCGCCAGGCTCCATGCCCAAATGTTCCAGATTGAGGCGACCGGCCTGTTTGTCCAACAGACGCAACACCACCCGCTCGCCACCCTGGCCCACCGGCAGGGTCGAGACGCGCACATCCACCGGTCGACCAGCAATGCGCAGCGAGATACGACCATCTTGTGGCAAGCGTTTTTCGGCAATATCGAGTCGGGCCATGACCTTGAGACGCGACACCAGCAACGGCGCCAGCTGACGGTTTGGCTCCAGCACCTCTCGCAGCACGCCGTCGACGCGGAAGCGCACCACCATGCGGCCTTCAAAGGTATCGAGATGAATATCCGAGGCACCTTCTTTGATCGCCTGGGTCAGCAGGGCATTGAGCAGACGGATAATCGGCGCATCGTCTTCACTCTCAAGCAGGTCTTCCGGCTCGTCCAGGGCCTCAGCGATGCTGGACAGATCATCCTCATCACCCATACCACCCATCATTTCAAAGGCCTCGGCCGAACCACCTTCATAACTTTGCTGAAGCAGCTGATCAAAATTCTTGTCAGCCATCACTTCAAGCTTGAGTGGCACACCGAAATAGCGACGCAGCTCGGCCAGGGTCAGACTGGAAATGGTTTCACGGCACTGTAGTTGTGCCGCTTCAGGTGTCAGCGCCGTCAACAACACACCATGACGCTTGGCAAAACCAAACGGCAGGCGCTTCAGTGAAGAGACTTCTTGAGGTGCTGCGTCTACAGCC
>Ga0316204_10007922_pt1 | contig 15169 bp, 16 predicted proteins | sample 6monrhotite_MG_2_FD_205661 | JGI IMG/M metagenome (GOLD analysis project Ga0316204, IMG submission 205661) | Microbial mat bacterial communities from mineral coupon in-situ incubated in ocean water Damariscotta River, Maine, United States -... | ecosystem: Environmental > Aquatic > Marine >...
TTTCTATCAACAACGTCCGCACTTTTGGTCCAATCGATGCGTGCTTCCGCCTTGTCGATCTTGCTGGCGTAGGTCACGCCGGTATCTGGCTGGGTCTCAGGGTCAAGGACATCCAGTTGCGCAAGCGTCTGCACGATCAAACCAGCACCCATGGCAGACAATCGGTCATGCAGGTGCGCCGTTGTTTCTTCGGCCTCAATCTTGGTCGCTTTGCTCATCAAAACGGGGCCAGTGTCTAGTCCGGCCTCCATCTGCATGATGCAGACGCCTGTTTCGGCGTCTCCGGCCATAATCGCGCGGTGGATCGGCGCAGCACCGCGCCATCGTGGTAGCAAAGATGCGTGGATATTAAGACACCCACGCGTCGGCGCGTCCAAAATCGCTTGGGGCAGGATCAATCCATAGGCGACAACCACGGCAGCGTCTGCGTTCAAGTCCGAGAAATCCCGAACCGCATCGTCCGATTTCAACGAGGTCGGATGCCTGACCTCAAGCCCCATGTCCAAAGCGCGGGCGTGAACAGGCGTTGGGCGGTCTTTCTTGCCGCGACCTGCGGGCCTTGGGGGCTGGCAATAAACGGCCACGATGTCATGGCCAGCGTCGACAAGCGCATCCAAAACCGGCACAGAAAAGTCCGGCGTCCCCATGAAAATCAGCCTCACCGCTGTTTACCTGCCTTTTTAATCAACATGTCCCGCTTCGTGCGACTAAGGTGATCGAAATACATCTTGCCATTCAGGTGATCGATTTGATGCTGCATCGACGTCGCCGCCAACCCGACAAAATCGCGCCGCTCGATCATGCCGCTTTCGCTTAGATAGCGCACCGTCACCGCCCGAGGCCGTTTCAGCTTTGCCGAAACCCCCGGCAAATTCGGACTGGCCTCATCGTGTTCACGATATTCTATCGACGCATGCAAGACCTCAGGGTTTGCCATTTTGACAGGCTTGCCCCGCGTGTCGGACGCGTCAACAATCGCCAGCCGCAGCATCACCCCAATCTGAGGCCCAGCCAACCCGACGCCGGGCATTGCCTCCATGGTTTCGACCATATCCGCCAGAATACCGCGAATGTCGTCCGTCATTTCCGCGACAGGGGGTGCAGCACTTCGCAGCCGCTTATCAGGCCACATAACAAAAGGTCGAACGGCCATTTTAGCCCCCTATTGATGGATCACGCTTAGTCGCGCGCCAATTCTCTTTTCAGTTTTTGCATTTTTCGCGTGATCATCTGTCGCCTAAGCGGTTTCAAGTAATCTATGAACAATTTGCCATTCAGGTGGTCAATCTCGTGCTGAACACAGGTCGCCCAAAGGCCGTCAAAGTCTTGTTCTTGGGGATTGCCATCGCTGTCGATCCAGCCAACTTTGACGTCCGCGGGGCGGGTCACTTCGGCAAATTGATCCGGAATGGACAGGCAGCCTTCTTCGTAGACGTTTTCATCGTCCGAGCTTTGAATAACCTCAGGGTTAAACATCACAAGCGGTTCCGGCTCGCCCTCTTTATGGGCGCAATCCAAGACAATGAGACGTTCAAGAACGCCAACCTGAGGGGCGGCAAGACCAATGCCCGGCGCGTCATACATGGTTTTCAACATGTCCTTTGCAAGCACGCGCAACTCATCGCTTAAATCAGCGACAGGAGACGCCACTTTTTTCAGGCGTGGATCGGGATGTATAAGGATCGGGCGTATCATGGCCATTCATGTATGCAAATCGCTTCAAAACCGCAACGCCCTCTTGAACCTATCCCTGAAATCAGTAGCGTCGCGATAAATGAACCGGAGACACCTATGAATTTTGACACCCCCATCGACCGCAGAAACACCAATTCGAATAAATGGGACGACATGCAGGCCATTTACGGCGTGTCGCCAGACGATGGGATTTCGATGTGGGTTGCCGACACCGACCTGAAATCACCCGATTGCATCCAAGATGCTGTTCGCAAAATGCTGGATCACGGGGTCTATGGGTACACGTCTAAAAACACCGAAACTGACTACTTTGGGGCGATTTGCTGGTGGATGCAAAACCGCCACGGGTGGCACGTTGAGCCGTCCTCGATCTTCACTGTGACGGGCCTTGGAAATGGTGTCGGCATGGTTCTTGAGGCCTTTACCAATCCCGGCGACGGGGTCGTGCTGTTCACGCCGGTGTATCATTCGTTTGCACGGATCACTCGCGCAGCAGGTCGTAATGTCGTTGAGTGCCCGCTTGTGAATGACGCCGGTCGCTACAAAATGGATTTCGACCACTACGATACAATTTTGGACGGGTCCGAGAAAATCGTGATCTTCTGCTCGCCGCATAATCCCGGCGGGACCGTTTGGACGGCTCAGGAACAACAAGACCTTGTCGCCTTTTGCCGTAAGCATGATCTTTTGCTGGTGTCAGACGAAATTCACCACGATCTCGTCTACGCGGGTCATAATCACGTTCCGATGCCGATTGCGGCACCCGAGTGCGCCGACATCCTGATCATGCTGACCGCACCGTCGAAAACCTTCAATATTGCAGGCACGCATACAGGCAATGTCATCATCGCTGACCCCAAACTGGCCGAGGTGTACGACACCCGCGCAAAAGCAATCGCCGTGGCACCCAACAGTTTCGGCCAAGCCATGACCACCGCCGCCTATTCACCCGAGGGCGCGGCTTGGGTCGATGACCTCGTCGTCTATTTGGACCAAAACCGCAAAACCATCGAAACAGGGTTGAGCAAAATACCGGGCGTCACGCCTATGACGTGTGGCGCAACCTATCTGTCGTGGGTCGATTTCTCAGGCACGGGCATGTCGCCCACAGAAATCCGCGCGCGTGTGTTTGGCCAAGCGAAGGTCGTGGCCAACTTTGGCGAATCCTTTGGCAGCGGCGGCGAGACCCATCTTCGGTTCAACTTTGGCACCCAGCACGCCCGCGTGGCTCAAGCCGTTGACCGTATCCAAGCGGCTTTTACCGATCTGCAATAACGACTTAGCGTTTGTCGTTTAGCAACGCGATTGGGGCATCCGGCTCTCGGTAAAAATCAAGCGGGGCCTTGTCGGCGGCCACAGTATTGCGCTTGTAGTCATACCACATTTGGCCGTTTTCTTCAGACGAAGCGACGATCAAGCATTGATAGAGCTGGCGCGATCCGTCGTATATATCCACCAAGCCACGCAAATGCGGGGCCACTTCGGCGTCGACAGCAAACCCGCGTTCGCCGAGTTTTAGGACTTTGAAAGACTGGTCATTCATCACCACGCGGAAGCGCGACTTTCGGGCAAGATCACGCGCGCGCGCCGCATCAAGTCCATCCTGAATATCTTTTGGCAAAACAGTGATCATTGCGGCCCCCCAAGGCTGTTTGGTCAACGACTCTGTCATGCTGCATAATAATTAAGGAATTGTGCAGAGAAGAAAGTCTCTGCAGGTGCACACTGTTGTAATCCTGCAGCAATCAGACGTCGGGTTGGGCGTAATGCGCAACCATGGCCGCAAGGTCTTCGGGGCGCGCACTTGTTGGAAGACAGGCCCGTACATTGCCCAAGTGGTTGAAAATTGACCCGTCCGAAAAGAACGAAGACGAATTCACAAGCAACAAATTGGCGTCCGGTTGGCGATAGCTTGCATAGTCTGACACCGCCATCGCCCCTCCGTCTTCCAAAACCAAATTCAAAACGATCACATCCCAAGAATGGCGCATAATCTCGTGTATTGCGGGGTCGAGCCCAGCAACAAGTGTAACCCGTTGCGCGCCCATGCGTTCAACGTGGTTCTTCCAGATTTGGCCAAGGTCCGGGTTGCTTTCAACAATCAACACATTCATCGACTTGCAACCCAACTGGTGAAACCGAACATCGGTCTCTGTACCCGAAAACTATGAGGCCTGGTTCCCTAACAAAACCTTAACAAACCCATTCAATTGAGAATTACCCTGCGTAAAGCATTGCTTGCTTTTGGCTTGATGCTAGTTTTCATCCAACAACGATGGATTGATTTATGAATTTTCTTGCCAAAACCGCCCTTCTCGTGGGTCTGACGTTCCCAATGGCCGCCAATGCCCAATGTGGGGGCCAGTTTTCAACCTTTGTATCCGGTCTTGTCCAGGACGCATCGGATCTTGGGTATGCGCGTGGGACCATTCAAACCTTCTTCGACGGCGTTGTCCACGACCCCAAAGTCATTCGCGCCGACAGGGCGCAGGGGGTTTTCCAAATTCCCTTCGTCGATTTTTCGCGCAGGCTTATTTCGCAAAACCGAATTGATCACGGTGTCAAAAACCGCTCAAAGTTCCAAAATGTCTTTGCGCAGATTGAACGCGACTACGGAATAGAATCCGGTGTTCTTATTGCGTTTTGGGCGTTCGAGACCGACTACGGTGCCTTCCAAGGCGATTTCAACACCCTTAACGCCCTTGTCACATTGGCCCATGACTGCCGTCGCCCTGACCTGTTTCGCCCGCAAATATTTTCGGCGCTTGAACTTTATCACCAGGGCAACTTTGACCCCGACACCACGACCGGCGCTTGGGCGGGTGAGATCGGCATGGCCCAAATGTTGCCAGGCGATATCCTCGAAAACGGTATCGATGCGGACGGCGACGGGCATGTGTCGCTAAAGACCTCGGCCCCTGATGCGCTTACGTCGGCCGCCAAAATGCTAAGCCATTTGGGCTGGGACGCGAACCAACCCTGGCTTCAGGAAATCACCCTGCCTGTGGATTTCGACTGGTCTGAGACCGGCCTTGAAACCAAAAAGAGTGTTTACCAATGGGGCCGTCTTGGGGCCACACCGCGCTCTGGCGACTGGCAAAACACAACAGCTGAGGCGTCGATTATTGTGCCTCAAGGGCGCAAGGGGCCAGCGTTTTTGGCCTATCCCAATTTCGATGTCTATTTTGAATGGAACCAGAGCTTTGTTTACGTGACCACCGCCGCCTACTTCGCAACACGCTTAGAAGGCGCGCCGATTTTCAATGCAGGCACCCCTGATCCGGGCCTCGACGACGAGACGATGAAGCGTTTGCAAACCAAACTGCAGGCCCGCGGTTACGATGTCGGCAAAATCGACGGCATCCTAGGGGCCAACACGCGACGCGCGGTGCAAGCCGAACAACAACGCCTTGGCCTACCCGCCGACGCTTGGCCAACAATTGCGCTTGTTAACCGACTATAAACGCCGGTGTTTACGAAATCTTCGGATCACGGTTGTCCAACACCTCAAATTCTGACGCCACAAAAGGGGGCGTCGCCGGCGGCCTCCCGAGATTAGGTTAATTGCCCGTAAACCGGCCTAAGCGACCAGTTGAGACGCCTTTTTCAGGTCCACCGACACCAGTTGGCTAACACCCTGCTCTTGCATGGTGACCCCGAACAACCGATCCATCCGCGCCATTGTCACGGCATGGTGCGTGATGATCAAAAAGCGAGTATCGGTGCGGCGCACCATCTCGTCCAGCAAGTCACAAAAGCGCGTGACGTTGGCATCGTCGAGCGGCGCGTCAACTTCGTCGAGAACACAGATCGGGGCCGGATTGGCCAAGAACACGGCGAAAATTAGCGCCATCGCCGTCAAGGTTTGTTCACCCCCTGACAAAAGCGACAGGATCGACAATTTCTTACCCGGTGGCTGGCACATGATCTCAAGACCGGCTTCAAGCGGATCGTCACTTTCAACCAGAACGAGGTTTGCTTCGCCGCCGCCAAACAGATGCGTGAACAGCATCGAGAAGTTGCTGTTGACCTGCTCAAACGCTGTCAAAAGCCGCTCACGACCTTCGGAATTCAGATTGTTGATCCCACGCCGCAATTCCTTGATGGCTTCTTCCAAATCGGTCTTTTCCGACACGAGGTGATCGTGTTCGTCCTGAACGTCCTTGGCATCTTCTTCGGCGCGAAGGTTAACGGCGCCCAAAGCATCCCGCTGGCGTCGCAGACGGTTCACATCGCCCTCAACCTGTTCAGCGCCGTCCATTTCGTCTGGATTGCCGCCCAACTGTTCAAGCAAGCCTTCGGGGGTCGTCTCTTGATCTTCGCAAATCCGCTCGGCTGCGTAGGCAACCGTTTCACGCGCAGCGTCCGTGCGGGCCTCGGCGCGGGCCCGCGCCTCACGCGATTCCGAAGCCGAGCGTTCGGCTGTTCGCTCATGATCCTTGGCGGCGCTTAATGCCGTCTCGCCGCCCGCCAAATTGTCCGACGCCGTCGCCTTGCGCGCCTCAGCCGTTGTAATTGCCGCGTTCAGTTCATCACGTTTTGCGGCAATTTCGTCGGGCGCAGCCGTTGCCGACTTTAGGTCAGCCTCGGACGCATCTTTACGCGCGTTTAGGTCTGTGTTGCGCGTCTTGGCAGTCTCAAGCCGATGTTTCCAGCCGCTAACCTCTTTCGTAATTTCTTGTTGCCGCTTCACCCGCGCGTCGCCTTCACGGCGCAATTCGTCATGGGCCGACCGGCGGCTCATCATGGCCATTCGCGCGGCTTCTACGGTCATCTTCAAGTCTTCGGCCCGCCCCCGCGCCGTCGCGAGATCCTCAAGTCCATTCAAGGATTGCTGGGCTTCGTTCAAATTCGAAAGCGCTTCCATAGCCGCTTCTTCGTGACGCTTCACCGCCAAATCGAGGCTTTCCAGCTTGCCCTCGGCCAAATTGCGATCAGCCTCGGCGCGGCTAAGGGACCGACCTGCGTCAGCCACCAAGCGATCTGCATCACGACGGGCGTTGCGCGCGGCCTGATCGGCCTCGGTCAAGTCGCGTAAACGCTGGCTTAGAACCTCATGCGCTTGCATCGCACCATCGGCCTTTGCACTAGCGCGCGAAAGCTCTTGCTTCAATTCCTCAAGCCGATTGAGTTGCTGCAACCGAAGCGCCGCCGCTGACGGCGCATCCTCGGCCCAAGCGCGATAGCCGTCCCACCGCCACAGATCGCCTTCCATACTGACCAACCGCTGACCGGGTTTTAGCAAGGGCTGCAACGCCGGGCCCTCATCGACGTCGACCAACCCGATCTGCGACATGCGCCGCACCAACGCATCCGGCACCGACACGTGGTTGACCAACGACGTGATGCCAGACGGCAAAGGCTGATCGGCGTCATAGGGTGGCATCACGACCCAGCCAGACGGGCCGTCGCCTTCGACTTCAGGGGCGCGCAGGTCATCGGCCATCGCCGCCCCAAGCGCTTTCTCAAACCCCTGTTCGACCTGCAACCGATCGAGAACCTGTCCCCCCTCAGCCGTATCGCGCTGCACCAACCGCGCCAATGCGGTTGTCTCGGCGGACAAGGCATTTACCTCGCCCTCGGCCTCAGACCTTTCGGCGCGGGCTTCGACTTCGCGGGTCTGCGTTTGCGCGCGCGCGTCTTCCGTTTCGGCCAGCGTCTCATCTGCCTTTATGGCCGTCGCGGTCGCGCCGAGTTCGGCCTTTTGGGCCGCCTTGAAATCGATCTCAGCCTTGGTTAAAGCCGCCTTGGCAGAGGACACCGCATCGCGGGCGCGCTGCGCTTCAGCGTTGCTTTTATCCATTGTCTTCTGGCTATCACCAAGCAACCGCTGCGCTGAATGATGACGCGCCGATAACCGGGCGACATCTTCCGTCAGGGTCGACAAATCCTGTTCGCACTGTTGCAAAACCGAGGCCGCGTCGCTCGCGGCATCAGCCGCGACCTGCACCCGATCCGCATGGCCTTCGGACGCTTTTGCGATCTCGCGGGCTTCCCATTCCAAGCGTTCGATCGTTTCGCCTGCATCGCGGTTCAAACCGGCTTCGCGGTCGATGTCCAAGACAAGCTGGGCAATCCGGTTGCGCAGCTGCTCGATCTTTTGCACGGCCTGCGTTTCTTGATCCTGTAGCGTGTCCCGCTGAACCTGCAACCGCTGAAGAACCGCCGCTGCGATCGCTTCTTCTTCCCGTAGCGGAGGCACCGCGTCCTCGGCCCCTTGCCGCGCCTTACCAGCTGCGCGCGCCGCGCTTTCGGCCTGTGACGCCGCGGTCAAACGCATCCGTAAATCGTCTTCGGCGGCAAGTCGCGTTTCATCTGCTTCTTTCCAACGGCGAAACAACAACACGCCCTCAGCGCGCCGCAAATCTTCGCCGATGGCTCGGTATCGCGCGGCCTGACGGGCCTGACGGGCCAATTGACCCAGCTGATTGGCAAGCTGCTCAATCACATCATCAACGCGAGTCAGATTGCCCTCGGCCCCGCGCAGCTTAAGTTCCGCCTCGTGACGGCGTTGATAAAGCCCCGAGATGCCGGCAGCTTCCTCAAGGACGCGTCGCCGGTTCTTGGGTTTCGCATTGATCAGCTCAGAAATCTGCCCCTGTCGCACAAGCGCCGGTGAATGCGCCCCGGTCGAGGCATCGGCAAACAGCATCTGCACATCACGCGCCCGCACGTCCTTGCCATTGGTTTTATAGGCACTGCCCACGTCCCGCGTGATCCGGCGTACGACTTCAAGGGCGTCGCTTTCATTGAACCCAGACGGGGCGAGCCTGTCGGAATTATCAAGCACCAGACAGACTTCGGCAAAATTACGCGCCGGACGGGTCGCGGCCCCTGCAAAGATCACATCTTCCATGCCACCGCCGCGCATCGCCGTGGGGCGGTTTTCCCCCATCACCCACCGCAGGGCTTCAAGCAAATTGGACTTGCCGCAGCCATTTGGCCCGACCACACCTGTTAACCCGTCGGCGATGATCAAATCCGTCGGGTCCACAAAGCTTTTAAAGCCGGTCAGTTTTAGCCTGTTAAAGCGCAATCTCTGTCTCTGGTGATTCAGGGTTCGAACAGCGTGGTCGACAGGACAACCACCTGTCAACTGTTCGATCCCACGATATGGACAAAAACCCAAAGTTATCCACACGATATTGAAATTCTTCACCGCGCTTATGCCCTTGACCCTTCCGCAAAAAGACGTACCAATTGAGGCCCAAGCATCAGGACATTTCATGACGGTTTCGATTGATCTCGAACATCCTCAGACACCGGACGTCGAAGCGCTGCTTCGCGAAAGCCACACGCTCATGCAGGCATTATTCTCACCTGATGAGAACCACTTTCTTTCGCTCGATGAATTGGCCGCCGAAAACGTTCGCCTTTTCATCGCCCGCGTTGAAGGCAACGCCGCTGGATCGGGGGCGCTTATGATCGCTTCGGACTACGGCGAGGTGAAATCGCTTTACACCCACCGAGATTTCCGTGGGTGCGGTGTCGCGGACGCCGTTCTAACACGACTTGAAACCGAGGCCCGGACCCTCGGCCTTGCCGTTTTGCGCCTAGAAACCGGCGATCTGCTGCACGAGGCCCAGCGGCTTTACAACCGCCATGGTTTTGTTGAACGCGGTCCGTTTGGCGATTACGAAGACAACGATGCGTCAGTCTTTCTGGAAAAACAGCTTTAGCAACGACGACAGGCCATTGGCTTCGTGGGACATTCGATCTGGATGACCGTTGCGATTTGTGGTCATATAATCTAACCAATTATTGAAAGCCCACCCATGCCGTTCCAAAAGGTCCAACCCGAAAAACTGTCCTCGTCCGTAGTGCGCCAGATCGAGCTGTTAATCTTGCGCGGCATCTTGCGACCTGGCGAACGCCTTCCTAGCGAGAGAGAGCTTGCCGAGCGTATGGGCGTCAGCCGCCCGTCCCTCCGAGACGCCATATCCGAGCTTCAAGCCCGAGACTTGCTGACCAGCAAAGCCAACGCAGGGATTTTCGTGGCCGACGTCCTTGGGTCTGCGTTTTCTAAATCTCTGGTCCAGCTTTTTGCATCTCACGATGAAGCGGTGTTCGACTACATCTCGTTTCGCCGCGACCTTGAAGGCATGGCGGCGGCACGCGCGGCGGATCATGGCACACAAACCGATTTGAAGGTTGTCCAATCTATCTTCACCAAGATGGAGGCCGCGCATCTAAAGCGAAATCCTGACGAAGAAGCCCAACTGGACGTGGAATTCCACCTTGCCATCATCGACGCCAGCCACAACATCGTCATGCTGCATATGATGCGGTCTATGCTGCAATTGCTGCGCGAGGGCGTGTTTTACAACCGATCAATCATGTTCAAGCAGCGGCTCAATCGCGAAACCCTGCTTGACCAGCATCGCGTGATCAACACGGCCCTTCAAAACCGAGACCCAAAGGCGGCCCGGGCGGCCGTTGAAAGCCATCTGTCATTTGTCGAAAAGGCGCTGCATGATCACAAAAGCGCGCAACACAACGAAGAAATCGCCCGTCTGCGATTTGAACACCACTCAACATAAAAAACCCGGACACGAAGGCCCGGGTTTCTTGAATTCGTAGTTGCGTCAGCTTAGTGAAGTTTTGCTTCAACATCTTTAACGGCGGCTTCGATCAAGGCATTACCCTGAGCTGCAGTCATTTGGGATGCAACAATCGCAGACGATGCTTTGATCGCAACCGTGATCGCTTGATCGCGGACTTCCTTGACAGCAGCAGCTTCAGCCGAGGCAATCTGATCTTCCGCTGCAGCCAAACGGCGTGCAATTGAATTTTTCAGATCTTCTTTGGCAGCTTCTGCAGCCAGCTTTGCTTCGTCCTTAGCGGACTCAACGATGCGATCGGCCTGTGCCTGAACTTCTTTTTGCTTGCGCTCGTAAGAAGCCAAAATGGTCTGGGCTTCTTCGCGCAGGGCGCGCGCTTCGTCCAGTTCCGATTTGATATCGTCAGCGCGCTTGTCCAGCATGCCGCCGATCATCGAAGGCACTTTGAAGTAGAACAACACAAGGACGAACAGGATGAACGCCATCAATACGATGAAGTCCGTGTTTCCGAGTGAGACGAACGGACCGCTTGCTGCGAATGCAGGTGTCGCTGACGTTAGAGCAAGAAGTGTTGCCAGTTTACGCATGTTCTTACCCCTTCATCTGTGCGTTGACCGCTGCAACGACAGTGTCTGCATCAGCAGACCCACCCAGTGCAGCGACGATTTCAGAAGCAGTGTCAGCTGCAACAGTTTGAACGGCCTCTAGGGCGCCAGCGCGGATCTCGGCAATGGCTTTTTCCGATTCAGCGGCTTTCGCGCCAATGTCGGTGTCTGCCTGACGAATAGCTTCTGCAAGCTCGTCCGCCATTTCTGCTTTGGTCTCTGCTATGATCGCCTGTGCTTGTGCACGGGCTTCTGCAAGCGCCTTGTTATACGCCTCTTCTGCGGCGGAGGCTTTTTTCTTAAGCTCCTCTGCAGCGGCGATGTCATTGGTAATTGTCCCCTGGCGATCAGCCAGAACAGACGCGATGCGCGGAAGCGCGATACGCGATAGGACAAGATAGATCACGACCAGTGTGATGACGAGCCAGAAAATCTGGTTGCCCCAGGTCGAGAAGTCCAGCTGCGGCATACCCGGCGCGGAAGCGGCGGCGTCTGCTGCGTGGCCAGTGGCCTCAGTGGTGTTGGTCGCCATTGCGCCCTCCTTGGGAACTTCCGGTTACACTGGGTGGAAACCTTTGTTCCCACCCAGCCGTAAGGATTTAAGTTCCGTAAGGCTTATACAGCGAACATCAACAGAAGCGCGACGAGGAACGAAAAGATACCAAGTGCTTCCGCGAATGCGATGCCGATGAATAGTGTAGCAGTCTGCGAAGCAGCTGCTGATGGGTTGCGCAATGCGCCTGCGAGGTAGTTACCCGCAACGTTACCAACACCGATTGCTGCTGCGCCTGAACCGATTGCTGCTAGGCCTGCGCCGATGTGTGCTAGATCGCCTTCCATGTGAATTCTCCTTACGATTGGAAGTTAAAACTATTAGTTAGTGATCGAACCTTAGTGTGAAGGATGCAGAGCATCTTTCAAATACACACAGGTTAGAATGGTGAACACGTAGGCCTGAATAAAGGCTACGAGAACTTCGAGACCGTACATGGCTGTGATGGCCACAACCGACACCGGGCTGATCACGGCAATCGCGGCGAAGCCTGCGAAAACCTTGATCACCGCGTGACCGGCCATGACGTTGCCAGCAAGACGGATCGAGTGGCTAACAGGACGTACGAAGTATGAGATAAGCTCAATGATCGCGAGGATCGGGCGCAGGGCAAGTGGCGCGCTTGCAACCCAAAAGAGACCAAGAAACCCAAAGCCGTTCTTGACGAACCCGATGATGGTCACGGTCAGGAACACGGCCATCGCCAGAACCAAGGTCACAGCGAAGTGCGATGTGGTTGAGAAGCTCATTGGCAGAAGGCCAAGGAAGTTGGCGAATACGATAAACATGAACAGCGTCATGACATATGGGAAGAATGCGATGGCATCTTTGCCCGCAACGTCTTCGACCATTTTGTAAACAAAACCGTAGGCCATTTCAGCGATTGACTGCGTGCGCCCGGGGATCGTTGCGCGTTTGCGTGTGCCCATAACCATCAAGGCGATCACTGCGACGACCGATAAAGCCATCCAAAGCGTCACGTTCGTGATTGTGAACATGCCGATTTCACCGCCGCCAAAAAGTGGCTTCGGGATGAATTGATCCATCGGGTGGAAAACCAGACCGCCTTCTTCGGCGCCGTGTGCTTCTGTTGCCACGTCTAATCCCTCTCATCTTTTGTGGCCGCAGCCACTTGTTTGTTTTGAAGTTCGCTTGCACTGCGCATCATTGTTTTGACACCGGCTGCAAACCCCAACATTGTAAAGAGCACCAGAAAAATCGGCAGTGTGCCGAACAGACTATCCAGCCCGTATCCGATGCCAAAGCCGATAAAAATTCCGGCCATAAGCTCAATCAACATGCGCCAACCGACTTCGCCAGCCGACACACCCTCTGAAGCTTCCGGTCCACTTTGCTGCGCTTTTTTCGCCGCCTCGATCTTGTCTTCGAGTGCCTTGAGACGCTCTTTCGTGACGTGATCAACCAAGTTTGGACCCTCTCCAGAGTTTGGCTGATGACTAAGTCTGTGGGGTCACCGAGTCAAGCGATGGAACCACATCGCATAAACCTGCCTAACGCTTTGTTTTATTAGGTATTTTTGGCAAGATAAAGCAGAGGGTCCAATAGGTCGCAGTCGGGTTCACGCGGAATTGGCGGGATTTGGATATTCAACCAATCGGTTAAGAAACACCAAACCGTTTGAACAGGCGCCCATCAATGAACAGCAAGCCCGAGAAAATCACGGCCATGCCAACAAACTGGATCGGGAACAAAACCTCGGACAGGATGTAGACACCTAGCAAGACCGACGAGATCGGTGCGAGGAAGGTGATCGTTGATGCCGTTGTGCCCCCCACACGCGGAATCAGCCAGAACAGCAAGATGAAGGCGGCGGACGTGAGCACGAAGCCAATGATCAAAAGCGCAAGCCATGTTTCGACTTTGGTGATCGTCGGCCAACCCTCTATTGCGAAGGTCACAGGAAACAGCATGATCGCGCCGAAGGTTGCTGACCACGCGGTCAGCGATACGCGGTCCACACTATCAAGGCGACGCAAAAGGTTCAGGGCAATGCCATAGCAAAGCGGCGCGGTTATCGTCAGCACCAAGGCGACAGGATCAGACGCCCCTTGCCCCTGAAAGCTTGGCTGTGCCAGAAGCGTAATCCCCGCAAAGCCCAGCGCCACGCCGATAAGCTTGGGCCATGTCGCGCGTTCGCCTTGCGGCCAGAAGTGGCTGACCAGAACGACCATGATCGGTGTCATCGCATTGACGATCCCCGCGGCCGAGGACGTGATGTATTGTTGCGTCAGCGGATAGATCGCCAACGGCAAGGAATACTGGAACAGCGCAAAAGCTATCAGAACGATAATCGACACTTTCGGAAGGCTCAGGTTTTTACCCGTCGACACCATCCAAAGCCAACATCCCAGCGCGCCCATGCCCACACGCCCCAACGCCACCCACATCGGCCCGAGTTCGCGCAGAAGGATTTCGTTGAAAAAGAACGATGAGCCCCAGCCTGCGGCCAATAGGAAAATCAGGAGCCAGTATTTAAAGGGCATTGGTATTTCCTATCTCACGCGGTGCGCCAAATGGCCGGTGTCTGGTCGTTTCGCACGGACCCTAGGGACTATTTCAAGCTGGCACCAATCAAAATTTGCGATGCGCCTCATCAAGACGGGTTCACCTTCATCGCTTGGGCAGATACCCTGACGGTATGAGCGATCTCGACACCATATTTGCCGCCCTCAGCGATCCGACCCGCCGCGCGATCCTGTCTATGTTGCTGGAAGACGATATGGCTGTCACCGACGTCGCGGACCCGTTTGAGATGTCGCTGGCCGCCGTTTCAAAGCATCTAACCATCCTGACGAAATCCGGCCTAATCTCGCAGGAGAAACGCGGACGGGTGAAGTGGTGCAAACTGGAGCCAGACGCCCTGCGGGACGCCAGCATCTGGATGCAAGGTTTCGGGCAGTTTGAGGCTGTGAACCTCGATGCGTTCGAGAGGTTCCTGAAAACCGAACTCGACGGAGATGGCGATGGCGATGGCGAAACCGTCTAGCCTGTGCGTTTGCCTGCAGTCTTCAGCGCGTTAACGATCGCCTGCACTTTTGCCGTTCGATGCAGATCAACATGGGTCACAATCCACAGCTTAACCTGCCACGCCGGATCCGGGGGCCACATTTCGACCAAGTCAGAATCTTGCAAGGCAACGCCTCGTTCGACAAAGCCGATGCCAATGCCAAGTTTAACCGCTTGGACCAGATTGGGGTTGTCGGTGGCCTTAAACACCACGCATTGGTCTGGCACATGATCACGCTGCCACCGTGAAAACGGGGCCCGCACGATTGCGGCGTCCCCCCCAACAAACCGATGCGTGGCAAAATCCGCCAGCGTTGACGGAGTCCCGTGCCTGTCTACATAGCCGCGCGACGCAAACAACCCGAGGTCATATGACCGATAGGGTTGCACGATATTGTCAGGTTCTTGGGGCGCTTCCCCTGCGCGGATCGCAACGTGGGCCTCGCCGTATTCAAGGCGGAACAGTCTTTCGCTTGTCAGCAACCTGATCGTGACGTCTGGGTAATCGGCCTGAAAGGCGGCAACGATGGGCACAAGGTCATAGGCCATTGGCGCAAGGGTGGTGATCACCAATTCGCCCGATACCGCGTCTGCCCTGCCCTTAAGCTTGCCCTCAAGCGCCGCGAACTGTTCGGATGTGGCCTGACCTACACGCATCATTTCTTCGCCAGCCTCGGTCGGGGTATAGCCCCGTGAATGGCGTTGAAACAGCTTCACGCCAAGACGGG